>VOFJ01000896.1_pt1 | contig 24694 bp, 35 predicted proteins | sample 5384081 | NCBI WGS metagenome assembly VOFJ01 (sample SAMN12384729, study PRJNA508395) | human gut metagenome | isolation source: healthy gut I | host: Homo sapiens | reverse complement strand
TCCAGTATGCTTCGTTCAGTTACGTATTGCTTCTTATATTCAGCACCATTCTTCATGATAGTCAGCTTATAGTTGTGGTGCAGCAACGGATTGATAACTTCACCTGTTCCGTTGAACAATTCAACCATGATTGTACCTTCTTCAGCTTTCACTTCAGAGATAAAGATATTCTTAGAAGTGTTCTGTTTTTCGTACTGACCAAGTTCTACTTTGTAGTAATGAGCACCCGGAACTGCAGACCATCTGAATTCAGCCTTGCTACCGTTAATGTTGTCAGACAAATATTTAGTATCAACTACAGGAGCAGCCAGAACCGGAGAATAATTAACCGGTAGATCTACTGTACAGTTGCACAATGTGCTTGCTGCTAATACGTCTGCAACCAAGTCATGGTCGCTCTTGTCAGCCAACAGGTCGATAGAAACCGGAATAATAGCTTCGCTTACATATTCAGCCTGGTTCTTACCTTCAGTAGAAGCGATCAATGCACCAGCAGGAGAGATAGCAATTACTTTAGATACTTCTTCAGTAGGATCGATTGCCGGCAGGTCTTTACCAATCAGATAGATTTGTTTAGTTGCAGCAATGTCATCATCAATGAATGTAACAGCACCGAAGTCTAACTTAGCCAACTTAGCAGCTTTTGTATCAGCTGTAGCCGCGAAATACAGTTCAGGGTTGTTTAACATCACCATAGATACGAGTAGCTACAGTATCGTTACGATAAGCTCCATAGATATAGAACAAGTTAGTATAACTGTTAGTTTGTCCCTTATTGTTTTCTACATCTTTATCAGCATACTTTTCATCCAAACCATATACATAAGTCCAGCTGATCTGGTCTTTGATCTGCATCGGATACAGACGAACTGTGTCGTTTACATAATTATAGATGAAGTCTTTGTTATCAATTGCTGAATGGATTGTATCAGGAACGATACCAGCCTTGTCAGACGGTTTGAATGTAGACTTAACGTAAGCAAGTAATTCACCATATTTGTTAGGAATCAATTTGCCAGCATCCAAAGTACCAATGATAACAGTTGTATCGTGGTCGAATGCACCAATCTTATTAGAACATGCTTGTTTCTACAGTTACCGGAGCAACAAGGTTCAAACCTGCGATAACGAAAGTACCATCTTTCACTTCGTAGCACTGTTCCTGACCCAGGTAATAAGTAGCATAGTTCTTAGTATAAAGATCACGGAATACGTTAGAATCATATTCACCATGTTCAAACTCATCAAGATTCTGGATATTTCCTAACAGGCTGGTATAAGCACCTACCGGTTTGTCACCTGTCAAAGTAGAAACAAGACCCTTAAATACAGAACCAACAACATTGAACTGGTTGAAACCTGTCAATTCTTTTTCCCATCCGGATGATTTAAGGCTTTTTACCGTCACCTGCATCATTTGTCAACAGACCGAACTGAGCCATATCGGTAAGGATTTCTTCTGTCGGAACCAAATCAAATTTAGCCTGAGGAGTATATCTAACCTTAACGGCAATACCGTTATTTTTTCAGGGCATCAGATTTGCTTGTTTGTACGGAACACGGATATACAATGTGTCACCAGCACTTTCACCACGCCAAACAGATCCTGGCTGCGGTTCAAGACCACCAACATCACCACGATTCCAAACGGCATTTGCATATTCTGTTGAGAAATAGAAGTTCTTATCCTGTACAACTTCTCTTTCACCAATTTCCATAGCCTGTTTGTACAGACGGATAGTTGTAAAGTTAGGATCGTCAGCATCCGGTTTCAAACCTGTAGCATATACATGAACAACATGGTTACGAGAAGAACCACCGATACCCCCATACATAAGAATCTTTATTAGTAAAGTAAGGGCTGCAAATACTTCAGCACCACCCTTAACAGCTTCACTTTATATAACCGATAAGACCACTTTCTCCTGTATTTCTATCAGCAGCAGCAAGTAAACCGTCTGTAATGTTCATTACATTAGCTAATGTACTTGATACAGTAGCAACAACGCCATCTTCTGTTTCAACACCTTTCCAGTTAGTCCATACGTGCTGAGTACGAGCAGATGTAGTCAAACACCCGGATAATGAGTTTCACCCAGATTGATCAAATCTTGTCCTGAATAACCTTCGCAATCATCCTGAGTATTCAATGTAGCTGACAAGCCCCATTTCTCTTCAATATTATAAGCTTCATCCTGATCGATGTTCATGTTTTCTGAAGCAAAGTGGAAAGCAGCTTTTCACTGTCAGTCTTCATTCAGATTTCCTAAGCAATCGATAGCAGCATCCGGAATACATCTTGTATGTTTAAATCCAGCAACTAATTCACCTTCGAAGTACCAGTTGAATCCTAAGAATTCAATCTTATCTTCCCATCTGTCGGTAGAACCGGATCAGCCGGAGTTAATAATTCAGATTTAATGCACCACCATCACAAGGCCATAGCTTCCATTCTCACAGCAGCCTCAGGCACAGGACCAGAGCCTTCTGCACAATCTAAAAATAAACTTAGGCAGATATGTGAAATCAATAGATGTTTCAAGAACTTCTTCATATTTTGTGAATACCAAGTCATCACCGAATTTGAATGTACCGCGAGCATCTACGCTATGTCTTACAAATGCTGTATCCGTACTGGATGCAGTAGTTGTGCTTAAACATATAGTCAGCCAATTCCCACTGGTCTTTCACTGTACCCGGCTCTACATGATAAACAACCTTTACATTAGACCAGTCAACCGGATTGTAGTTATTGAACGCACCTGCACGTACACAGAAACTTCTACTTCCGTCAGCTTCTGTTTTGAGCAAAGTTACCTGCAGTAACAGCTGTATTACCAATCTTTTCAAGAACGATAGGAGCTTTCACATTCAGTTTCAAATAAGTAGCTTCAACGTGGTGAGGAGTTGCAGCACCAGCCATCTTATCATTAAACTTCCAGATCTTAACATCCATTTCAGAAGCTTCGCATTCAGTAGAACAGTTAACACCTACACGGAATTCTTTTTCTTCTTCATATACTATTTCTACATCCGGACGAACGAAATCAAGATTAACACTTGAGAACAATGTTACAGGTTCCAAAGTATTATCTGTTGCATTTTCATCAGGTTCAGACAGTTCTGATTCAAGAACGATATGTACAATAGAGTTATCAATATCGACTTCACCAGAATTAGCCATATTAAACATTACCTTATATGCATCAGGGTTTTTACACCATCAACTTCAACACCATCTTTATCGATAGTGAATCCACCCTGATATTTTTTCATTATAAAGGCAATTCCTGAGCACCTGTACCATCCAGCTTATAAGCCTTAGCACTAGCAATCTTCCAAACCAGGTGACGGTTTACGTCATCATTTTTCAAACGACTAATGAAAAAATGGAAACTTGTTGCATCGCTCAAACCTCTTGTATCGAATGTAAATTCAACACGACCCTGTCTTGTTTCAGTCGGTCTAACACCCAGATAAGTAATATTACCTTGAGTAATAACACCATATTGAGGTTGATTTACATTATCATATAGCTTGTCACCAGATACATACTGACCACCAGCTACATTGCCTGCCGCAGAATCAAAAAGCAACAAATACCCCTGGAATAAGAGTTCCAACATTCATCCTGCAAAGGCAGAATATAATTCCAGTAACCGACTGTTTGATCATTGACATACTTTTAAGGCACCTCTATTGAGAAGGTCAAATTTCGCAGCTTCTTTCAATTCATCCGCAGTCGGATCTTCAAAATCGGCCTTGTAAGTATCAGCACCTGTCTTGTACCAGGCTGGGACCGCATTTTGAGCAAAAATTGAAAAACTACTGCTTGCCACAAGGAACGCGGCGAACAAAGTAGAAAACTTTTTTTGTTCATAATCAAATAATTTAATTAGTAATAAAATATAAAGTTCAAATAAATCTTTCTATCAAAATAAAAGTTCTGACGACTACTTACCGTCGCATTCATCTGTGCATACCTTGCACCTAAATTCTTATGCAAATCTACATATCTTTTTTTTTGTTGCACTATTTTTTTTTGTTATATTTTTTCCCTTTAACCATGCTTTCTTATCCGATTCTTACCTTAAATCGTACAAAGGGGACGGTTTTAAGGACATATCCAACCATTAGCACTTCATTTCCTGCAATATTCCCCCTATACATTAGAGCCTGTTTAAATTTTGTAGTTTGAAAGTAAAAAGAGTGTTTCTTCTTTCCGTCAAAATGATTATTTTTTAGTTACCAAGCTTCAAATAATTATGTATTGTACGGATTTAGAAGAAACACAGTGGCAAGTTATCAAGAAAATCTTGAACCTGCAAGAAAGGAAACGAAAATATGATTTGCGTGAAATATGGAATGCTATCTTCTCTGGTCAAAACAGGGTGTCAGTGGCGTATGCTTCCTTCTAATTTTGCTCGCGGGAGCTGGTTTACTATTATTATCGCAAATGGTGTTCTCTGGGTGAATTTGATTTGTTATTGAACAACTTACGTGAAAAAGTGCGTGTCAATATGGGACAAAAAGCAGAATGTAGTCTAGGTATTATGGATAGCCAGAGCGTACGCTGGGGCGATAATCGTTCTCTTAATGGTATTGATGGGAATAAGAAAAATAAAAGGAGTCAAACGTCATGTAGTAGTGGATAAGAATGGTTTTCTATTGGCTGTCATGGTGACAATTGCCTGCGTACATGATAGTAAAGCGGCTTATTTATTAGCGAGATACCTTAGGGAGCTTTGTTGCAATATCAAAATCATATTAACCGATGCCGGTTATCGTGGGGAAATAGCGGACAAGATAAAAACTGCTTTTTGGATATATCCTTGAAGTTGTGGTAAGTGGAGATAAGGTAAATGGATTCAAGCCAATTGGAAAAAGATGGATTGTGGAAAGGACATTTTCATGGTTTGACAACTATAGAAGACTCTGCCGAAACTATGAATGGACATTCGATTCGGCAGAGGAAATGGTGAAACTAGCATCTATTAGGATGCTATTGAATAAAATTTAAACAGGCTCTTAATTATATATAACAAAAAACGGCCACCTCCTTTTCGGGAAGCAGCCGTTTCCGGTTTTATCTTGATGGGAAGATATTACATCATACCACCCATGCCGCCACCCATACCCGGGTTCATCGGCAGGCATAGCAGGAGTATCTTCTTTCTTCTCAGCGATCACACATTCTGTAGTCAGGAACATACCAGCAATAGAAGCGGCATTTTCCAAAGCTACACGTGTTACCTTAGCAGGGTCGATTACACCGGCTGCACACAAGTTTTCATACTTGTCTGTACGGGCATTGTAACCGAAGTCACCCTTTACCTTCTTTTACTTTCTGAACAACTACCGCACCTTCTTTACCTGCGTTAGCAACGATCTGCGCAACGGTTCTTCAATAGCACGTTTAACGATTTCGATACCGGTTGTTTCGTCTTCGTTTTCACCCTTCATACCTTCCAATGCTTCGATAGCACGGATGTAAGCTACACCACCACCAGAAACTGTACCTTCTTCGATAGCAGCACGAGTTGCATGCAGGGCATCGTCAACACGGTCTTTCTTTTTCTTTCATTTCAACTTCAGAAGGAGAACCTACGTACAGAACAGCTACACCACCTGCCATCTTAGCCAGACGTTCCTGCAGCTTTTCTTTGTCGTAGTCAGAAGTAGTGTTTTCGATCTGAGTTTTGATCTGACCGATACGAGCCTGGATAGCAGCTTTGTCGCCGGCACCGTTAACGATAGTTGTCGTATCTTTGTCAACAGTAATCTTTTCGGCAGTACCCAGCATATCCATTGTAGCACCTTCCAGCTTCAAGCCTTTTTCTTCAGAGACACAACACCACCAGTCAGCACTGCGATATCTTCCAACATAGCTTTACGACGGTCGCCGAAGCCCGGAGCCTTCACAGCACAGATCTTCAAAGAACCACGCAGACGGTTTACAACCAAAGTAGCCAATGCTTCGCTGTCGATATCTTCAGCGATGATCAATAGAGGACGACCGCTCTGAACAGCCGGTTCCAGGATAGGCAGCAAGTCTTTCAATACAGAGATCTTCTTGTCGTAGATCAGGATATACGGATTTTCCATCTCGCATTCCATCTTTTCCGTGTTGGTTACGAAATACGGAGAGATATAACCACGGTCGAACTGCATACCTTCTACCACGTCTACTGTTGTTTCCGTGCCTTTAGCTTTCTTCTACAGTGATAACACCTTCAGTTTTTACTCTCTGCATAGCTTCAGCGATCAGTTTACCGATAGCTTCGTCACCGTTAGCAGAAATCTTGGCAACATGCTCGATCTTTTCGAACTGGTCACCAACAGCTTCAGACTGGGCAGCGATGCTTTCTACGACTTTAGCCACCGCTTTGTCGATACCACGTTTCAAGTCCATAGGGTTGGCACCCGCCGTTACATTCTTCAGACCGACACCGATAATAGACTGTGCCAGGAACTGTTGCAGTTGTCGTACCGTCACCGGCATTGTCGTTTGTTTTGGAAGCTACTTCCTTTAACCAACTGAGCACCCATATTTTCAAACGGGCAAGCCAGTTCTACTTCTTTAGCTACCGTTACACCGTCTTTTGTAATGTGCGGAGCACCGAATTTCTTTTCGATGATCACATTACGTCCCTTCGGACCCAGTGTTACTTTTACTGCGTTAGCCAATTCATCCACACCTTTCTTCAGAAGGTCGCGGGCATCCATATCGTATTTAATTTCTTTTGCCATGATTTCTATCGTTTTATATAAATGTATAAATATTTCTTAATTGTCAATTATCCACTATCAATTGTCAATTGTTTAGATAATAGCCAAAATATCAGACTGACGCATGATAAGATATTTTTCACCGTCCAGTTCGATTTCCGTACCTGCATACTTGCCGTACAGTACAGTGTCGCCATTCTTTACAACCATTTCTTCATCCTTTGTTCCGTTACCTACGGCGACAACTTCACCTTTTAAAGGTTTCTCTTTTGCTGAATCGGGAATGATGATTCCGCCAAGTGTCTTTTCTTCTGCTGCAGCAGGCTTGAATCAGCACTCTGTCTGCTAATGGTCTAATGTTCATCGTTGTATATTTTTTAGTTGTTAATAATATTATGTTTACATGTGTTTTCTAATTCACGTTTATTCCTATGCGAAATCTATGCCAAATTAATTGGCAGGGAAAAGACTGCCAATTTTGCATAAACAGACGTTTAGATGTGCCGACATGACTGACAGGATGACTATACATCCGCCTCACATGCTTCCCGACTAGAACAAAAGTAACGGGAAAGTAGTTCATAAGTCACGGTCTTTTAACTGATAGGTCCTAAACTATTATTCTTTTTTTAGCATGGTTGAAAATCTATTTTCAGCTAGCTAAAATAGATTTCAACCATGCTAAAAATCAATTCCGAGCATGCTCAAAAGTAAAAAACAAGGGACGAAAGAGTTAGAATCTGCCGTCCCTTACATTAATATATAGTATATTTCAGATTAGTCTATCAGCAGTGTTGCGATGGAATGAGCCGGTAGTACAGGCTGGTAGACGCGACCGTCGATTTCAACAGATACCTGGCGGTCCTCATTTCCTTCGTTTGCCAAAGCGACAACAATGCTTTTTGTCGGGGTTGACAAAGGCCATGAGATTGCTGAACTGGCCGGAGGTTTCCAGTTTACGGGCACCGGGCTGGACGTAAATGGCTCAAATGTTTCATTACATAATATTCGGGGGTGTAATGGAAGGTTTTGTATCGGGATCGACAACCACAAGGGAGTTTTGCGCCCATCCCCAACGGCTGATACCGCCTTTATCCAACGAGATATTCCAATACATATAGGCCGACGCACCGTTATCCAGGTAATGGCGCATCAAGTTCCAGGAGTAAACGGCACCGCTCCAGTCATTCTTTCCGTCGCCGCATTCCTGCTCGGTCTGATAGAGTTTCATATCGGGATAACGTTCGTGTATACCTTTGATCGCACCTTTTCCCGCCCATTGGAAACCTACTGCGCTGATATACTTGCCGCTTGCCGGGTCGGTCAGGATGGTATCCACCAATGCTTCGTTGGCACGTTCCATGGTGCCGAACATCACTTTCACGTCCAATTCCTTCATCGCCGGACCGAGATAGTTGCCGACAAAGTTAGCCAGGGAAGCAGCCGTCCAGCAACAACTAGGGAATATCTGTGCCGAATTGAACTCATTCTGCGGCATGACGGCAAAGATGTCGATGCCCTGTTCACGATAGGCTTCGATAAATTTGGAGAAGTAAAGGGCATACGATTGCAGGTAAAGGGAGTCCTGGATAAACATATCCGTTCCTTCATAACCGACCTTATCGGCAGGCAGGCCGTTGCGGTACTTCTCGTTGTAGGCTTCGCCGGTATAGGCGGAGGCATAATGCTTATTGTATTTCATCCAGGCAGGAGGACACCAGGGAGAGGCCCAGATACGCAGGTCGGAATTGTATTTCTGTGCGCCTTTAATAAAGGGGATCAATGTCTGCTGGTCGTTGGCGATGGTGAAGTATTCCATTTCGAAATCGCCTTCGGTCTCATTATAGGAATACCAGTCGCGGGAGAAGTCGTTGGCACCCACCGGCATACGGCAGATGGTGAAATTCGCCCCTATCTCCGGGAAGAAGAGTTCTTCCATGATCTCTTCGCGGACTGTCGGGTCGAGTTTTGCTCAGGGAAATCCAGCCCAGCTCGTTGAAGCAGGCACCGAAGCCGTCTATCTTCTGTCCTTTCTTATGGGTATGGATAACCGCGTCGATCGTCGGAATCGTATCCGAAGAGGCAGAGACCAGGTCGGATTGCTCCTGCCACGGTTCGTTTTCCGTAGTTGTTACCCAGGATGCTCTTGGCTGAACAGAACAGGAAGAGAGGACTAAAGCGAATGCGAGAATTAAAAGAGATGTTTTCATGAGACAGTAATATTAAGGATGGCATAAAACCCGTTCCCGTGTTGGACACGGGATCGCAAAAAAGAACAGGTCATATGCCTATTTATTCAGACAGCACTTTTGCGGCCCCGTGTCAAGCACGGGGACAAGGCTGCTTATTTACATCAGAACTTTGCGATCAGTTCTTCTACAGTGACAGGTGTTTGTTCGCCTGTAATCATATTCTTCAGGTTGATCTTGCCTTCGTTCATCTCCGTTTCGCCAACGATAGCGACATACGGGATTTTCTTCTGACGTATCGGCATACTCCATCTGCTTCTTCATCTTGGCTGATTCAGGGAAAAGTTCGGTACGGATACCGGCGGCACGAACCCGGGCGATAATCGGTAACAGATAACTTTCTTCCTTCTCTCCGAAGTTGACAAATAACAGTTGTGTTGTCTTCAACGAATCGACCGGATACAGGTCCAACTGATTCAGCACGTCGAAGATACGGTCTGCCCCAAAAGAGATACCGACACCCGACACGCCATCCATGCCAAATACACCGGTCAAGTTGTCATATCGTCCGCCACCGGTGATACTTTCCTATCTGAACATCCAGAGCTTTAACTTCGAAGATGGCACCGGTATAATAGTTCAGACCGCGGGCCAGCGTCAAGTCGAGTTCCAGTTCCGAATGCATAGGCAGCTGGTCGATACGGTCGAGAATGAAGGTCATTTCTTCGATACCCTTCACGGCTATTTCAGAGGTAGCCAGCTGTTCTTTCAGGACGGCCAGTTTTTCGCGATTGCTACCCGACAGCATGATGATCGGTTGCAAGCGGGCAATCGCCTCTTCTGAAAGGCCTTTGGAACGCAGTTCTTCGTTTACATTATCCAGACCGATCTTGTCCAGTTTATCTATAGCAACCGTAATATCGACAATCTTATCGGCTTCACCGATTATTTCGGCAATACCCGACAATATCTTACGGTTGTTCATCTTGATACAGACACGGATACCGAAACGGTGGAACACCTCATCCATAATCTGAATCAGTTCCACTTCGTTGATCAGCGCGAATCAGAGCCTACCACGTCACCGTCGCACTGGTAGAACTCACGGTAACGTCCTTTCTGCGGACGGTCGGCACGCCATACGGGTTGTATCTGATAACGTTTGAAAGGGAATGTTATATCGTTGCGGTGCTGCACTACGTAGCGGGCAAAAGGAACCGTCAGGTCATAACGCAACCCTTTCTCGCAGGCTTTCATTCCGAATCTTACCGGGTTACGTTCCAGCAGTTCTTCATCGGTAATGCCGGAGAAACAATCTCCCGAGTTTAATATCTTGAAAAGTAATTTATCACCTTCTTCGCCATACTTGCCCATCAGCGTAGACAGGTTTTCCATAGCCGGCGTTTCGATCTGCTGAAATCCGTACAGATGATATACTTCGCGGATAGTATTGAATATATAATTACGCTTCGCCATTTCTTCTGGCGAAAAATCTCTGGTACCTTTTGGTATAGAGACGGCTTCTGCATATACTGTTTGCTCTTCTTTATCGTCGGAGCTAACCGACTTTTTATATATTAAATTATTATTCGGAATGCAAAGGTAGGTATTTTGTTTCAAATTGTTATTTATTGAAAGGTTCATTGTTTTGTCCGTTTCTTTTTTTGTTATGTTTGCAACATATTTAACAAAACGTATAGCTATGAAAAAGAAATTAAGGAGACAAAAAGAAAGTATTGTACGGTGAACTTGGTAGTTTTTGCATCGACTTCGCCAAATACATGGCAACAGGAGTTGTCATCACAACATTATTAAAAGATCTTGAGGGACATAATGTGCTTATTTATTCGGGTGGATTTGTTTTAGTTTCAGGATTTTTGTTTTTAGGCCTATTATTCATTAAACTGAAGGAGGATTAGTTATGCCTGATTTTATATTTGTTTGTTTACTGTTTATGGGAATGGGACTCGGATTTTTAATCTGGGCACTTTATATGGAAGGTAAATTTCATAGAACGAAGAAAAAAGAAGAAATAAAAAAGCAGCCCGAGTCATTTGAAATGGCCCGGGCTGCTTTTTTATCTGATACGGTACTCGCTTAGTCGCGGCTTCTTCCTCCCAGGAAAATCATTATATAATATAATAATGTAGCCAGCGAACCTAAGGCAGCCACCACATAAGTATAAGCGGCAGAGCGCAAAGCATCTTCGGCCATACCATGCGTAGAGACATTCGTTATTCCGGCACGGCTCAACCATACCAACGCACGCTGGCTGGCATTGATTTCGACCGGCAAAACGTAATGAAACTAAACAACGTTGTCGAAGCAAACAGGATGATACCGAACAACAGCAACTGCGGAAACTGGTGGATCAGCAACATACCGCCCAGCAATACCCAGGTCATGATATTCGAAGCAAAGCTAACCACCGGCACCAATGCCGACCGCATCTTCAGCGGGGCATAAGACGTTGCATGCTGTACTGCGTGACCACATTCATGGGCGGCTACAGCGGCAGCAGCGATACTATTACTATAATAGACAGATTCGCTCAGATTCACCGTTTGATTGGCAGGATTATAATGGTCTGTCAAATGTCCGGGAGTAGAGATCACCTTCACGTCGTAGATGCCGTTATCGTGCAACATCTTTTCAGCCACATCCTTTCCGGTCATACCATTCGGCATAGGAATCTTGGAATATTTTTCAAACTTATTCTGGAGTCTGGAAGAAACCAACCAGCTAAGAAAGGCAAAACCGATAAATATAATCCAATACATGCTCATAATGTTCCAAATAATTAATTGTTATACAAGATATCTCTTTACAAAAAGGTTCTGCCAAAAACAAAAATGGCAGAAGATTAGCCTGATTAGAGGTGGTCTTCTGCCATTTTGTATTAGTATGTGAGGTTTATTCTTCTGTATACCGGATGATTGTCTGTTCGCGGTCAGGTCCTACCGATACGATTTTAACAGGTACTCCCAACTCTTCTTCAAGGAATGAGAGATATGCGTTAAACTCTTCGGGGGAATTCATCTTCGCTCTGCATCTTTGTCATGTCAGTCTTCCAACCCGGCAGTTCAACGTATACAGGTTCGATCGTATCGTCGATCTCGAACGGGAATTCCGTCACTTCTTCGCCATTGATCTTGTAGGCTACGCAAGCCTTGATGGTCTCGAAGCTGTCGAGCACGTCGCTCTTCATCATCATGATCAGCTGGCTTACACCGTTGATCATAACGGCATATTTCAAAGGCTACCAGGTCGATCCAGCCGCAACGACGTTTACGTCCTGTTACGGAACCGAACTCATGTCCTACCGTACACAGTTTGTCGCCTGTTTCATCGAACAACTCTGTCGGGAACGGACCGCTACCGACACGTGTACAATAAGCCTTGAAGATTCCATAAACTTCACCGATGTTACGCGGAGAAACCCCCAAACCGGTACAGCAACCAGCACAAATCGTATTGGAAGAAGTCACGAACGGATACGAACCAAAGTCAATATCCAGCATAGTGCCCTGTGCACCTTCGGCCAAAACAGACTTGCCTTCTTTCAAATAGTTATTAATCACATGTTCGCTGTCGATCAGGTTGAACTGCTTCAGGTATTCCAATGCTTCAAACAACTGGGCTTCGAGTTCCTTGATATCATACGAATAGTTCAGTGATTTCAGGATTGCTTCGTGGCGTGCCTTGGCGGCAGCATACTTTTCATCGAAGTTGTGCAGCAAGTCACCTACACGCAGACCGTTACGGCTGATCTTATCCGTATAAGTCGGACCGATACCTTTACCGGTCGTACCGATTTTGCCTGACCCTTTCGCAGCTTCGTAAGCAGCATCCAATATACGGTGAGTAGGCAAGATCAAATGAGCTTTCTTAGAGATACACAGTTGTTTGGTCAGGTCGTGCCCGCTGGCTGCAAGTGCTTCCGCTTCCTGTTTGAACAATAACGGGTCGAGAACGACTCCATTACCGATAACATTCACTTTTCCACCCCTGGAAAATACCTGACGGAATAGAACGCAGGATATACTTTTCTCCGTTAAATTCCAGTGTGTGTCCTGCATTGGGACCTCCTTGAAAACGAGTGATTACATCGTAGTTAGAGTCAGCACGTCGACAACTTTTCCCTTGCCCTCGTCACCCCATTGCAATCCTAATAAAACATCTACTTTCATTTTATCTTTATAATAGGCTGTTAATATTCTTTTTTACTATTCTTCTGCTGAAGCTTGTACTTGCATTTACTGCATATCCCGTAGATATACAGCGCATGAAATTCCCTGTGTGAAACGGATATCTTCAGATTGTTGACCTCCTTTTTCAGCACGCTGTCTTTCATTTCCCGAATGGCCCCGCACTTCATGCAAACCAGGTGCAGGTGCGTTTCTGCCAATGCCCGCAGCTCGTACTGAACCGACTGGGCGTTGAGTTGATGCCGCACGATCAGGCCGCCGTCTTCCAGCACATCCAACGTGTTGTAAAGACGTTGCCTTACTCACATGGAAGTTCGCCTCTTCCAGCTTTTCCTGAAGGGAGTACATATCGAAATGACCGGCGAAGCGACATATGCATTCAAAGATCGCATATCTTTCCTCCGTCTTTCGTAGTTTTTCTCAGTCAGATACTCCGTAAACGACTGCTTCATCTCTATGTACTTTTTTCATCCATTTCGTTGCGACTCCACGCGACCGACAAAGTTAGCGCATTTATTTTAAACGCAAAGCCTTAACGGCAATATTCAAATTCAAATTTTAAATCATTATATATTTCCTGCCCTTCGGGCGTCTGCATGAATTCAGGAAAATCATCGAACCCGCCCAACATTTGCTTCGCTGATCGGCCGACTGTCTTCCGTAAAATTTCATTGCTTTCACCGCAGCCTGCTTCTCTTTCCAGGAAGCGCCGAAGTCGGGCCAGGCAATCGTCCGCATACATTCCACGATGAATGCGGTCTCACCGGTGCAACCACCGTCTTTCCCTACCCTGAAACAGTTCCATCCAGATAAGGTAAGCCACCGTACGTGCATATTCGTCTTCCACATTAAAAATCAGTCCAAGCAGAAGGTTATCGACATACGGCAATTTGCAGAACAGATTACGGCTGCATTGTTCCGCTATTTCCAGATAGGGTATTTCTTTCACCCACTGTTCCGCCTGTTTAAAAGGGAAAAATCATCCACAGGCTGCAACAGGGATGCCAGTATCTTAAACTCGCGGATATCCTCTTTCCACAAAGCGGCTGCCAGCTCCGAACCGGGTTCGTGCCGGGCGGCTATCTGCTTTATTTCGGGCAGAGGGACACCAAAGTTCAGCTTTATAGTCGATGCCCTTTTCACGCATGCTGGTGGCTATGACACCGTTCATCGCCATGCGCAGTTGGGTACGTATTTCTTTCAGTTCGTCCTGCAACATATCTTTAATCGTTATAAGATGGCAAGAATGAATAATCTTTGCTGTAACGAAGCATCTGGTCTGCGTATCCTTCGGTATAATCGAAAACGATGTCGGTCACTTCGCCTTTGTCGTTCTTTACCTTTCATCACCGGGTTCACGAAACCTTTGTATGGAGCCAGGTTTAGTTTGGCATAGCGGGCAAGCACTTCGTCGTGTAAAGTCTGGTCTACTTTCACACCGTAATCTTCCACCAGTTTCTTTCCGGCAGAAAAATCACCTTCACTCTTGATACGCTGCACTTCCGCCAATAAGGTGCCAAACAGATTGCGGAGTTTGGCATAATCGTTTACAACGACATATGTCTTGCCGTCACGCTTTTATATTCAATAACGTTATCGGCTTTACCGTTCTCATAGGCCCACTGGGCGATCAACTGACGGTTGCGCATGTGAGCTTCTTCCACGTCTTTGCCGGCTTCGATACGGACAAGCTGTGTCATCAGGCCATTCATGATATATTTATAATATTCAGCCTTATAGGCTTCGCCATCCGGAACCAGACCTAATTCAACCAGCTTCGGGTCGGCCAGGTAATAAAGACCGAAGAGGTCGGCACGGGCTTCTTCCAGGGTGGAATCGTAGGCTTTCAGCGCGCCCGATTCGGTATCGGGCAGAAGTTTGCCGGAACCATGTCCCAGGCATTCATGCAGGTCGGTATGCAGGTTATCAGTCAGGAAACCGTATTTTGCGAGGGCTTCACGCTCCGCATCACTCCAGATAAATTCTTCGTTAAAGCCATTGCCCTGCGACGCCTTGTCGTAAGCCTCGGTTATATTCTCAATCGTAACGGACTTCGAACCGTGGTCGCGGCGAATCCAATCCGCATTCGGCAGATTGATGCCAATCGGAGTTGCCGGATAACAATCGCCTCCCAACATGGATACGGTGATCACTTTGGCACTGACTCCTTTTACTTTTTCTTTCTTAAACCGTTTATCTACAGGAGAATGATCTTCAAACCACTGCGCATTATCGCTGATCATTTTCGTGCGCTTGGTCGCATCCTTATTGATAAAGTTTACGGTCGACTCCCAACTGGCTTTCATACCCAGCGGATCACCGTAAGTTTCGATAAAACCGTTCACGAAATCCACCTCCGAAGTCGTATCCTCTACCCAAAGGATGGAGTAGGCGTCGAAAGTCTTCAAGTCACCGGTCTGATAGTATTCAATCAGTTTTTCGATAATTGTCTTCTGGGTATCGTTTTCGGCAAAAGGAACTGCTTTCTGCAACTCGCCCACAATCTGTTCGATAGCAGCAGAATAAAGGCCTCCTACTTTCCATACCTTCTCGACAATCTTTCCGTTCTCCTTCACCAGCCGGCTATTGAGTCCGTAAGAGATCGGAGTGATGGTGTCTTTACCCGCTTTCATAGCCGCATAATACTCTTCCACCTCTTTCTGGGTAATACCGCCGCCATAGTAGTTATTGGCAGAATCTTAAAGATTAAATCCTTTACTCACCGCTTTGTACAGTACGTTTTGCCAATACTGCCGGATCAAAGATCACCGGAGAGATTTCTGCAACAAACTGCTCCAAAGTCTGTCCTTCACGCAAAGGAAGTTCAGAGACATTCACCTGCTCCAGACAGCTTTTAAAGAATTCGGGGGTAAAGCCGGGAACAAATTTGTCTTCCGCATAATGGTGATGGATGCCGCTTGAGAACCATACCCGTTTCAGGTACGTCTCCAAGGCCTTGAACTGCTCATCCTCGCGATTTCCTTTATATTCCTTGTAAATCGTTTCCAATGCGCGGCGAACCGGCAGGTTATAACGACAATTCTGGTCGAAGAATATGTCGCGCCCCATCAGCGCAGCCGCTGCGACAGATGATATAATAACTGTTTTTGTTTCAACGAAAGAGACTCGAATCCCGGAACCTGGTACCGAAGTATCTGAAGGTCTGCGAACTGGTCTACCACATAATTAAAAACTCCTGCGGCGCCTGAACATTCTTTTTCTTTCGGGCCTGCACAGGCGGTCAATGCCATTGCTGTCATAAGCGATACAATTGTATTTCTCATTTTATTTATACTAATTCTTTTGTTTTTCCTGAAGTATTACAACGAAAGGCTCTCCCGCAAAGGTAACGAATAAATCGAAGCCATAGGAATATCACCCCTAATATTTTGTACCTTTGCAACCGATATATTTATTAAAGAATGGAAATCGCAGCATTAGTTTCGGGAGGAGTAGATAGCTCCGTAGTCGTCCACCAGTTGAAAGAGGCAGGATACGATCCTACCATTTTCTATATCCGTATCGGCATGGAAGATAAAGACGGATATATAGACTGCCCTGCCGAAGAAGATATTGAAATTTACATCTTACATAGCACGCAAATACGGTTGTCGCATGGAAGTGGTATCCCTGCATGACGAATACTGGGACAAGGTGGTCAGCTACACGATCGACTCGGTGAAACGCGGACTCACCCCAACCCGGATATGATGTGCAATAAATATATCAAATTCGGCTGCTTCGAAGAGAAATGGGGAAAGATTTCGATAAAATAGCGACCGGTCATTACGCCACGACAACCGAGATAGACGGTAAAGTATGGCTTTCCACCGCCAAAGACCCACGGTGAAGGACCAGACCGATTTCCTGGGACAAATCACGCGCCTGCAAATCCAGAAGCTGATGTTCCCTATCGGCCACCTGATGAAAGCGGAAGTCCGTGCCATCGCTGCTGAACAAAAGCTCCCCAGCGCCATGCGCAAGGACAGCCAGGGCATCTGCTTCCTCGGTAAAATCAATTACAACGACTTCATCGAGCGTTACCTGGGCAAACGTGTCGGCAAAATCGTCGAACTGGAAACGGGCAAGGTGCTAGGCAAACACAACGGCTACTGGTTCCATACCATCGGACAGCGTAAGGGTTTAGGCTTGAGCGGAGGACCGTGGTTCGTTATCAAAAAGGACATCAAGCGGAACATTATCTATGTCTCCAACGGCTACGACCCGGAAACGCAATACGGGAAGACAATCAACCTGCATGGTTTCGACTTCATCACCGAAGATCCGTGGGGAGAATTTACCGATGAAAAAGAAATTACCTTCAAGATACGCCATACCCCCGATTTCACACCGGACGTATCCGCCGTATCGGTGACCTTTACCGTATCGAATCGGAAAACAAAATACAGGGTATCGCTCCCGGCCAGTACGGTGTTGTCTACGACAAGGATCATCATCTCTGCCTGGGTAGCGGCATGATTATTGACGAAGAAAAATAAGTCTTTGTCAATAATTATATTTATCTTTTGTATCAGACTATAATATATATGACTATGGAAGCAACAACATTAAAAACATTCGAGATATCCATTCCCGAAAAATACGCATCCGCCATACGCTCACTGGTTAAAAGTATGGGAGGAAGCATCAAAGTCCGCAAAGAAAAGAAATGCGGCCTGGATGAAGCATTGGAAGATGTGAAGGCCGGAAGAGTATATTCTTACTCTAGTGTGGACGAAATGTGGGAGGCTCTTATGAAATGAGATATACACCTGACACGACCCACAAATTCAACAAAGATTTCAAACGCTGTCAGAAAAGAGGTTATAACATGAGCCTCCTGCGTAAAGCGGTTGATATACTAAAGGTGAAACCGGTACCCTCCTCCCGAATATCGTCCGCATAAATTAAGCGGCAAATACGAAGGCCTATGGGAATGTCATATTCAATCCGACTGGTTACTGGTTTGGAATCAAAATGACACAAAACTCATACTCCTGTTCACAGATACCGGCACTCATGCCGATCTGTTTTAATAGAAAAAGTTCAAAATTAGAACGACTGCGGCAGCTATCTCGAATGGTTGCCGCAGTCGTTTTATATGATTGCAGCACCTATTTTTTTACCGCTGCGGCAGCTATTTCTTACAATTGCCGCAATCATTTTCCCCGGCATACCGCCTTTATTTCAACTATTTCACCCTATTATTTCATTTTTCCCCTGTCTTTAATTTGGTTTATAACGTAAACCATTTTATATTTGCAGCGTGTAGGTGAGACATGCGCAGCTCCTTGCACTTTTTAATCCATATATGGTTTATGTTATAAACTTATTTACATCCACATTTAAAGTAGACAAAACATGAATACGAAACGAATTATACTATTTATTCTGTCAATATTCTTTTACTTGCAATCTTGCCGAAGCACGGACAATCACCGTCAAAGTGAGCAACATACGCGGAGAAAACGGAACAATCCTCGTCATGGCTCAATCAGGAAAGAGACAAAACCGGTATACGGCATGGCCAAACCGGAGAAAGGGAGAAGCAACCATCACGCTTGAAAACGTCGAATGGGAACAGTTCGATATCTCAGTCTTCCATGACGAAAACGGCAATTACCAAATGGACTTCACCGAAGATAAAAAAGCCGGCTGAAGGATATGCCATAAAGAAATGCAAAACGCAACAGGAAGAAGAGACAGTCAAACTGAAATTATATTACCCGGCAAACGAGTAAGACATGAAATGGCTGTTATTCTTTACACTCATCTTTGCTACCGGCTTTCCGGCTATAGCCCGGAAGCCGGCAACGGCAGATTTACTCCGGCCACATTACCGACGGGCGGGAAACGGAGTTGAATACGCGACAATCGTCCTCTTGCAGGATGAGATTCAAAAAAGCAGGTACGACAACCGACAACAAGGGTAATTTCACCATGGAAGCAAAAAGCAGGAACATATAAAGTAATCGTCCGGTGTATCGGATATGAGCCGCTGCAAAAAATTATTGCTGCCCGCATCCATGCACGACACCCTTTCGTTGAAGGCTTCTTCCTATGCCTTGAAAGAAGTTGTGGTACAGGCAAAAATATCGAACGCAAAGGCAGACCGTTTCGTCCTGTCCGTCTCCCCTTCCGCCGGGAAAGACGGTACCAATTATTGTCGCAGGCTCCCGGCGTATGGCTGGCAGAAGATAATATCTCCATCAACGGAGCACAGGGCACAAAGGTATTCGTCGATAACCGCGAAATAAAACTTACCGGCGAAGAACTTCTCACCTACCTTCGTTCGCTGAAATCGGAAGATATCAGGCGAATAGAAGTCATCCCGATAGCCGGAGCAGAATATGAAGCCAGCTCACGGGGCGGAATCATCCTGATCTCACTCCGCCGGCGGCAAACGAACGGTATCCAGGGGGGAGTGTCACGGCCGGGGGGCGCCTTATCTGCTACCCTTACCGTTACATGCCTTCCGGAACACTCAATGCACGCCTCGGGAAATGGACCGTAAACGCCGCCGCCTCCGGTAATTTCACACCGAAGAATGAGAGCATGATGACATCCGTCAGGCAATATCCGGACAATGACAACCGCTTTTCCAGTCTCCAGGTTCGACACACGATCGGACTATGGTACGGGACGCATCGGACCATCTTCGAAATCGATACCGTCAACAGCATCGGAGCGGAAATAGAATATGTCGGACAGCTGTCTAAAGGCAACTCTTACAGCGAAACGGAACTGACAAAGCAGGAATGGCTAATAAACAGCACCGGCGATTATAACCAGAAGAATGATTACAACACTTTATCCGCTACCGCCAACTACCTGCATAAACTCGACGACAAAGGCTCCCTGCTCAAATGGATTGTCGATTATGCCGGCAAAAAATCGACAGGGAAAAACAACTACTATGTCGTACAAAAGGCAGCAGGCCGGGAGATAGACAGTACGTACCGAAGTAACAGCGATGCAACCTACAAGATCGTCACCACCGATATTCCAATGAATAAATACTTCCGGAAAGGAATGTCGCTGAACACCGGCCTGAAATACACGCATACATTCATGGACGATAATTCCTGCTACGAAGGTCTCTCGGCCGACCAACAATGGAGTATCAGTCCGGCTTACGGCTACGCACTCAAATACAAAGGAAAACATCATGGGAATATATGCATCTTTTTTTCAACAGAAATCAATCGCTGGACGTTCATAGCCGGACTGCGGGGGCGAATATCCCGGACCGCGAACGAGAGCGACCGGATCAAACGGGATTATTTCGACCTGTTCCCCGAACCTAAAGCGCCACCTATGCCTTCAACAACCTGAAGACCTGGATGCTGGTCGGACAATACACACGCAACATCATCTGGAACGTCCGGCCTTCTATACGCTCAACCCGAACCGGCTCCAGACCTCCGATTACAGCTACAACATAGGCAACCCCTACCTGAAACCGACCTATATCCACCGTTTCAGCGACCCTTGTCTATAATTACCGTTACACGCTGACAATCGGAGGCAGCCTGCACCGCAACCTGATCCGCGAATTCTGCAAGGTAGACGCCGTCGACCCGGACGTTTCGTATATCACCTACGAAAACCATGACATCGAAAACCATTGGTTCGTTGCCGCCAGTATCCCGGTTCAGCCGTCCCATGGCTTAACCTGCCGCAGCCAATTTCGTCGGTGTACGCCAGGATATCCGTATGACGGAGAAAGCCGCATTTGCCCACCATTACCTGGCGATTCGCAACGCGACCGCAACCTTCACGCTACCGAAAGACATCACGCTCGAAGGACAATACAGCTGGAACCAGCCGCCTGTATTCAGGAGACAGCGAAGTGGCTCCCCGGCATCGTCAGCCTGTTTGCCCGGAAAAAGCTGGCCGGCAACCGCTTCCTGATAACTGTTTCGGTCGATAATATCTTCAACCGCTATAACGACTTTTGCCAGCCATATCGAAGCCTACACGTCACAAAGCCACTTCGAAAGCGGACACCTCCGGACGTACCTTCAAAAAGCGACACTGACCTGGAACTTCAACAGCGGCAGGAAAGTAAAGCCGACAATCGAACGGGGCGTAAACTCTGAAAGAAACCGGTTGAACGAAAAATAGACCGGAATGATTGACTGTTAAAAACAATGACATTATCTTTGAACAAACATAGTACGAACAATATAAAAACAAATAAAATCATGGAAGAAAGACTTTTTAAACGAGAAAGAAAGCCTGGAACTCATCACACAGATGATAAACTCCAGCAAAAAAAAGAATATGGAGGTGGGACAGGGAAACATAATGCTGTTCTGGGGATATTTTACGACAGCCTTATCGGTTGTGCTGTTTCTGCTGATCAACTTCACACACAACTTCATCTGGGTTGGGGCTGGATGCTGATGTTCGCCGTATGGCCGGTGATCTCTTACAGAAAACGACAAAACAAACCGAAGGTCGTTACCTATACAGACAAAGTGATCTCACAGGTATGGCTAGTGATGGGATACATGTTTATCATTACTTTTCTGACGATCGGCATTATGGAAATTACATTCGCCAGACATGCAGACGATTTCCTGCTTATGCTACCGCTCTCCCTGGTCTATTGCGGACTCGGGACTTCCATTACAGGCATTATAATACAGGAGCGCTGGATGACTTACGCCCCCTCATTGCGTTTATTGTAGCAATATATATGCTAACCATGCTGATAATGGGTGAAAAAGCAACAACTTTGTGGTATCTTTTTACTTCGGTTTATCGTTCGTGTTTATGATGATCATACCCGACATATCGTCAATAATAAAGCCAGGAAGCAATGTTTAAAGAACTAGATCCGTTACTTCATTCACAATTGCGGCTCGCCGTGATATCCATCCTCCTTTCGGTCGAGGAGGCTGAATTCGTCTATCTGCGGGAAAAAGACACAGGCGACAGCGGGAAACCTGAGTGTACAGATAGACAAACTGAGCGAAGCCGGCTACATAGAAGTCGAAAAAGAGCTTTGTCGGAAAGAAACCCCGTACCACCTGCCGGATAACATCCGTAGGACGACAGGCATTCGAGAATTAAATGCCCTGAAAGACTATATCGGAGGAAACTAATCCCTCCGCCAGCCACCGCATACCAATAAAAAGGCTGCCATCAATCCGACGGCAGCCTTTTTATATCATTAATCCCTGCTAATTAAATAGCGTATAAAGAACTGATAGATTCACCACTGCAAACACGGCGGATTGCTTCAGCAAACATATCGGCAACAGACAATACTTTTACTTTCTCGCATTTCTTTGCGTAAGGAATAGAATCGGTAAAGATCATTTCAGTCAAAGCAGACTGGTCTACACGTGTAGAAGCCGGGTCGGACATAACGGCATGACTGGCGATGGCACGCACGGATTTAGCACCGTTTTCGAGCATCAGGTTGGCAGCCTTCGTAATAGTACCGGCCGTATCCACCATATCGTCGATCAAAAGTACATCCAAACCTTTCACATCACCGATGATACGCATTTCGGCCACTTCATTGGCACGCAGACGTGACTTGTGGCAAATAACCATCGGCAAATCCCAGGTATTTGGAATAACTGCTGGCACGTTTCGTACCACCCACGTCAGGAGTAGCGATACACAAGTTATCAAAGGCAGTTCTCCCTTGATATAATCCAGGAAGATGGAAGAAGCATACAGGTGGTCTACCGGAACATTGAAGAATCCCTGGATCTGATCCGCATGTAAATCCATTGTAATCAGACGGTCGATACCGGCAGTACTCAGCATGTCTGCGATCAGTTTGGCCCCGATAGAAACACGCGGTTTATCTTTTCTATCCTGACGTGCCCAACCGAAATAAGGAATAACTGCGATTACAGAGTGTGCTGAAGCACGCTTGGCAGCATCGATCATCAGGAGAAGCTCCATCAGATTATCAGAGTTAGGAAACGTTGATTGTACCAGGAATACATCGCGACCGCGAATCGACTCTTCATAAGAGACGGCAAATTCACCATCGGCAAAGTGTTGAATGTTCATCTGTCCCAGCGGACAACCAAGACTATTGCAAATTTTCTCTGCAAGATACCGGGAGTTAGTTCCCGAAAACACCAAGAAAGGAGTTTGTGCACTCATTATTCCGAATCTTTATCTTAAGTAAATAGATTTGAATTGTGCTGCAAAAGTACAAAAACTTATTTGCAATTATCCCTTTATCTTCGGAAAACTTTCAACAATAAGGGCGAGTCAACCCCTGCCCCTGTTACCTTTTCTAACGAAATGAAAGACTCATTACTTATACGTAAACTTCAGAACCTTACCCGAATAAGCCGGCAAAAACAAGCTGATACGGCCACGCCGCCGTCAGCGTACTGATGCAAGTGTCTCCCGTCAACAAATCCGTCTGTGTTGCAGCCTTTGTTATCGTCAAAACCCAGTGTAAGAAATGCGTCGGAAGGAATCTTTACCCGCACCGTCTGTTCGCTTTTATCGAAATCCACGACAATCAGTACGACCTCGTTACGGTATTTACGCATAAAGGCATACTGGCTATTCGAATTGAAATACGGATTCCGCGAGTTAGCATACATCAGGTCGAAGAAAGCTCCCCCTGAGTAATGGCCTGCTCCGATTTCGCCACATTCAATATCCGGGCATACTTCTCTCGCAGTTCACGCTGCTCGTGCGTCAAACCGGCGCCATCGAACTTCCAGTCGTTGATCCATTTACGCAGGCTCTCCACGCTCCAGTAGTCGAAGATCGTCGTGCGCCCATCACGTCCGCTGAACCCTTCCTCGTCCATTCCCGGCTCGCCCAACTCCTGTCCGCTGTAGATCATCACCGGATTGGTATTCATCATAGCCGACACGATCATCCCCGGAATTCCCGGACGCGGATCACCGGCAAAGAAGTAAGAAGCGATACGCTGCTCGTCATGGTTTTCAAGGAAGTTCAACATATGTGACTGATACCTTCCAGGCTCTGCCAGCAGTAAGAGATCGTGTTGGCCGCAGCCTGATTGCACATCACCGCACGCACGGTATCGTACAGTCCGACCTTATCATACAAATAATCAAAATGTCCGTTCCAGATATAATTGCGATATTCTGCCGGATTATAAACTTCGGCAATAAAACAAACAGCATGTTTTTCCTTTTTACCTTCGGGATCACCCAGTTCCAGAATTCAACCGGAACCATTTCCGCCATATCGCACCGGAAACCGTCTATCCCTTTTTCCGCCCAGAAAAGCAGGATATCCAGCATCTTCGTCCAGGTGCCGGGCACCGGGTTGAAAATGACCGATCCGGCCGTTCACATAATCAACACCATAATTCAGCTTGACCGTCTCATACCAGTCGTTCTTTCCCGGACACGGACTAAAAACAGTCATTTCCCGTCACTTTAGCGGGGAACTCACTATAATCGTAATCCCCGTGCGCTTCGGCAAACGACAGGTGCAACGGGCATCCCGAATATAATAGAAGTTATTATTACGGTCGAACCCTTGGTCGTATCATCATGCTGCCCCAGATCTTCAGCACAAAATCTGAACGAAGCACAATGA
>VOFJ01003656.1_pt1 | contig 24705 bp, 29 predicted proteins | sample 5384081 | NCBI WGS metagenome assembly VOFJ01 (sample SAMN12384729, study PRJNA508395) | human gut metagenome | isolation source: healthy gut I | host: Homo sapiens | reverse complement strand
TCATTACTTCGTTCAGGTTACGTATTGTAACTTTCCATGGTATAGGAAGGATTCAACTGGGAATCTATCTGAATCTGATTGGAAGCCCGTTCAAACGGGTTCTTCAGCGTACTGTGACCGGTCTGATCCAGATAAACCGTGCTGCTTGCAGGCTTCCTTACCGGATTAGAAGCTAAAGTCGTTGTCAGTGGCTCAGAAGGTTTACTTTCTCCACCACAACCGAATAAGCCAATTTTGCATTGGGGCCGATTACCGCTTTCAAAGCACTCTTCAGAATATCGATGTACTCCCCTTCCAAAACTTCATATACATAAGCACTGGCAACCTGAATTGTCAGTACATCATCTTTAAAACGAACAGCACGTATCGGCTCAAAAGCGTCTTAAACTTTTCAGGCAATACTTGCTTTTTGAATCAAAGACAAACATTTCAACCAAATATTCTTACCTTCCTTTTCCATAGTCTATTGTTAGTCAGGTGTTTCTTACTTTTCACAACCCGCCTCTTTTCAGCATGCTAAATTCCATAAAAAAAATCATAAAAAAAATGGGATTTTACTTGGTTATATTCAAAAAAGCTTATCAACTAAGAACCAAGACATTAAATATAACCATCTGATAACAAATATATTACACTCCATCAAAATCATTTATTTTTATTAAAAATACCTATACCCCATTTATCATATTCAAAAAGTTAAAAAAAAAGGAGAGTACCCAACCTAATCGTTTCAGCTTAAAGGAAAAGTTTCTCAAACATATTAACATAACAAACATATTATACACATCATTATGTTAATAATCACCACAACGGCAACGCTCCTATTTAGAATGATTCAAATTAAGATTTTATTGAATTTTAACAATAAATGATTGTTTAAAGATTTTATTAACATCTTTCAGATCTTTCTCCGCTTGTTTCAAATTCTTATAAGTTTGGATCAAATAAAGATATTTCCCGTTTTTACGCATTTCCTTTAAATCGGGATATTTCCGGTATAATTCGGAATCCAAGGCCAAGGGTTCCTCCGATTCCGCAATCACGATCCCATAAGTATCCTGGGTCGATTTACCGGAAGAAAAGTCGAACAAAGATAGATTCACAAAGCGTTTTGGATTTTGCCGGAATTCGGTCAGTAATTTATTGAGATTTTCACTCACTGCCGTCAGATTATAATACAAATCACGGTCATTCACCACTCCCCTAGTGTACCTTTCCCCCGGTTGATCTTCATGACAATGGAATCGGTCTGTGCCAAAACACTATTCAAATAACGAACGGTATTAGCCAGATTAACCGCTTTAAGCGAATCGCTGATCCCGGTAATATTATCCAGGCTACGGGTTATATTCGCATTACTGTTTTCCAGGTTTCCGGTTATGCTATTGATATTCTCGAGAATTTTAGAAATCCGGGAGGACTCGTTGGCCAGCAAATCGTTCAAAGTACCGGAAGCATGCTCTACGTTATCCAGTGTGCGGCTGACACTTTTCAAGGACCCCCGGATATTTCCATTGGCATCTTCACTAAAAAATCTCCTGCAAAGCCACCAATACCGTATCCAAAGAGACCATTACCGTCTCGGCTTTCTTCTTCAAGGGTTCCAATTGTTTGTTCAGTTGTTCCATGATACCCAATTCCAATTCCGTTCTCAAGGTATCCCCGCTCTGGGCATAAGTCGTTGCATCTCCGGGGATGAGGTTGATGGGCTTTCGAGCCCATCAAGTCGGCGCTACGGATAGCAGCAATGGTATTGGAAGATATCTGCAATTTTTTTCCCACGGTAAACTGTACCAATACCTTATCGTACCGTTCACCGGTAAACTGTATGGCACTGACCTGTCCGACACTATATCCCCGATAGATTACACTACTGGAAACTTTCAATCCATCCACCCGGTCATAAATACCATAAAACACATTATTCCGGTCGAACAATGCTTTCGCTTTCAAAAAATTAATTCCCCAGATCAATATAACAACAGCAACAATTGCTGTTAATGCCAGTTTCACTTCTCTTTTAACCTTCATTCCCATAACATCTTATATCTTACTACTTTTTATTTTTCCGACTCCAATTTTCTGGCTTCTGCCACAGTAATTACTTTATTATTATATATCGCAATGATGAAACAATCTTTCACCTTACGCTTTACGGAAGAAAGTTTTTCTTCACTACATCTAATTCCTTATCCTTAGCCACATAATAACGATAGCGTCCTCCGGAATTTATTTCCTCCACCTTCTCGCCTGTACAAAGCTTTGCAGGAGTTTTGACTTTCGAAGGAACAGAAGCCACCTGAATAGCATAAAACAATTCGTTTTTTCCGGATTCGGCAACTTGCGTTTTTTGTACTTCTGCAGCCTTTACGGGCTGATTTCCATCCGATGCCACTACCGGTCCGGGTTGTCCGGAGCGGTTCACGCTACTTTTTTCTCTACTTGTCGTTTATAAGTTTCAATTCCTTTAAAAATAGCAGTAGCGATCTTCGTTTGTCCGGCCTGCGACATTAAAAATTTCTCATCTTCCCGGTTAGAGATAAAAACCCGATTCGACAAGGATGGCAGGCATTGTTGCATCTTTCAGTACCAGATAACCGGCTTGTCTGACCCCCGGTCTTTATGATTGGTCGCTTTGACCATCTCTTCTTGTACGGCACCGGCCAGTTCCAGACTTTTTCCTGATGGATATTCTGCATCAAACTAAAAAATAATATAAGACTTTCGGGACTTGTCGGATCGAATCCGGCATAATTCTTTTCATAATCCTTTTCATGCCTGATTACAGCGTTTTCTTTCATCGCCACTTCCAGATTTTCCTTGTTTCGGGTAGATCCCAGCACATAAGTCTCCAGTCCCCGCACAGAAGGAGTTTTACAGGAATTGATATGAATAGAAATAAAAAAGATCGGCTTTACAGTCGTTGGCGATCTTGCCCCGTTTATTCAGCTCTACAGGCACGTCTTTCGTCCGGGTATACACCACCCGAATATCCGGATAGCGTTCCGAGATCATCTTTCCAAGCTTTAAAGCAATTCCCAAAGTGAGGTGTTTTTCCTGAGTAAGGGCACCGATTGCCCCAGGATCGCCTTCTTTATTAGCAAATCCACCATGACCGGCATCAATACAAATACATTTGATTTTTCCCCGATTCTTTCTGAGCCATAGATTCATATGCGGAAAATATTACCAGTATCCAAAACAATATTCCGGTAAGTCCGTATCGAATTATCATGATATTTAAAACTTTTTAAAAAGAATGCTAGCTATTAACAATCAATATTTCTTACATTTGCAAACCGAATCCAAGGACCGGAATGCGTTTATTCATCACAAAAATAGTATAATAAATTGCAACTAAGAGCAAATATACTTCAATTTCTTACGATTTGCATCATTTTTATGATGGCAGCATGTTCCGTAGCATCACGGTCTTCACATGCCCGGAAAGATATTGCCGCCAGCGAAACGCAAGAAAAAGACAGCAGCGGGAAAAGCAGCAAGAATCAGCACAACCAGATTCGACGGTTCAAGATAAAACTCCCGGGCCGGTGATTAAAGAAGTCCACCACCCGGTCAAACGTCCGGCATCGGTCAGAGACAGTTTATCTGCTGCCGATTCGGCTTTAATGGCTCCCGTCCGACTGTGTCGGATTCTCTACTGCAATAGTCAATATCGGAGTTGCAACCGATTCGACTCCCCGTCCGACTGTGTCGGATTCTCTACAGGTACAATCCGATACACTCCAAACGGATAGTACGAAAACAGAGAAACCTCTTTTTTAAAGATGTAGTAGAATACAATGCAGCCGATTCGATCATTCTGGATGTTCCCAATAAAAAAACTTTCTTATATAAAAATGCCTTTGTCAAATATCTGACGACGGAATTAAAAGCCGACTACATCGAATTAGATATGGAAAAACAGCCTGGCTTATGCTTCCGGTCTTCCTGACAGTAGCGGTACGATCGTCGGCAAACCCAAATTCAAGGACGGTAGCCAGGAATTCGAAAGTCTGGATCTCAAATATAATTTCAAGACAGAAAAAGGATTTGTCAAAGAGATCATCACCCAACAAGGCGAAGGTTACGTCCAGGGAAAGCTGACCAAGAAAATGTCGGATTCGGTATATTGTATCAAAGACGGCTGGTATACCACTTGTGACAAACACGATCATCCGCACTTCTACGTACGGTTGAGCAAGGGCCAAAATGATCCGGGACAAAAAGGTCGTTTCGGGATTTGCCAATCTTTACATCGAAGATGTACCTCTCCCTCTGGCTATCCGTTCGGATTCTTCCCGATCACCAAAAAAGGAACCTCGGGAATTATTATGCCTACTTACGGTGAAGAACGTATGCGGGGGATTCAACTTGCGGGACGGAGGTTACTACTGGTTTATCAACGATTATGTAGACCTCACGGTTACCGGTACGATCTATACCAATGGGTCGTGGGGCCTCAACGTAGGTTCGAATTACAGAAAAAGGTATAAATTCAGCGGTAATTTCGATTTCTCGATGAGCCGGAACCATACCAGTGAAAAAGGAACTCCGACTATACCCAGTCCAAAGACTGGTCCATCCGCTGGCAACATTCCCAAGATCCCAAAGCCAACCCTTATACGACATTTTCTGCTTCGGTAGATATGTCTTCTGCAACAAACAACTATTATAACGCCAACAATATCAATGATATAGCCAACCCAACGTAAACAATCCAGTATTTCCTGGAGCAAAAAGTGGCCCGACCGTCCGTTCAATATCACAGCCAGTTTTACCCACAACCAGAACAGCCGTGACTCCTCGATCTCACTTTCTTTTTCCGAACCTGAACTTCCGGGTATCCCAGGTATATCCTTTTCGGCGTAAAGAACGTGCAGGTAAATAAAATGGTATGAGAATATCGGTTTTACCTACAATGCAGAGTTACGTAACAGTATTCAGACCAAGGAATCCGAACTGGGAAAATCTTTCCAGAATATGGCCCGGACTGGCAAAATGGTTTTAAACATTCTATTCCATTGAGTACCAGCATCAATATTGTAAAAGACCTATCCCTTTCTCCCTCGTTCACTTATAACGGTGTAGCCTATCTAAGTTCGATCCGTAAAGGCGACTGGGTAGCCGATTCTACGATGCCGGGAGGGGGGTTATATCCCTGTCGATACGGTATATGGCCTGCATTACGCCCACAATTACAACGCAAGTCTGTCTCTTTCTTTACAACCCGACGATTTACGGTATGTATCAATTCTTACCGACTAGCAAAATCTTTTGCCATCCGGCATGTCATCCGCCCCAGTGCCAGCGTATCGTATACCCCTAAAATCGGTGTACCTAAAAGTAAATACTGGAAAACTTACACAGATTCACAAGGTAACGATCAGGAATATTCTATATTCGACAACAAGTTATACGGAACCCCTTCCGGTGCCGAAGAATCGGGGGAGCCTGAGCCTGAGCCTCGACAACAACCTGGAAATGAAAGTCCGGAACGACAAAGATACCACCGGCAAGGAAGAGTATAAGAAAATAAAACTATTGAGAGCTTTCGTTTACAATCCAGTTATAATTTCTTTGCCGATTCTATGCGCTGGTCGGTGATTCAGTTATCGGCCCGGACCAAAGTATTCAATGAAAAAGTCAACATTAACCTGACCGGAACGTTAGACCCTTATGCCATCAATGCCAATGCCGTCAGAATCAACAGGTACAATGGAGGTATCGGACGTCTGACCCGCGTATCGGCTTCTTCGGGCATACAATTCTCTTCGGACAACGGGAAAAACAAAGAGGAAAAGAACGATAGACTGAACGGTCATTATGATGAATATATGGATTTCGATGTTCCCTGGGTATCAGTCTGGACTATACGTTCAGTTATTCGAAGAATTATTCGCGCAATACCGCTCCCGGAGCCAAAAACCTTTGAGCAGCAATACCATTTCGCAGATGGTGCGTATCAACGGCAACTTTTCCCCTGACCCCGAAATGGAAGATAGGCTACAGCACCGGTTATGACTTCCAGCAGAAAGAAGTGACGGCTACCAGTTTCAACCTCACCCGCGACCTGCATTGCTGGGAAATGACCTTTTCCTGTATTCCCTTCGGCACTCACCAGTCCTACAATTTCCAGATCAACGTCCGTTCCAGTCTGTTGAAAGACCTGAAACTAACGAAGCGGGACTCCTGGTACGACAGGAGGTAAGCACACCCGGCACCCGCTCAGCAATGTGCCGGTCAGCAACCGCAAAGTCGCGCCGATTTTTTTCTGCCTTTGTCAAAAAAAATTCTCCTTACCGGACAATATTGATATGAAAACGTACATTTCTGATATTTGTTTTCCTACCCCTAGTCTATTTTTTGCAGAGGTAAACCGAACAATTATGAGGGAAATAATATTCATATCTATACTCTGCGGAATGCTGAATTTCGTGGCTTGTCAAAAAAAGTGACCGATTATCCGATCCAACCCGTAAATTTCACCCAAGTCCATTTAGCGGATTCTTTTTGGAGTCCTAAACTGAGTATAAATCGCGAAGTATCCATCCCGACGGCTTTTCACCAATGTGAAATCAACGGCCGCCTGGACAATTTCGCTCTTGCCGCAGGTCTGAAAACCGGAGAACACCAGGGGAGATTTTTCCCTTTGACGACACCGACATTTACAAAGTAGTCGAAGGAGCTTCCTACGTGCTGGCAGTGCAATACGACCCACAGCTCGACCATTATCTCGACAGTGTCATCCACCTGATAGCAGCAGCCCAGGAACCGGACGGTTATCTTTACACTTGCCGTACCAATCGTTGTGACCGCCTTCAGCGCTGGATGGGCAGCCGTCGCTGGGAGAAAGTCAATAGCCACGAACTTTACAACTGCGGACATTTATACGAAGCCGCCACGGCTCATTATTATGCTACCGGTAAACGTCATTTACTTGACGTCGCGATAAAGAATGCCGACCTGGTATGTCAGGTTTTCGGAACAGATTCAGGACAGATCCATCAGCCCTCGGGGCATCCCATTGTCGAGATGGGGCTTGTTAAAATGTACCGGGTGACCGGTAATCCCAAATACCTGGAAAAAGCGAAGTATTTTTTGTGAGGAAGCGGGACGTCTCTCCGATGGGCGCCCTGCCAGTCCGTATAGCCAGGACCACAAACCGATCAAGGAACAAGACGAGGCTGTAGGACACGCCGTGCGGTTTCGGTTACCTGTATTCGGGTGTCGCAGATGTCGCCGCCTTGTGCCAGGATCAAGGATTCATCGAAGCTTCAAAACGGCTATGGAACAATATCACCGACCGGAAATTATATATCACAGGAGGTATCGGAGCCAGAGCCTGGGGAGAAGGATTCGGGGAAAATTACGAACTTCCGAACATGACTTCCCTATTGTGAAACTTGTGCCTCTATCTCCAATGTCTACTGGAACTACCGTCTGTTTTTACTAACCGGGGAATCGAAATATTACGATGTGCTCGAACGTGCCTTATACAATGGAGTCATTTCGGGAGTCTCTCTCGATGGGAAACGTTATTTTTACGACAATCCTTTGATGTCGGACGGTAGTCATGACCGGAGCGAATGGTTCGGTTGTTCCTGTTGTCCTTCCAATATCACCCGCTTTATGCCGTCCATTCCGGGTTATGTGTATGCCGTCCGAGGGAATACTCTTTTCGTCAATCTATACATAGGCAACGAAGGTCAAATGACTCTGGACGGCCAATCAGTCCGTATCAAACAGGAAACCCGTTATCCCTGGGAAGGCAGGATCAAGCTGACTTTGGATCACTCTCCTGCTTCTTCGTTTACTCTGGCTTTGCGTATTCCCGGTTGGGTACAACAGCAACCTCTTCCCCGGCACCCTATATACCTATCTCGACAAAGATACAACAAGTTATACCATCAGCCTGAACGGAAAAACGGTAAAACCGGAAGTCCGGAACGGTTATGCCCTTCTCGAGGCGACTGGAAGGGTAACGATCAAATCGTCCTGAATTTACCGATGCAAGTCAGAAAAGTGATCGCCGACCCACAAGTTATCGACGATCGTAACAAATATGCTCTAATATACGGTCCGATAGTATATTGTGTCGAAGCCAACGATCATGACGGTTACGCTTTGGATCTGTTTACAGAGGAAGATACTCCGTTCAGTCCGGAGTTTAAGTCCGATTTGCTTCACGGTGTCATGACCTTAAAAAGGCCAGGGATATCATTTACTTTCCGACGGCCATACGACTCTGCCAACCTCCGTGACGGCCATTCCTTATTATGCCTGGGACAACCGCGGAGCCAACGAAATGAATGTATGGATCCCTTATACCCGCGAGGCCAGCATTCCACGCCGCACAGAAACCCTGGCTTCACAAGCACAGGCTTCGTTTCGATCCCTTACGGAGGATACGGTTTGAACGACCGGTTCGAACCCCGCAATTCGGCGGATAAATCGATGCAGTTTCACAATTGGTGGCAATGCTTTGGCACAGAAGAATGGGCTCAATACGAATGGGACCAACCGATGCCTCTCACCGAAGCATCCGTATATTGGTTGGAATTAGGACATTACGATATCGATTTCCAACTCCCGGTCTCCTGGCGTCTCGAATACAAAGCCGGCGAGAAATGGCTGCCGGTAAAAAATACCGATCCTTACGAAATCGCTAAAGATAAATATTGTACAGTCCACTTCCAGCCCGTCAGAACCAAAAGCTCTGAGATTAACCGCCCAGTTACAGGAAGGCAAATCAGCCGGAATATTGGAATGGAAAGTAAGGTAAAAGTCTCTTAAAAACTTAAACTTTACTTTTACCAACAGAGGGTTGCTATCTTCCGGGATCCGAGATGGGTTTTCTGAATAATAGCTCTTTTTAAAAGATCCTGCCGATTCAGTAAGATTTCATCCCAGTCCCGGTAATCGTTATAGATACCATAAAAAAGTCTTTATCGGCCCCCCAATCATGAACATCCTGTCGGCATCATCTCCTTTTCTCTCCCAGGTAATCGTTTTGTTATTTTTTAAAAAGAGTGGATACAATAACAATCGGTTGCCTCAGGTCCGCAATACGAGAAATAGAAGTAATCCCGGGTATCGTAAATATAGACCGGCATTTTATAATAATCAGAACGGAGATAAGTTTGCAGATCCGATGAATACCGGTTTTTATCGTCTTTTCCCAAAATCGATTTTCACCCGGGGTACCGGGGCAAACTATCCGAAAGATAATAACAGATATTATCACTATCCCGAGGCCGGAGAATATATCGATTATCGCTAGCCTGGGTTATCAGAGCCATATTCAGGCCATAGTCTTTACGAGGCAGAAATTTTTTGCAGGATTCGCCCCTGTTCGTCATAACGATACAAACAATAGAAATCTTCCGAAAAATTATTCTCGTCCATTTGCGGGCAATAATACAAAAAGCCGAATGACCGGGTCCACTCGCTATCGCATCGAAGCCATTACATATCTCTGGAAGCTCCAGTGTCGTTTTCCGGATAAACCGTCCGGTCTCCGTACTATATTTCACGATCTCACATCCTCCCAAAATCCATAATTCCCGGGCATCCTGGCTGAGGCATACATCATCGATAGTAAGGTATTCTTCGGGGCCACGGCCATTCTTTCCGATTTGAAATAAAAAACTTTCCTTCAGGACTGAACATGAACATGCTGGCAGTACTTTTAATCAGGACATTTCCGTTAGGGCAAAAGCAGTATTTTTTCCCACCAGTCCGATCAACGCTTTCCCGGTAGTCTCCAAAGGAACAACTTCAACCGAATCGATATACGGCAACAGGTCGTCCACCGCATTTCCTGCACTCAAGGGAGTTATTATTTCCTGTTCAACCGAAACCGGTTTACTCTGATTTCCGCACCCGGCAAGAAACAGGAAGAAAGAAAAGAAGAAAAAGATTCTAATTTTAGCATAGACATAAGGTTCTCTTTTTTTCAACAAAGATCAAAAAAAAAAAAGTTTATAAACCTTAAACAAGCAAGAAGTAATTTTAAGTACCTTACGCACTAATTCTATTTAGGTTTTAAAAGTTGTACCCCGAACTTCAGGTTCTCTCAACAGGAACAAAGTGAGTCCCGGCAAACCGGTCACCGAAGACGAATTAGTAACGACGAATAAACTTACATTTTTTTAATTTTAATAAAAAATCATTATTCACTTGTTTATCTTCAATTTTTTTCTTTTTCCTTTGTAAAAAACAGATACAAGAGGTATCTGTCAACAAAAATGTTGATGCGTTACTATTACGCGTTCTGAAAGCAAGAAAACTGACAATTTTTAAATAGGAAATCAGAACGATTGTAGCAACGCTCACGTAGGAGGTTCGTATATCAATGATACCTAAGCGTGAGCTTGCTCTTTCTGTTCCTAACCATTGTCAGTGGTTCTTGCCAGATTGAGTTAAGTTCCACGCTTTGTTGTTTTAAAGGCAGCTCCGCGTTTTTCTCAATCCACTCAACATATATACAATTATCAGGCTACTGTTTGAAAGCAGACCGATACTCCAACAGGCCTCCCAAGCCGTGTGTACAACTATTATACATTCAACCGGCTGCTTTCTTTCAACTATTGACTTGGGATTTCGGGCTAATGAATAGCCGGAGGGTGTCCAAAAGTATTTGGCACCCTCGATTTATTCGTATCCCTATTGGAGACTGAAATCAAATATCCGATTCTACAAGGGGGTATTTTGCCTTTTGGACACCCTCTTTTTTATTCTGCCCTAAGTTTAAGAACCGCTTGCGGCATACCTTCCGGGCCGACTTTTACCGTAATCTGTCCGTTTTTTCGTTTACTCCTGCTCATGGCTATCGCCCGTCCGTTCCAAGTATTGCGTTCATTCTCCAGATAAGATCGGAATCTTTCAGCGAGGCATGTCTACTCCGGAATGTTCCGGGAACACTCCGACCATCGGCCTGCATATTAAAAATTACTCCGTACGATCAACGACACAGAAAATCGATTTGCTTCCGGATCGCCTGACTACATACGGGGCAAAAGATATCGATGGTATGCAGGTTATTCATCAGACAGTTGGGCCATGGACGATACACTCCTTTATTCACATAGCCACCTCCTTCATAAACCCCTAATTTCTGAGGTGTTTTTTCATTGACAGGAGTAGGAACCGGCGTTTTCGTGTCCAGCATCTTTTTCCATTCCTTCCGGCCGAAATCGGTCAGGGGTGGTCAGATTGGCTTCCCATGGCTCTACATCGGTCGGATACATATCGTTGTACGACACGTTGCCAATATATTCAGCCCCTAATCCCAGCAACACATGTCCGAATTCGTGTACATAGATTTTACCGGTACGGTTAGGATGGTGAGCTGCACTGATACCATAAAAATTATAGATTCCGCCACCACCATATTTCTGCGTATTGGACAACACATAAATATGATCATACGGCACATGGGCAGCGATATCCCGAGTCCCTGAAAGTCCTCGATCATTTGATAACGTTCCGAGTCGAAGGTATAGTAGCGGGCTTGAGCCGCCGTATTCCGCCATACATGTTCGCCGGGAATAGTCACACCCGATTCCATCGAAGGGGCCCACACCGCCCGGATATTAAAACGGGCAGCATTCTCCTTGAAAGGAGAGTAACTGAAAAACTCTTCAGCAAACACCCGGCAGGCAGCTGCAAATTTCTCCTTCTCATTCTGGGTATACCCTTCCGGGAACGAGTACGATATCTACCCGCGTCGAGGGATTACCGTTATAGGCCACCTCGAAGGTCTCGTAGCGGGGAGTAAACTTTTTCACAAAAATAAGAATTGGGATCGATGTCCTGTTCGAATTTCTTTTCAAAAACTCCTTTCCGGTTACGGGCATAGATCTCGATCCGTACCTCATTTTTTTCGGGTAAGGGAAAACCACCGACTCAGGCATGGCTTTACGCACAGTCTGCGCTTCGGGAGTGGTTTGCCATTCATTGAACAAGGTACAATAGCTTCGGGAATAAATCTCTTTACCACTGGCTTTATCGAAGATTTTAAACAATTGCACCCCATAACCGGTATCATCCAGCAGAGACACTTTCGAACCTGCCCAATAGGGTTCTTCCTTCAATTCGTCGAAAAAAATACTCCTGGTTCCGGCTATCTCCGCAATGGTAGTAGTCGAACCGTAGTGTCTTGTCCAGAAAATACCGTTCAAAGGGTGTCTGGGCCGTCAACTCTCCTGTCATCCAGGTACAGAAAAATAAAAAAATGATTTTCAATAAGTTCATGTTTTGTTAGTTTGATTTTCTTTTACAAAAATAACAATAATGACGAGGTAAGCCAAAAAGTTATTTCACTTCCCACTCAAAAAATTCCTGCCGCATTATCCTCCGGCAATTGAACTTCGAGTTTCACCGCAGCGGTTTTCACCGGTTCGAATTCCACCGTACAGGGAGCATCTTTCTGAATCGGATAATCAGCCGTATTTTTCACCGGGACCCATGCTCCGGCTTCATTTTTATAATATACCTTCCATGCTTCCGGTATCCGGCAACCACCCCACGGGCCGTCGTCGAACCAGTAAACGGTAGAAGAAGAGACAGTCTGTTCGCCTTTGAAGTCGTATACAATCCATTCGGTTGTATTCTTTTTCGGCCACCAATGGTAATAAGGCATCGAGCGATCCTCGGGATTCTGTGGTTGCAAACGGTCGTTTACCGCCGAGATAGCACTACTACTTTCCGGTGAGAGGCAGAAACCTCACTTTCGGAAGCAATCGTCGGCGGCATTGCCGGACGGGTAGCATTCAGGTCGATCGGTAGCCAAACGGTCATCTCTCCGGCTCCCCGATGTGCCCATGCATAATAAGGAATCAGAGATAAAGTGACATCTTTTTGCCTCCAGACGTCCCTCTTTATCGAACTCCAGCGTCTGAGCCTGTGTTTTCAACAGCTCTATGCCGTACAACAGATCACTGCGGTTTTCTACGGTAGATTCGGGTGTTTGATTCATCAGGATTCCCCGGACACTGAAATCATTATCCGCCATTCGGCACAATACACCACCGGTCCTCGCTCGACGGATACCCGTCCACGATCGGCTTCCACTTTATAATTCGCTTTTACAATCCGCGGTTCCATATCGAAATGAATATCTACGATATCCCCTTTTTTCCATTTGCGTTGAATGGTAAAATAACCTTTTTCCAGCGTACTCTCTGCCGGCTTACCGTTCACTTTCAACTGTATAGCCCAGTTTTTGCCATCGGCATAACGGTACAAATCGCTCGGTACGACCTTTCCCTGCACCCAACCCGGAATCCGGATTTTCATCGCAAAATCGGAAATTCCGCGGGGAGTCACGGCCACCTGTATATCCCCGTTCCAGGGATAAGAGGTGGACTGTTTCAATCCTACTTTCTTCCCGGCGACTTCGAGGGTCGATTCGTTGGCCACAAACAAATTGACATAAACTTCCTTATCTTTCACAGCATAAATATATCCCGAACAGAAGGAATAAAACGGCAGGCATTCGACGGGCAACAGGCACATCCGAACCAGGGCGAACGTTGATGCTGGCCGATAGATTCCAAAGGATTGGGATAAAAGAAAGCCCCACCGTCCAGAGAAATCCCCGACAATACGCCATTATAAAGGGGTACGTTCGAGTACATCGTAATATTTGGCATCTCCTTTCAGCAGAAACAAGCGATAATTCCAATACACATTACCGATAGCGGCGGCACAAGTCTCACAATAGGCCGACATGTTGGGTAATTCGTAATTTTACCGAAAGCTTCACCACTGCCGGTAGCTCCGATTCCGCCTGTAATATACAACTTTTTAGTAACGACATTCTCCCAGATCCGGTCGATCGCATCGATATACTCCTGATCACCGGTCAGGGCAGCGACATCGGCGATACCGGAATACATATAAGCAGCCCTGACAGCATGTCCGACGGCCTCGTTCTGTTCCAGAATCGGCTTATGAGCCTGGCTATATTCGTCTTTCCGTTCCGTATATCCCCGCTTATCCAGGAAAAAATTTCGCTTCATCCAGGTATTTTTTATCCCCGGTCACCACATACAACTTCGCCAAAGCCATCTCGGCGATCTGATGTCCGGGCACTTTCACCTGCTGTCCGGGTTTATCACCGATCTCACGGCAAACACAGTCGGCATAGCGGATCGCAATATTCAGAAAGTTTTTCTGTCCGGTAGCCTGATAGTGAGCGACAGCCCCTTCAACCATATGCCCCAGGTTATAAAACTCGTGGCTCAAGTCCTCCACTTTTTCCCAGCGTTTCGATCCGGCCCATTCATGGGGGGTGTTCCGGATTCATCGTCCGGGAAGTATACAGGTATCCGTCCGGTTCCTGTGCCCTGGCAACGATCACCAGCACACTGTCGATATATTTTTTCAATTTTTCATCCGGATACGTCTGCAACAGATAGCTGGCCCCTTCGATCGTTTTATACACATCGGTATCGTCAAAAGAAAAATCCGGTTACTTTATTATGAGGACCGGGATTAGCGGCCATTTCGAAATTTTGTAGCGTCCTGTTTCTTCGCATTTACTGAATGCCAGCGGAATCGTCACTTCACGGCTGGCTTTCAGTCGTTGTCCCCAAAAGGCATCGTTCACTTTTACAGCTGTAAAAGGAACCGGGGTAATGGGATAACCGGTATGTCCATTCTTCTGAGCACACACACTCAGTGCCAGACATGCGGCAACAAAAGTCATCACTCTTTTTTCATAAGCTTTTTATTTATGATTCGATTTTATTTCTTTTCCTCTTTATTCCAATCCGGAGTTTGCAGGCCTTGTAAATGCCGGATAAAGAAATCCCGTCTTTCCGTTCACCGTAAGCTCCGCCCATCGTATGCCGCTGGTTGGGCAATACTACAAATTCAAACTCTTTACCGGCACCGATCAAAGCATTCACCACCTGGAAAGTTGTCGAAGGATCGACATTATCGTCCAATTCCCCCAGGATCAGCATCAATTTCCCTTGCAGACGATAAGCATTCACCGTATTGGAGCATTCTTCATATTCTTTTCCGACGGGATACCCCATCCACTGTTCATTCCACCAGATCTTATCCATCCGGTTATCATGGCAACCGCAAGCAGCGACACTCACTTTATAAAAATCAGGGTGGAACAATACAGCTCCCATCGCATTTTGTCCGCCTGCCGAGCAGCCATAAATCCCAACCCGGTCGATATCCATCTCAGGATATTTAGCCGCCGCAGCCTTCATCCAGGCGATCCGGTCGGGAAAAGCCTCCGTCTTTCAGGTTTTTCCAACATACATCATGGAAAGCTTTCGAGCGGTTGGACGTCCCCATACCGTCGATCTGTACCACGATAAAGCCCAATTGCGCCAAAGCGGCATCTACCGGAGATACGGTGAAAGATTTCGGGACAAAAGAATCGTGTGGTCCGGCATAGATATACTCTCGATTACGGGATATTTTTGGACGGGTCGAAATCTACCGGACGGACGATAACTCCCCAAATATCGGTTTCTCCGTCTCTTCCTTTAGCACAAAACACTTCAGGCATTCTCCACCCTTCTGCCAGCATCTTGCTGATATCGGCCTTTTCCAAAGACAACAAGACCGATCCGTCTTTCGCACTACGCAAAAGCAGCTACCGGCGGACAATCGATCCGGGACCAGCTATCTGTAAAATAGGTATAATCCCTGGAAAATTCCACTTGATGGTTTCCATTTTTTCAGGTGTCAGGCAGAGCAATTCTCCATTCTCTATATTCAGCCGGTATACTTTCTCGAGATAGGGATCTTCACCGGCATCTTTTTCCGCATCCTACCAAATAAACCACCCTGGCGGCATCGTCCACATGCAACACCCGTTTCACTACCCATTCCCCTTTGGTCAGTTGTCGTTTCACCTGACCGTTATCCGCATCATAGAGATAAAGATGGCGCCATCCGTCACGCTCCGAAATCCAGAGGATCTCGTTCCGGTCTTTCAGATCGTAGCGATACAGCAAATTATAATAAACAAAAGTAGGCATCTTCTCCCCGATCAGCACTTGAGCCTTCGGGTTGTCCCCGGTGACTTTATAAACTATATATTCCTGATGTCCCCGTTTGTTATAATCGAAAGTAAAAAGAACGACTGTCATCGGCCCAACGGATATTGTTCAGGCTAAACTGTTTTTCCGGTTCGGCAAACTCGATATTTACCTGTCGTCCTTCCTCCACCAGAAAAACAATACCGGTCGTTTGACAGGCAGGGCATCTCCCGGTTTCACATAATCGATCTCTTCCATTTTGGGTTGCAGTTGTCCGGCAGGCGAAGACACGACGGTCTTCAATTTCCGGATCCAGGCGGGGCGGTATTTACAACTCACCAATTTCCGGGAATCCGGCGACCAGCTGATAAAAGAAGAATAGTATTCTCCGGGGGCTCCGTCGTAGCTCAGCCGGTTCACCTTGCCGCTACTTATATCACGGACAAACAGATTTCCTTCACTGACAAAGGCTTCTTTTTTCCATCGGGCGAAGGAGTAGCTCCCTGCCAATTCTCTTCATTCACACCTCCCCAGTGGCCTTCCCGGCGGCGGGGTTCTTCTTTCACCTTACCGATCACCTTATTTTTATTCCGGTCGTAAGTATATTTCATGCCTTCGGTCACAAAAAGTCAGTTGTTTCAGATCGTCCGAAAACACAATCTCCCGGAAAGGCATTTTCCCGGGTTCCACTTTTCGTCCCAGTTCAGCCGTCAATGCTTTAGCCATAGCTTTCTGATCGAAAGCCGGTTGTTTCTGTCGTTTACCGGCATTCACCAGTATAAAATCAGTACCTGCAGGAGTCTTGACCGCATACCAGCAAAAAAAATGTGTATTTCCGATCCAGCGGGGGAGTGATATTCCCTCCAAAATATCCGGCCTCATACTTTTGCCTGAACCCATCTGCTTCGGCATATTTTTCTTTCAGCTCCTGTGCACAAACGGCACAACTGAACACCAATAATAAAATAACAGGAATAATTTTCATAAGTTTATAATTTTATCAGTTATGATTTTTCTTCAACCTGATAGCAAATCCTCCTCCCGGAGCAAGTTGCATCTTCAACCGATCCTCTCTTTTTTTACATCACGATATTCATGCCGGTAATCCTCTCCCTTTTTATCCGCATTTATACCGTCGCAGAAAATTTCAGCCCGGAACATCCCTTCCGGCAAGAAACTCAAATCCAAATCTACCGTTGCGTGCTTCCCAATCGGTCAGTCCTCCGACGATCCAGTCTTCCCCCACCCGCCGGGCAGTAACGATATATTCTCCCATTTTCCCCTGCAATATCCGGGTTTCATCGGCCACAACGGGTAAACCGGCGATAAAGCGGGGTACATTCGTTCCTTGCGATAGGCGGTGGGGGCATCACACAGCATCACCAACGGACTGTCGAACACGATATAAGTAGCCAGTTGATGACAACGGGTCCCCTGACTCATCGGGCTACTGTAAAATATCCCTGAAGTCCTTTTTCACTGCATTCCGCATAGCTCCCTGGGTATAATCCACATTCCCGGCCATCATACGAATAAAAGGCATAGTTACGTCGTACAAAGGCATATCGGGATTACTCCATTTCAGTTCCTCCATGCCGAATACTCCTTCGAAATTGATCGCATTCGGGGAAAGTACGGTTGATTCCGGTCGGTTTATACATACCGTGAAAATCCACGAACAGCTTATATTTTGCCCAGTAGTTTCCGCGATCCGGTAAACCATCTCTACCGCTTTCTGATCATCCCGGTCGAGGAAGTCGACTTTGAAGCCCTTAATCCCCATACCGGCATAATACCGGCAAGCCTTTTCGAGCTGCTCGTCCAGCACGTTCATCACCGCCCACAGAATCAGTCCGACCCCTTTGTTGCGGGCATATTCGGCCAATTCCGGTAAATCGATCTCCGGAACAGTGGTCATGATATCTCCCTGTTTGGGATCCGACCAACCTTCGTCGAGCACCACATATTCGATTCCTTGTTCCGCAGCAAAGTCGATATAATGTTTATAAGTCGGCGTATTGATTCCTACTTTAAAAAATCCACTCCGCTGATCCCCCAGTCGTTCCACCATTCCCAGGCCACTTTCCCGGGTTTTATCCAGTTGTAATCACCGATCCGGTTGGGAGCGGCCAGCGCATACACCAGATGATTCACCGGCATCTGAGTATCTTCTGCAGTCACTGCCATAATTCTCCAGGGGAAAGGTACGTTTACCGGCTACCCGCGCAATATAAGGCCTGCGGGTTTTCACCGTCTCCTGACAACGCCACTTATTCTTAAACGTTTCCTGAGGATAGGCTGCAAACACCCCTTTCAAAGCCGGCGTTTTTCCATCTCCACAGACGAACATGCCCGGATAAGCTTCCAAATCGGATTCCAGTAAGGTCAGTTTCACCGCACCGGCATCCACAGTCAAGGGTAAAAAAGCAGGTAACTCTGTATTATATTGTGTAAGAGGAGCTTTGGTGTAAAAATTTTGAAAAGCCATATTCCAGGGATCTTTCGGATTGGTAGAATACGGTATATAGGCTTCGAAATCATCAGCAAAATTAAATTCGGCCCTCTCCTCCACCACTGTCATCTCTCCTTTCCGGCCGGCCACGAACCGATAGGCCATACCATCGTTATAGGCCCGCATCAGCAGTGAAAAACCATTGTTCAACCGGAGTTCGAGTTCATTACAATCGATTCCGAACTCCTTCACCCGATAGAACGGAGCCTGTACCGTCTCCGACACATGCCTCTGTTTTGTTCCCGTTATACGGATATTTTCCCAATGATCGGCTTCCGGCAGGTCGGTATGAAGGGCTATCCGGGAAGGTTTTAATAAAAGCCGGCCATCATAGAAAAAGTGAATAAGCTATCCCCTGTCCGGCAGTCACTTCGAGTTTCACTTTACCGTCCGGCGACTTTAAAGTATACATTTTCACTCCGGCTTGCAACGCCAAAGCCAGGACAAGTAATACTCCTGTTCCAACGATTTTTTTACCATATTCAATTTTTATAAAAATTTACTCTCCACCGTTACTTTTCTTTCTATCCTCCCATTTCCGCTCCGTTAAGTGAGGTTAAAAAATAGTATGAACGAAAGAAAAAGAATGCAACAAAAATTTTTTAGATGCAAAAATCGTACAAACTTCCTACCACCACACCTGTTTTCCCTGTTCGTACGTAAATATCCGTTCTTCCACTTCCCTCGGTGAGATCCCTCAGCCAGTAGAGGTGTCCGGCAGGAACTCCCTCATAATCGAGTCCATAGGTGTCGGGCACCTGCCGTCCCATCGTGTACCATTGTCCCCGGTCCCACACCAACAGTTCGTATAGGTCGCCCGGTTTGACAAAATTATCGTCGTTCCGGGAATGTAACAGATCCGGCTGACGCGGACAGGTATCGCCAACTGCAAACCGGCCCAGGAGGTATCGGCATCCTGAGCGGCAAAATAGGTATGTTTGCTCCCATCATAAACTTTTTGTACAATCCCAGGTCTTTCCGTTCTCCGCCGAAGGTGTACCGATACAGGCCCCCGGATCAGTTTACCGTCCGCATCGAAAACATCGCCTCTGCAATACAACTATTGGAACCTTTCGGTCCCCGGTAACGCAGATAGCGAAATTCCGACGGACAGTTCACCCGTACCCAGTTCGAATCGGGAAGCGGCACTTTAGTAATCCGGTGGAGCACCACGGCATCCCGGAAATCCGGCGTATTCGCTCCTTCGAATACCCCCTGTACCATCAAATCCAGCAGCAAGCGATCCATAGCCGTCCCGGTATATTTTTTCACCAGATGCATCTTTTTTGTACTCTTTCGTTCCCACCACGGATGGATTTCACTTCATGATTCTTCGTATAAATAAAAGGATCGCCGGCCGCCGTCAACTTTCCTTCCCTGTGGTATACGGGCAAATAGACAATCGCCGTATCGATATTATTGAATACCCCTGAAAACCGGCTGCAGTCCCTACCGCTACCGGCGACCAGCCGGCATTATTGAAGACCGCCAGGTAGCACAACCGGCCATCGCCCGCCGAATCGTACAAGGGTACAACCGCTACATTCCGGCCGAAATACTCGTCCGACACATCCCGCAAAAAAGGTTTTTTCAGTATCCCCGGAATATCTTCGTCGGGATAAGACACAGCCCAATTAGTGGTTTGTACGCTGAAATAATCCCGGTACACCTTTCCATACTTTTTCTTCCATGCGTTCCTCCCGGTCGATATTATAGTAATTCCACAGGTAGGGAAGCTTTCGTCCGTCGGTATCCACCATAAATGTCCACATATGCGAACCGATCCGGTGGGGGATTCTGCACCACCCGGTCGATTCCGCAAGGGATCCCCAATGCCCGGAACAGGGCCACATTGAACCCCGACAACTCCCGGCAACCTCCGAATCGTTCGTCCAGTAACTGCAAGGCTCCATATTCCACAAACGACAAATCGGAAGATGCATACCAATTCTGCTCGGCCCGTAAGTGATCGTTCAGAGCCGAAGCGACAAACACCACATCCGGATTCACGGCACAGAGCGAGTCGCACAACCGTCCGTAACGCCGTACATACGCCTCTTGCCAAAATTCCAGGGGTTCCCTTTCAATCCGGTAAGGCAGGACAAATTCGCAAAAAATCTTCGAAAGAATAATACGAAGCCCAGGGCCGCTTCTCCCACACCCCGAATACATAATCGATAATGCCGGATAAGGAAATCGGCCGTAACCGACCGGGCATCGTTGCGTTTCGTCCACCTCCTGACATCAGGCTCGCCGAAAGTCTTCCACAATTTGTGTTTGACCGCTTTGGCACTTAGTCCGGTCCGTTGCATCCACCGGTATCCTTGCCTGAGGCTATCCAACTGCGCACCTGTATAGAAATAATGATAAGGCATATTCCCGATCAAAAAAACGGCCGCCCGATACTTCAGCGAATCATTCCGGTAGTGGTCGAGTACCTTTTCCAGTTCCACGCGGTTTTCCCCGGCATACCGCAACGCAAAATCGAGCATCGTCGGCCGCTGACAGCTACTCCACAGCAACAACAAGCCAGATAAGTAAAAAATATAGGATTTTCATCATCACATTTGTTATTTAGGGTAAGCAAAAAATCATTATAATTGTTTCATTTCTGTCTTCATTTCTTCCACTGCAGGTGACCACACTTTGGGTTCTTGGTCGATTACCTGCCGGGCCATATCACGGGCCTTTTCCATATCTCCCATTTCCCGGTACAATAAAGCCAGCAGGTAAAGCGGATAAATGCGATGGGGAATCATATGAGCAGCCTGGACATAAGCTTTCTCGGCCCGGTCATATTGTTTCAGGGCCTGATAGTTTTTCCCGAGCTTATTATACACCATCGGATCGGCACTGAGTTCCGCCGCCCACAAAAAAATCGCCGTCGCATTTCCATATTGGGCGTTTTGAAATTGACATTCGCCAAACTCGAACACAAAAGCCGGCCGGTCGGATAGGGCAGAAAATAAAGGTGTATACCGGTTTAAAGCCTCTTGATAATCTCCCTGACGGAAATAAGCCCTTGCGGTTTTCCATGTTTTATAGGCGGTTTCCTTTTCTGTCAATCTCCAGGCAGCAACAAGCCCCAGTACCATAACCGGTAACCACAGGATTTGTCCTGCCCAGCGTCTTATCCTTACTCCTTTCGCACCGACATTCACACTCCACGCCAATAACAGCACAAACAGCATCGCCATCGGTAACATATGCAAAGGATAGGAAAAACAAGCGAATACCAGAAATGCGCTTAAAGCGCCCGATACCCACCGGTTTGCTGCGTGTTCCTTTTAAACAGCCCTCCCGACGCTATACCCGTTATCGATAAAAAACAAGCACAAACCGATCAAACCATATTCACCTCCCAATTGCAAAAACTCATTGAAACCATATTCAGGAGCATCAGCCACATATTCTTCCCCTGCGGATCTGCAGGACTGTTTGCAAAATAAACCGCCTGAGCTTCTCCTAAAGCACCCGGATACCGACCGATACCGACACCTAGCCAAGGTTGGGGAACGCATCACCGCCAGATCCATTTTCCATACCAACAAACGTCCATCGGCGGAATCCTTTTTTCAGCAAATACAATCCACCCCCGATCGATAATCCCAGTAATAAAATACCCCCCAGCCAACATCTTTTCCAACCTCGTCCTATCCGCCCTATTCCCCTCCTAACGTATTCCCTCGAGCGTTTCTGCCTCCACACAACAACTCCGCAACCGGCTCCGGCAGCCACCCAGGCACTCCGGCTCATGCCGGCCGGTAAAACCAGGATGATCGAAACCAAACAAATAACTCCGAGTCCGTACACGATTTTATCAACCCGGCAAAGAGGCTTCGGCCCTAACAGAGTATGCAAAGCCACCGGTAATATCACCGCCAGAAAACCGCTGTAGGGGCCCGGATTAAAAAACTCCCGGTCAAGCGGTATAAGCTATGGTATTGATCAGCCCAACCGTATACCTGTAAAAATCCCCATATCGCTTCGATGCTCCCGGCGAGCAATAAAACAAAGGTAAAAAGCAACCTCTGAGAAACCTTCCATCCTCCCAAACCCCGACACACAAAAATACAGTCCCACTAATAATATCAATAACAACGTTTGCGTTTCTCCCTGAAATCATTCAACAAAAAACTTCCCACCCCATACAAAGCGAACAGCACCACACCGACATCCACCCATCTGAAACAGAATTGAAAATTCCGTTTCCATGCCACCATCCATGTCAGCAATAAACCAATCCCGACAACTTCTGCAAAACGGAAATATTTGGCGGTAATTATACCATCAGCATAATCATGACCTAACGATAACAAAGGAGTTAAAAAGATTCCCAATAACAAGACTCCCCCATACGGTCTATTTATTTTCCCATCTGCCATAACTTATTTATTTTCGTTTCCCGTTAAAAAATACTTACCACGATAGCCAGTAATAAAGGCCATCTCATAAACCTTTGCATATCATAAATGTTTAAACTTCGTCAGGATCAAAACCGGATTCGAATCTGTATTCAAATTCTGGATTACTCTTTCCAACTCCGGATTTGTAATTTTAAGAGCCCCATCTTTCACGCGCTCGAATATATTATATTGATCAAGAGTCGAAAAACTTACGTGAGCAATAAAGTAATCTTCAAATATTCCGCGTGCCTCATATCCCTCAAAGTAGTCGAGAGTTCCTTCAAATGTTCATAATAATCGCACCACCTCAATAGATAAGTCTTATCTTTCATTTTATCATACAAAAAGGCTGCATATAATTACCTTTCTTTTTTTTTATCGGCTATGTATCCTAGAAAAAAAATCTGATTTTCGTAAAGTAACGTAAACACTCCTTCTTCACTTCCATCTATATCAACAAATCTATCTGAATTATGATACTTTTCCCAACTTGAATTTTTTATTTTTAAAATAGAAAATCGGTCCATAAGTTGTATCGGATAATATTTGATAAATTGTATCTGAATAGATTGGATGATAACATGAACGTTCATATCCTTTAAAGATTTGCCCTCCTCCCTTATATCCTACTTGAAGAGGTAAATAACGATACCCTTTAAGAAAATTTTCATTACCTTTTGACAATACCAAAGCATATCCATATAATCCATCATTTCCAAAATTTTGAGAAGGAGCAGATATATGAAGAAATACACTATCTCTTAAACATAGAGTATTCTCTGTTTTTGAAAATACCGTATGGAATGAATAGATTTAAAATTCCGTCTAAATCATAAAAAAAAAAAGTTTATCCGACATACCATCAACGAGCATCAGTTCCTCTTTTTCCGTATTTATATCTATAGATTCTATTCTTAAATATTCGCCCGGACCACGTCCTTTATTATCTATCTTTTTTAAACATCTACCAGTATCGTCATAAATAAAAACCCGATCGAACTGCTCTTCCTGAATATAAAAACGTCCTTTATAAGTAATTATATTGGCAATATTTCCCATTACTCCACATTCATCTCCTAATGATATATAACGAATACTATCAATAAGTTCACGATAGGCCAATTCTTCCGCATGTTCTAAATCTATTGTAGTATAATCATTATTAGCACGCTGTAATAAATCAAAATCTTTAATCATTGGTTGTTCGACTTTATTTTTTGAACGACAGGAGACAAAAAATAAAGAAAATAATAACAAAAATTTAAGTAATCTAAGCATCGTCACTTTTTCATTTAATGGATGTCAGAAAAAAATAATAACTCATTTTCTGACATCCGATTTATCAATTATTTAATTCAATGAATACAGGAGGTTCCATTCCAACAATTTCCCGAACCGATAATACAATACACATGATTTCCCCCTGTATATAGCATTTATCGAATTTCGGAAACCACTTTCCTGTTCCTTCATTCTCTACCCCATACCATCTTTGTCCATTAAAAATCATAATAAACATACTCTCCAGTAGTCGTTCCTGTCGCTCCTCCTTCTCCATTAGCTAAAGCCTCTAAATTCGTTAAGGCCAATGCCCCATAAACGGAAAAAGGATTTCCCTGCACAGACTATACATGTCAAAGCAGAGACCGATAATATGCTTAATAAAAATACAATTTTACTTTTTTTCATAATTCAAATATTAAATAGTTCATACTCCATCACTGCCGACCTAATACACACTAAGACACAGTGACAAAGCACCTCCTTTCAA
>VOFJ01002590.1_pt1 | contig 24723 bp, 38 predicted proteins | sample 5384081 | NCBI WGS metagenome assembly VOFJ01 (sample SAMN12384729, study PRJNA508395) | human gut metagenome | isolation source: healthy gut I | host: Homo sapiens | reverse complement strand
TTACGTATGGCTGCTGCTCACCCCAAGACGCGCTCGTGCTGAATCTCGGCCAAGATCGTGCAGGAAAACCACCTGACCACCCTGATGATCACCCATAATATGCGCGATGCCATCCGCTATGGCAACCGCCTGATCATGATGAACGAAGGCCACATCATCTATGATGTCTCCGGGGAAGAGAAGAAGAACCTGCACGTCTCCGACCTGCTGGCCAAGTTCCAGATCGCGTCCGGCGGCGGAGTTCGCCAACGACCGCATGATCCTTTCCTGATGTATTTCTGATAGGGAAAATCCCCTCCGGTGTGCGCGTGCCGGAGGATCTTTGCGTATAAAGGAATGTTACCGCTTGATGTCGTAGTTCATGTTCATCAGGTTGCGAATGGAGCTGACATCATCGGTGATGTTGGCATCGCCGTGGATGGTGTGCTTGATGGCGCTGCTTGCCACGGCAAAGTTGATCATGTCCATGGCGCGGTAGTCGTGGAGCATAGCGTAGATCAGGCCGCTGGCAAAGGCATCGCCGCCGCCCACGCGATCCAGAATATTAAAGGTGTAGAGCTTGCTCTCAAAGGTGTGGCCGTCGTACCACATAAAGGCCTTGAGGCTGTTCTCGCTGCCGCTGTGGGCATAGCGCACATGGCGGGCAATGCACTTGAGGTTGGGATAGCGGGCAATGAAATGCTGGAAGATCTCGTCCTGCTGCTCATAGCTGGGCTGTAGGGGCACGCCGTCCTTCCAGTCGCCCTTGCTGTGATCGTTGTCGTCCTTCCACAGGTGGTAGGGCTCAATGCCCAGCAGAACGTCAACGTAAGGCAGACACTCGGTGCAGAAATCGCGGGCTTCCTCCCAGCTCCACAGGGTAGAGCGGAAGTTGCCGTCAAAGCTGACGGTCAGGCCCTTCTTTTTGGCCACCTTGAGCATATCGATGATGAGGCCGCGGCAGTTGGGGCCCAGTGCCGGGGTAATGCCGCTCAGGTGCAGCCAGTCGTAGCCGTCCAGCAGAGCGTCCAGATCGACCTGGGAGAAGTCATACTCGGTAATGGCACTGTGCTTGCGGTCGTAGATGACCTTGGAAGCGCGGATGCCGTAGCCAGTCTCCAGATAATAAGTACCCAGCCGGTTGGAGGGGGTCTCGTTGGGCTCGGTCAGGATCATGGGGGTGCAATGCACATCGTTGGAGCGCAGCCAGCGCACCGCGCTCTTGCCCAGGCTGTTGTTGGGCACTACACTGAAAAAGAAGGTGCTGTCCACGCCCAGGTTGGCCAGCGCGAGAGCGATATTGGCCTCGCTGCCGCCGTAGCTGGCTTCAAAACTGGAAGCCATTCGGATTTTTTCGTAGTTCGGCGGGGTCGACGGAGCATGATTTCGCCGCAGGTGATAAATTTCTGGCCGTTGGGCTCGCTGCCGAGGATGGGATTGTAGTGTTCCATAACGCTCCTCCTAAAAAAAGTCGTTTCTGGGATCCATTTCATGTGAGAACACATTGTTGTATCCATTATACCGCACTGCGTACCGGATAGCAAGCAAATGCTGTTTCGGCCGAGAGAAAAAGAAAAAGAAATTTTGGTTGTTTTGACGAAAGAATCCCTCAGTCACCTGCGGTGACAGCCCCCTGATAGTGGGGCCCTTGGCATTGCGTAAAGCCTTATGGTTTTGCCAAGGCCGCCCCTAGTAGGCAACAACGACGACCGCCGCCAGTGGCGGAAGCAGGGAGGAGTTGTTGGGGCAGCGGCCAGGCAGGACGCAAGTGCAAAACTTTGCACGAAGCGGACGCTGGGTGCCGCAACCCGTACGGTGGCATCCCGCAGGGATGACGGTGGGGTTCACACCCCCGTCAGGTCAAAGCTGGGCGTATACTCTTCCTTTGCACTGCTCTTCTGCTGCATATAGCCATCGCTCAGGCCGAGATCCATGGCGTAGTTGACCACCCGGCGGTATTCGTAGGTGGTGATGCGCCGCCCGATGCCGTGGTCTGCCGCCTGATAGAAGGGGGTGTACTGGCTCATCACGCTGGGCAGGAAGCACCCGGGGTCGGCCTTGTTCCAAGCCGCCATCTGATCGAGCACGGCAAAGCTGTCGTCCACATGGCCAGGCAGGGCAAGGTGGCGCAGGATCACGCCCCGCTGCAGGATGCCCTCGCTGTCAAAAACAGGATGCCCGGCCTGAGCCATCATGGCTTCAATGGCGGGCCTGGCCTGTGCAAAGTAGTCCGGCGCGGCGGAAAGCTCTGCCGAAAGGGCAGGAGAAACATATTTCAGGTCGGCCAGCCAGATGTCGATGAAACCGCGCCAGGCGTGCACGCTCTCCACGGTCTCGTATCCGCCGGTGTTGCAGACGATGGGCAGATGCAGCCCCTGGGCCCGGGCCAGGTCGAGGGCGGCGATGATCCAGGGCCGCCACTGCCCAGGCGTGACAAGGTTGATGTTGTGGGCTCCCTGCGCCTGCAGGTCCAGAAAGATCTCGGCCAGGCGCTCTACGGTGATCTCCCCTGCCCAGTCCCTCGGCGCTGATGGGGTAGTTCTGGCAGAAGCAGCACTTCAGGGTGCAGCCGGAGAAAAACACCGCGCCGCTGCCCCGTGTGCCGCTGATGCAGGGTTCCTCCCAGAAGTGGAGGGCGGCGCGGGCGGCCTTTAAGGTGCCGCCGGCCCCGCAGAAGCCCGTCTGTCCGGCGGCCCGGTCGGCTTTGCACTGCCTGGGGCAGAGAGTACAGGCTTCCGGCACGGCAACAGAAATGGTTTTCGGCATAATATCCAAGTCCTTTGCAAAAGATTTGACAGAATTACTCTTGTTTATTATACCATTTATGATATGGAATGTGGTATACTATGATAGAATATTATATATCATGCAAAAAATACTACATATCAGACGGAGGATGTCATGCGCACCGAAAACGAGGAGATCCGGGATCATTTGAAATATCTCTCCCCTGCTGGCACGGGATTACCCCTCGCAGGCGGCCGCCGCCAGTGAGATCATCAGCACCCAGGCCCTGCTCAAGCTGCCCAAGGGCACCGAACATTTCATGAGCGACCTGCACGGCGAAAACGAAGCCTTTGTCCACATCCTGAACTCCGCTTCCGGTGTCATCCGTGAAAAAGTGGACCTGGTGCTGGGGGAGGCCATCCCGGAACAGACCCGTGCCGAGCTGGCAACGCTCGTCTATTATCCCAATCAGAAGCTGCCCGAGCTGAAAGCCGAGTGCGCGGATGAGGAAGCGCTTGACCATTGGTACACGGAGACCCTGCTTCAGCTCATTGATATCTGCCGGTTGGTGTCCTCCAAGCATACCCGGGAGCATGTGCGCTCCTGCCTGCCGTCCAGCTGCGGGTATATTCTGGATGAGCTGCTCCATGCCCACTTTGAGGACCACGACAAGGACCTTTATTATGGGCAGATCGTGGGCAGCATCATCGAGAATGGCCGCGCCGATAAGTTTATCGTCCGGCTGTGTGAGCTCATCAAACGGCTGGCTGTGGACAAGCTGCACATCGTGGGGGATCTGTTTGACCGCGGCCCCCGGCCTGATATCATACTGGACCGGCTCATGCGCCACCACCATGTGGATATCCAGTGGGGCAACCACGACGTGGTCTGGATGGGTGCCGCCGCCGGAAGTCCCATCTGCGTCTGCACCGTGCTCAAAACGACACTGGCCTACCACAACCATGCCATGCTTGAGGATTGCTACGGCATCAACCTGCGGCATCTGCAGCGGATGGCCGAGCAGTTCTACGGAAATGACGACCTGACCCTCTGGATGCCCCACACCGACGCGGCGCGCGGCCCTTACACCGAGGGAATGCTCCACCGCTGTGCCGTGATGCACAAGGCCGTGACCGTTATGATGCTCAAGCTGGAGGCACAGGTCATTGCCCGCAACCCGGATTTCAAGATGCAGGGGCGGGATTTCCTGCGGCACATCGATTGGAAAAAGGGAACAGTGACCCTGAACGGGCAGACATATCCCCTGCGGGACACCAGCTTCCCCACCGTGGACCCGGCAGACCCAGCCGCCCTGAATGATGATGAGCGGCTGGTGCTCCGCAAGCTGGTGGAATCCTTCCGGCAGAGCGAGCGTTTGCAGCAGCATGTGGAATTTTTGTATGCCAAGGGCAGCGTTTACCACATCGAGAACGGCAACCTGCTCTACCACGGCGTGGTGCCCATGACCAGGACCGGCAGCTTTGCCGTGGAGCGGTTCGAGGGACACAACTACTCGGGCCGCGGATTGATGGACTACTGTGACGAGCGGGCACGCCGCGGCTACTTTGCCCCCGAGGGCAGCGCTGCCCGGCGGAGCGGTCAGGACTTTTTGGTATCTGTGGTGCGGCAAGCTGTCGCCGTTGTTCGGCCGCAGCGCCATGACCACCTTTGAGCGGCTGTATATTGCCGACCCCGCCACCCATGAGGAAGTCAAGGACCCCTATTATACATGGTACAATGAAGAGGCCGCCTGCCGCCGTATCCTGGCGGAATTCGGCCTGCCCGGCACCAGCCACATCGTCAACGGCCATGTGCCGGTGCGGGAGAAGAGCGGCGAGAGCCCCATCAAGGGCGGGGGCCGTCTGGTCGTCATTGACGGCGGGTTCTGCCGCGCCTACCATGAAAAAGACCGGCATTGCAGGGTACACGCTGGTGTACTCCAGCCGCACCATGTCCCTGCGGACCCATCAGCCCTTTGTCAGTGCTGAAAAGGCCGTGAACGAAAACATCGACATCGTGTCGCAGAAGAACATACTGGAAACGGAGAACCACCGCATTCTGGTGGAAGAGACGGACGAGGGAGAGACCCTGCGGGAGCGGGTGCACGACCTGAAGCAGCTGGTCAAGGCCTATCAGCTGGGCTGGATCAAGGAGACTTGCAGCGAGGATTGCGTCTGGTAAGGGGCGCTGATTGTAAAATTTTTGAAATAAGAAACAAAAATGTCGAATATCTCCGCAGATTCTGGGCAAAACAGAAAATAATCCGGCAGGGGAAAAGGGGGCTTTGCTTTTTGCTGGAAGTTGTGTATAATAAGATAGTTGTATCGTGAGGGTGTGTGCCCAGCGGTGCGCGGAGAGATCAAGCAAGAACCCTGAGTGGCCCTGCCGCTGGCGGGCCTGCGACAAGGAGATTATAAAATTGGAAAAGTTTGTTATTACGGGCGGCAAGCCCCTGCATGGCGAAGTTACCATTTCCGGTGCAAAAAATGCGGCTGTGGGCATTCTGCCTGCCACCATTCTGGCGGCAGATGTCTGTGTGATCGAAAACCTGCCGGACATCAGTGATGTGGCAGTCAGCCTGAAGATCCTGAGCACCCGGGTGCCAGCATCAAGATGCTGAACCGCAATACCTACGAGATCGACACCACCCACCTGAACAGCACCAACGTCCCGGACGATCTGTCCCGCCAGATGCGTGCCAGCTACTACTTCCTGGGTGCGCTGCTCTCCCGCTTTGGCAAGGCACAGGTGGCCATGCCCGGCGGCTGCAATCTGGGCCCCCGCCCCATCGACCAGCACCTCAAGGTGTTCAGCGCGCTGGGTGCAGAGGACAGCGTGGACTACGGCATGATCACCGTGCGTGCCAAGGAACTGAACGGTGCCCATATCTTCTTTGATAAGGTCAGCGTGGGCGCTACCATGAACGGTATGCTCTCCGCTGTGATGGCACAGGGCCAGACCATTCTGGAAAACTGCGCCAAGGAGCCCCATGTTGTTGATCTGGCAAACTTTTTGAATATGTGCGGCGCGGATGTGCGCGGTGCCGGCACCGATGTGATCAAGGTGCGTGGCGTGGAAAAGATGCACGGCTGCACTTACAGCATCATCCCTGACCAGATCGAGGCGGGCAGCTACATGGTTGCCGCTGCTGCCACCGGCGGCGACGTTCTGATCAAAAAATGTCACCCCCAAGCATCTGGAACCCATCACGGCAAAGCTCCGCCGTGCCGGTGTGGATGTGGAGGAATTCGATGATTCCGTCCGCGTCTCCCCGCAAAGGCGACATCCTGCCCCTCAAGATCAACACCATGCCGCACCCCGGCTTCCCGACCGATATGCAGCCGCAGATGGCGGTTCTGCTCAGCGTGGCCAAGGGGACCTCCATCATCACCGAGGGCATCTGGGAGAACCGTTTCCGCTATGTGGACGAGCTGCGCAAGATGGGCGCAATGGTGCAAGTGGACGGTCAGGTGGCCGTGTTTGAGGGTGTGGACAAGCTGAACCCCGCCCCCCTCCGCGCTTCTGACCCTGCGTGCCGGGGCGGCCATGGTCGTCGCGGCCCTGATGGCCGACGGCACCAGCGAGATCGAGGAGATCGGCCACATTGAGCGCGGCTACGAGAACATCGTGGAAAAAGCTGCGCGGCCTGGGCGCTGAGATCAGCAAGGTGGAGCGGATGCCTGCCGCACTGGAATCAGCAATGTGATCATTCAGAACCTCTCAGTCTGTTTTGCAGAAGTTTCCCTGACAGGGAGCTTTTTGTGAAGCAACGACGGAGAGGTTCGTTTCTTGAGGTTTGAAATGTCTGAATTCATCTCGTTATACTCTGGTTCCTCCGGCAACTGCAGCGTGGTGCGCACGGGGAAAAGTACATTATCATTGATATGGGCAAAGGGCGTGCGCACCACCTCGGCGGCACTCAAGGCTGGGCCTGAACATCAGCGATTGTGCGGGCATTCTGTCACCCACGAGCACAGTGACCACGTCAAGGGCCTTTCCACGTTCCTCAAGAAGAATCCGCTGCCCGGTCTACGGCGGCGGATACACTGGATTTTCTGGACGCCAACGGCATCGTGCCCGTCTCCTGCGAGCTGCGCAGCCTTTCCGGAGGGGAAGAGGACATCGGCGATTTCGGCGTTACGGCCTTTCCCACCAGCCACGATGTACCCCTGCGTCGGCTACCGCATCCACACCCCGGACGACAAGACCATGACCATCGCCACCGACCTTGGCGTGCTGACGCCGCCGGTGCACGAGGCGCTGTCCGGCTGTGACCTCGTTGCACTGGAAAGCAACTATGACCTTCACATGCTCCGCAGCGGCCCGTATCCCTACTACTTACGCTCCCGCATCGAGTCCCAGCGGGGCCACCTCTCCAACGACGAGTGCTCGGCGAAGCTGCTGGAGCTCATCCAAGAGGGCTGCGAAAAAGTTCGCGCTCTGCCACCTCTCGCAGGAGAACAACACCCCCCAGTTGGCATTGCAGACCGTTTTCAGCACCCTCGGCGCCGCCGGTGTCGTGCCCGGATAAGGACTGCGTTGTCCAGACCCAGCGCCGAAATGAGATCAGCCCGGCGCTGGAGTTTTAAGGCTCCGGGCTGCTGTCCGCACCGGGTCCTTTGACGAAGTTCGAATCCTTCCTGCAGACCATCTTTGGATGGTCTGCTTTTTTATGCGTTTCTCGCTGTTTTCTTGTGCAAAACTGCTACATTCCCACAGGTTAGATGAAACGGGAGGTCCTGAAATCAACGAAATAAGGTATCATTACAAAAACAAAAAAATTCGAATGCCAAAAAATCCTATAAACCTATTGACATTCTGGGAAAATGGGTATATCATACGGCCAACGGAAACACACATCCGCAAGATCAGGAGAAAAGGAGGGGAACAGACATGGACTGGAATGTGATGGTGCAATATCTGCCGCAGTATGAAAAAGCGGCCTGGCTCACCCTGCGTCTGGGTGTGGCCGGTATCTTCTGGGCCATCCTTGTGGGCCTTGTCTGTGCCGTGCTCCAATACGATAAAGTTCCGGTGCTTCGCCGGATCGTAGGAGCTTACATCCAGCTCAGCCGGAACACGCCGCTTCTGGTGCAGCTGTTCTTCATTTACTATGGTCTGCCGAAAGTCGGCATCAAGACCAACGCCGAGATCTGCGGCATCGCAGGTCTTGCCTTTCTGGGCGGCAGCTATATGGCGGAGGCCTTCCGCAGCGGGCTGGAAGCCATTGAGCCGATCCAGCAGGAAAGCGCCCTGAGCCTTGGCATGAGCCGGGTGCAGACCATGCGCTATGTGGTGCTGCCGCAGGCGGTCTCCATCAGCATGCCGGCCTTTATGGCGAATGTGATCTTCCTGCTGAAAGAGACCAGCGTATTCAGCGCGGTGAGCCTGATGGACCTGATGTTTACGGCAAAAGACCTCATCGGCCTATACTATAAGACGGCCGAGAACCTTTTCCTGCTGGTGGTGTGCTATCTGCTCATTCTGCTGCCGGTTTCTCTGCTGGGCAGCTGGCTGGAAAGGAGGCTGCGCTATGCCGGATTTGGGTCTTGAAGTCCTGCTCAAGGGCAAAAAATATGCTCCGCCTGCTGGGCGGTCTGGGCGTGGCACTTAAGATCAGCGCTGTGTCTGTCCTTCTCAGCCTGCCGCTGGGCATCCTGCTGGGTGTGCTGATGACCTTCAAAAATCCCATCCTGAAAACCATCCTCCGGGTGTATCTGGAATTCATCCGCATCATGCCCCAGATGGTGCTGCTCTTTCTGGTGTATTTTGGCACCACGCGGGCCTTTGGCTGGGATCTTTCCGGCGAGACGGCGGCGGTCATCGTGTTCGTGCTCTGGGGCACGGCCGAGATGAGCGACCTCGTCCGCGGTGCCCTCATCGCCATCCCGAAGCATCAGTATGAGAGCAGCGAGGCGCTGGGCATGAGCCGGGTGCAGACCTATTGGTACATCATCATCCCCCAGACGGCGCGGCGGCTCATCCCGCTGTCCATCAACCTCATCACCCCCATGCATGATCAATTGACCACCAGCCTGGTGTTGATGATCGGCGTGGTGGAGGTGCTCAAGGTAGCCCAGCAGATCATTGAGGCCAACCGCACCGCCAGCCCCAACGCGGCGTTTGGCATCTACCTCACCGTGTTTATCCTGTATTTTCTGGCCTGCTGGCCCATCAGCCTGCTGGCCGGTTATCTCGAAAAGAAATGGAAGTGACTGTTATGGCAGAGCCGATCCTGACTGTAGACCATCTGGTAAAAAGCTACGATGGCAAGACCAATGTTCTGGATAATGTCAGCTTCGCCGTCAAACCCGGCGAGGTCATCGTGGTGGTCGGGCCTTCCGGCTGCGGCAAAAGCACCCTGCTGCGCTGTCTGAACGGCTTGGAGCCGGTGCAGGCGGGCCGGGTGAAGCTGGGCAGTGAGACGGTCGCCTACGGCGGCAAGAACCTGCCGGCCCTGCGCCAGCGCATCGGCATGGTGTTCCAGAGCTACGAGCTGTTCCCGCACCTGACCGTGCTGGAAAATATCCTGCTGGCCCCCACCAAGGTGCAGAAACGCCCCCGGGCTGAGGTGCAGCAGGAAGCCGAGGCCCTGCTGGACCGCGTGGGCCTGCTGGCCAAAAAGAACAGCTACCCCCGGGAGCTTTCGGGTGGTCAGAAGCAGCGTGTCGCCATTGTACGTGCGCTCTGTATGCACCCTGAGATCCTGCTGTTCGACGAAGTGACCGCCGCCCTTGACCCTGAAATGGTGCGCGAGGTGCTGGATGTCATGCTCGACCTGGCCCGTGAGGGCAAGACCATGGTGATCGTCACCCACGAGATGCAGTTTGCCCGGGCAATTGCCAGCCGGGTGCTGTTTCTGGACGATGGCCGTATTGTGGAGGAAGCGCCCCCGGCGGACTTCTTCGACCACCCGCAGACCGAACGTGCACAGCGCTTCCTGCGCACGTTCACCTTTGATGCGGTTGCAAAGCAGTGAGAAATGCGCAGCAACCCATTTCCACTTTGAACCTTTTTGTCTGATGCTGTGAAATGATGTCACAGATCATGGATAGATTTTTATATGGGAAAGAAAGGAAAGGAGTTACTACCATGAAAATTAACAAGATCTCTCGCCGTGCCTTCCTGCTGGGTCTGGGCGCAGTTTCCGCCGCCGCCTTGCTTTCTGCCTGCGGCGGCAGCGCATCCTCCTCTTCTGCCGCATCCGGCTCTGCTGCAGCTGCTGGCAGTGACGTGTTCCGCACACTGGACGAGATCAAGGCCGACGGCACCGTGAACATCGGCGTTTTCTCCGACAAGAACCCGTTCGGCTATGTGGATGAGAACGGTGAGTATCAGGGCTATGATGTCTACTTCGCCCGCCGCCTGGCCGAGGATCTGGGCGTGGAGGCAAATTTCGTCTCCACGGAAGCCGCCAACCGCATTGAGTACCTGCAGACCGGCAAGGTCGATATCATTCTGGCAAACTTCACCGTCACGCCCGAGCGCGCTGAGGAGGTGGACTTTGCACTGCCCTACATGAATGTTGCACTGGGTGTCATCTCTCCTGACAGCAATGTCATCACCAGTCTGGACAACTGGAACGCCGACGATGAGATGATCGTCATTTCCGGTACGACCGCCGAGACCTACCTGACCGAGAATTATCCCAACATCAAGCTGCAGAAGTACGATACCTACGCCAACGCCAAGAACGCGCTGGAGAACGGCAACGGCGTTGCATGGGCCAACGACAACACCGAGGTCATCGCTTTTGCAAAGCAGAACCCGGCTACACGGTGGGCATCCCCACGCTGGGCGGCAATGACACCATAGCCCCCGCTGTGACCAAGGGCAACACCACCCTGCTGGACTGGATCAACGACGAGATCAAGAGCCTGGGCGAGGAGAGCTTCTTCCACAAGGATTACGAGGAGACGCTGGTGGATACCTATGGCCTTGACTATGAGGATGAGCTGGTCGTTGAGGGCGGCGAGACCAACGCTTAAGCCTGAAAACGGAATCGCGGACAAATAAGGAAACCCGGGGGCAGCATCACAGCTGTCCTCGGGTTTTTGTGCATTCGGAAATCTTACACTTCCTCAGTCTCATCGGCCTCGTCGTCGTCCGTCTCATCGGCGAGAGCTTCTGCATGGATGCGCTGGCGTAGGCGGGTGCGGAACTCCTCGGCGGGGATGCCGCTCTGGTTGGGGGTCGATCTGGAGCGGGCTTGCCGTCAGGCAGGTGGGCACCAAAGGCCGGCACAAAGAAGAACTTGCGCACGACAAAGATCAACGCAATGGCACCCACGCTGATGAGGTTGTCCAGAGCCGATTCGTGGCCGACCACCATGTGGCGGGCAATGGCGTAGAGCAGCACTTCCAGGCTGCTGCCTGGGCTGTGCTTGGCCAGCATCTTGATGAACTCCACGCCGATGACGATGTCCAACGCCCGCTCAAGGAAGCCCGCGGATCTCTACATCGTTGCCATCAAACAGCAGGCCCGGCATCCACTTGAGCAGGGGAATGAAGCTGAGCAGCAGGCCAATGAGCACCAGCCCGGACAGCACGATCTCCAGCAGGGTGGAGGCCTGAATGATGTAGCTGCGCAGTGCCTTGCGGCTGCGGCTCTCAACGTGGGAGGAGTGCGGGGTGTCGGAAGGATGGGACATGATGCGGCATCTCCTTTGCTCAAGATCGTGAAACGAGAAAAAGCTGACAAACTTTTCTTAAGTTTAGCAAAGGATTTGAGCAAAGTCAATGAAATGTGCCGAATTTTACGGGAATTACTGGACGGCTACATAGCCGGAGTGCTCAATGCAGGAACGGCCTGCATCGGTGGAGAGCCACTCGTAGATCCTGCGTTCCGGGCTGTCGGTAGCGGAATCCTGCAGGATGGCGGCATAGAATTCGTTGCACAGCGGGTAGCTCTGGTCGGCGATCGTCTCGTTGGAAGGAGTCACGCCATCCACGGCCAGCAGCCGCAGACCGGGCTTGAGTACATCTGGTCGATGTAGTAGTAGACCGAAAACCGATGGCGTTGGCAGAGTTGTTGTACTCGGCGAATGTCGTCCACCAGTTCGTCCATCATGGCGGTGGGGGCCAGCTCGGTGGGGGGGGCGTCCATCAGCTCGCCGCCCCTGGATCAGCAGTTTCTGGAACAGGGTCTGGCTGCCGGAGTCCCCCGGCGCTGGAAGGCGACGATTGCAGCATCCGCGCCGCCGACCTCCTTCCAGTTGGTGATCTTCCCGGCGTAAATGTCCCGGAGCTGCTGCTGGGTCAGGCTCTGGACCGGATTTTCCTCGTTCACGATGAAGACCAACGCATCCCGGCCAAGGGCTTTCTGGTCCAGCGGCACCGTCGTCTGCGGCCAGTTCTTCCTTGACCGAGTCCGGGGCCTCATACGCGATGATGAGCTTGGTGCCGTTCTCGTTGTCACCGTACAGGCCGAGGTTCCGCCACGCCCACGCAGTCGTGTTGGTGGTCACGCAGCTCTGGGCCGTTTCCCAGTCCCAGCGCCGGTGGTGTCGGCCATGACCTGCGCAATGAGGGGGATACAGGCTGTGGAACCGTCGGTGACCGGGAACTCATCCACGGAGAGGATGGGCGCGGCGGGCACCTCACTGGAAGCCGAGGATGCGGGCTCTTCAGGCTGGGAAGAGGAGGCGGGTTCGCTGGAGGAAGGCACTGCCCCCCGGCACGCGGTCAGCACCGCAGCGGACGAAAGGAACCCCAGACCCAGCAGGAAAGAGCGGCGGGAAATCTTAGACTGTCTCATGAAAAATACCCTCCCTTAGAAGTAGTAATTCTCCGCGTCGTCGCCGGAGGAGTAAAGATGTTCTGGCAGTAGACCCACTGGCCGTGGAGGTCCATCCAGCCGATCTCGAAGCCTTTGCGCGCCACGAACACACCGTCGGGCAGGGGTTGGCGGCGTAGTAGCCGTTGCAGGAACCCAGCCCGGCAAGGACCACGTTGCCGGTGCTGTCGATGAGGTCATAGAGCCAATTCCGGCCGGGGCCTTGGTAGGAGACGGAGAAATAGAACCCCTCACCCCGGCGGCGGTGACGGGCCACAGGTAGCCGTGGAAGTCGGCCCCGTAGCGGGCTTTGATGGCGTCAAGGTCGTTTCTTATTCGTGCCGTTCGGCCCGCAGACGGTTCTGGTGGTCGCGTTCGTAGTCGTCGTTGTCGTACTGGCGCAGCCAGACCCAGCCGCCGTCTACGTTATACAGATCCGTGCGCTGTAAGCCCTCAATGGGCGCTACCACCGTATCGGTCGGTGTCGGATAGCACCGGTGTTCTGGTCATAAACGCGGAGGGCGCCGTCCTTGGCGTAGACGGCGAGGGTGTCGGTGCCGAGGGATTCGTCGCGCACTTCCAGCACATCGCCGGTGTTCAGGTCGTGCAGCTCGTAGTCGCCAAGGTCTTGCCGATAGGTCACGGCCACGCCGGGGGCATAGGCGCTGATGGGATCCTCAAACTCACAGAGCACCTCGCTCTGGCCGGTGCTGGTGAGGTCAACGAGCTGATACGTTCCGTTTTCGCTCTGGAAGCGTGGCCACTCCGGCACTCAGATAGACGACAAAGCCGCTCCGCTCCTCGCCGGTGGTGGCATTCAGCAGGGAGGTCTGCTCAATAGACGATCCGTCATCGGAATAGTGTCGATCTCCAGCCAGTCCGTCGGGGCGGAAGCGTCCCCATTGGAAAGGGTCACCGAAAGGACGGCGGCATGGTCGTTCCGGTAGACCACGGTGCCGTCCCGCTCCTGTATCTGCACGGCGGAATACTGGTAGAGGTCGTCGTTTTCCTCGTCGGGCGTGGCGTCACCGGGGGCATAGATGCCGAATGCCAGCCGGTCGCCCGCCTGCTAACACAGGTGTAGGCGTTTTCGGGCACAGCCAGCTCCTCGCCCGTGGCAAGGTCGATCACCCGGCATCGCCTGCGGCGTGGTTGTTGCAGGGGGCATCAGGCCATACTGTTCCGGTGCGGTCAAAATCCAGCAGGCTGCCGGTCGGGCGGCATCATAAGGGGCCTCACGGTCAAAGGTCACTCCTCCGCACCGGTCTTGTCGAACAGGGCGGTTGCCCGCCCGGTGGGGGTGCCGGGGGCTCCGACCACTGCCGCAGATAGTAGTTCGTCTCGCCGGTCAGGTATCCGGCACCAGATACACGGTCTCACTGCTGGCGGCCTGATACAACACGGTATTGCCGCAGAGCACGGTATTGCCGCCGTTGGTGCAGCCGTTGCTGTACAGGATGCGCAGCTTGCCGTCGTCCAGTGAAGCTGCATCGCGGTGCCGGGCGCTTCCTCAGCCTGCGCGGGCTTGGAATCGGGCAGGGGCGAGGCCGGAGGCAGCAGGGAGCAGGAGGCCAGCAGTCCCTGCCGCGGCAGACAGGCTGAGCACTGCACAGCCGATGCGGAGAACAGAACGTTTCATAAGTCGTACCTCACAGGTTTGGCAGAATTTAACTTTCCTATCCTGATTATAATACGAATAAACCGGACGTTCAATTGCAATCGAATGTCCGGTCATGGTTACAGTTTTGTTACAGGGGCGCTTCAAGCCATAGCAGCCTCAGCTTCGTCCATCCTGAACCAGCTGACGCAGGAAGGGGAAGAGGAAGGGCACGGTGACAAAGAAGGTCAGCACATCGGCGATGGGCTGGCAGATCTCAACACCCAGCAGCCCAAAGGCCCGGGGCAGGGTGAGAATGAGCGGGATGAAGAACACGCCCTGACGGCAGCAGGCCAGAAAGGTGGCCCGGCGCGATTTGCCGATGGACTGGAACAGCATGTTGCCTGCCACGATCACGGGCTGCAGCAGCATGGCAAAGCACTGGTAGCGGAAGGCGGGCAGGGCCACGGCGGTGACTTCGGGATCATCGCGGAAAAGGCGGATGAGGGTCTCGGCATTGAACCAGCAGGCGGTGAGAATGACAGAGAGGAAGCAGAAGCTGGCTGCCATGGTGAACAGGCAGGCCTGCTGCACCCGGTGGTACTTTTTGGCACCATAGTTGAAGCCTGCCACCGGCTGAAAGCCCTGCCCGGTGCCGATGGCCACCGAGATGATGAACATGAAGATGCGGGAAACGATGCTCATGCCGGCTACGGCAGCGTCGCCATAGCCGCGGGCGGCGATGTTCAGCAGCATTCCGCCAATGCTGTTCAGGCCCCCTGACGGCCAAAGCTGGGCATACCGGTCATCAGGATGGTGCCGAACTCCGCCGGGCTGTGGGTGACTGCCGTGATCCGGAACTGGCTGACCGTTTTGCCCCGCAGGAACATGGAGAGCAGGATGCAGAAGCTGATGCTCTGGCTCAGGGCCGTGGCAAGGCCCGCACCGGCGGTGCCCATGCCCAGCCCAAAAGATGAACAGCGGGTCCAGCGCGATGTTCAGCAGGCCGCCGGTGACCAGGCCGATCATGGCAAAGCTGGCCTTGCCCTCATAGCGCAGGATGTTGTTCATCACCAGACTGGACATCATAATGGGAGCGGCCAGCAGGATGTACCGCGCGTAGGCACAGGCGTGGGGCAGGATGGTCTCGGTGCTGCCCAGCAGCATCATAAAATCGGGCAGGGTGAGCAGGCCTGCCGCTGTGATGATGCCGCCGAACACCAGCGCTGTGAAGAAGCTGGTGGAAGCGAACTTTGTGGCGGCATGGGTGTTCTGGCTGCCCAGGCTGCGGCTGATGATGCCGCCGGCGCCGTGGCCCAGCATGAAGCCCAGCGCCTGGAGAATGGCCATCAGGCTGGAAACGATGCCCACCGCGCCGGATGCGCTGGTGGAGATCTGGCCCACAAAAAAGGTGTCGGCCAAATTGTAGATGCTGGTGATGAGCATACTCAGAATCGTCGGTGCAGCAAGGCTGAGGATGAGTTTCGGGATGGGCGTCTCGGTCATCTTCCGGAATTGCTGCGCCGTGCGGTCTTCTGCGGACATAAAAGGACCTCGCTTTCTCAAATGGCATAGAAAAAGCCGCCCTTTTTGTAAAAGAGCGGTAAAATATCGCACACTATCAGTATAGCGGATAAGTGGGATTTTGTCCAGTGAGTCCCCACCCCCCGGATATTCGCCGATAAAACTCCCCTCGTGCGGCCGGTCAGCAACGAAAAAGTTCAGTTGAACCTTGCAAAAGAAAATAAAAAACGGGCACTTTTGTGAAAAGTGCTAAAGGAAGGTCGAAATCCTTGTAAAAAAAATACGACAAGTGGTATAATTTAACAGTACTAAGAAGAAAGATTTGTTCGCGAAGAACAAACTTGGAGGGAATTATCATGAAAACTGTTGCACAGACTGTGATCGAAGCAGACCGCTTTTTACACCATCGCTGCCCGTACCGGCAGTGTCATCGAGGCGGTGGAGTCCGCTAAGAACGAAGGCAGCATCCGTCTGGGCAAGTACGACCACAAGCCCGAACAGGAGTGGTCCTTTTGTCCGCGTGGGGGATGGCGTCTACCGCATCCGCAACCGCGCCTCCGGCAAGCTCATCGACCTGATGATGACCGGCACCGCAAACGGCACTTGGCTGCACCTGTGGGGAGGACGTGGGCGGCATACGTCCCAGATGTGGACCGTAGAACCCACCCCCGCCGGTACCGTCCGTCTGCGCTCCTCTTGGGCCAGCGGCAAGTGCATCGACACCGTGGGCATGGGCACCGCCGATGGCGCTGTCCTCCAGATCTGGCAGGAGACGGCGGGCGAGGACCAGCTGTGGACCATTTAAGAGGTCAAGGACCGTGCAAAGCGCGTCGCTAAGGCCGCCAAGGAAGAAGAACCCGCTGCCGCTCCTGTGGAAAAGGCGGAGGAGAAGCCGGTAGAGGCTGCCCCCGTGAAGGCAGAGCCGGTCGTGGAAGCTGCCAAGGCCGAGGAAAAGCCCGCCGAACCCGCACCTGCGAAGGTGGAAGCTCCGGCTGCTGAGGCTCCCAAGGCAGAAGAGGCAAAGCCCGAAGTGAAGGCCGAGCCCGCGAAGGCTGCTCCCGCCGCCAAGGCTCCCGCAAAGAAGCCCACCGCCAAAAAAGACCAGCCGCGCCGCCCGTAAGAAGGCCGCCGCGAAGAAGTGATTTCATAGAAACAACAGAAGGCCCGCTGTTCCATACCATTGCGGTGTGAGGACAGAGGGCCTTCTGTTATTTTTTATTCACTCACAGCGTTTGCCAGCCGGTGATCTTTCATAACCTTGTCTTCACCCAATATTCGCCCATGCTCTGACCGGGCTGGCCGGTGACGTCATCGCTGAGGTAGGCCGCCAGCTGGCAGGAGGCCGGGTCCCACGCACGGGCCTGTTCGACGGTGGGGTACTCCACCTCGGCGTACCAGAACTCGGTAGGCTGGCCCTCGTCCACATGGTTCACTTCCAGCACCAGCCCGTCCGGCAGAAGGTAGCTGCGGCGGATCTTGGGGATCAGCGGCTTTGCGATGATCTTGGTCTCCAGATTCTCGAAGAGAGCTTTATCGATGGGGCGTTCGATCTCCTCCCGCGCCAGCCCGCCGCCGGACTTGAAGCAGAGGATATAGCCGGTTCTGCCGCCCTTGAGTGCTTCTTCCCGGATGCGGACGGTGGGGTGGACGCTGATATAACCCTGCCGCATGGCGAACTCTTCCTTCAGCGGCAATGCCGGGAAGCCTTCACCCTCCGGCCAGCCGTTCACCATCCATTTGCGTTCGATTTCCATCTGTACGACCTCATTTCTGTTGGATTTTGTATTTATTCTAGCACGGTTTTATGATATTATAAAGTAGAATTGAAATTTAAGAGGAGCTGTTTTATGAAATCGACCCGCAATTATCCGTCTACAAAGTCAACAAACACGCCGAGGGGCTGCTGGTGGGCGGCCACCCGTGGGTGTACGAGAACGATATCCTCGAGTTCCCGGAGACAGAGCCCGAGAAACGGAACCCTCGCCGACGTGGTGAGCCCTAAGGGCGCTTACCTCGGCACCGGCTTCGTCTCTCTCAAGAGCAAGATCCGCGTCCGGCTTATCTCCCGCAATGCCAACGACACCTTCGACGCCGGCTTCTGGCGCCGCCGCGTCGAGTACGCGTGGAGCTACCGCAAGACCGTGCTCGAGCCTGCCGACCTGTCGGCCTGCCGGGTCATCTTCGGCGAGGCCGACCTGTTCCCCGGCCTGACGGTGGACCGCTTCAACAACATCCTCGTCACCCAGACCCTCAGCGTCGGCATGGAGAAGCTGAAGCCCGTCCTCTTCCCGCTCCTCGCCGAAGTGCTGCGGGCCGACGGCCAGACCATCGACGGCATCTATGAGCGGAATGACGAGGCCCTCCGCGCCAAGGAAGGTCTTGAGCAGAACAAAGGCTGGTTCGAGCTGTCCGGTGAGACCCACCCCGAAAGCACCCAGACAGAGATCCGCGAGAACGGAGTGTATTATCACGTGGATTTCGAGAACGGCCAGAAGACCGGGTTCTTCCTGGACCAGAAGTATAACCGCCGGGCGGTGGCGCGCATCGCTGCGGGCCACACGGTGTTGGACTGCTTCACTCACACCGGCAGCTTTGCGCTGAACGCGGCCAAAGGGCGGGGCAGTCCGCGTTACCGCCGCCGACATCAGCGCGGAGGCCATCGCGATGGCAAAACGGAATGCCGAGCGCAACGGCCTTGGCAACATGGACTTTCTCTGCGAGGACACCTTTGAACTGCTGCCCCGGCTGGAAAAAAAAGAGGGCCACCCCTACGACTTCATCATCCTCGACCCGCCTGCTTTCACCAAAGCCCGCCGCACGGTGGAAAACGCCATGCGGGGCTACAAGGAGATCAACTACCGGGCCATGCGGCTCCTGCCCCGGGGCGGCTACCTCGCCACGGCCAGCTGCTCCCACTTCGCCACAGAGGAGCTGTTCATCAAGATGCTGCGCTCCGCCGCAAAGGACGCTCACCGCCAGCTGCGCCAAATCGAAGTGCGCCAGCAGGCCCCCGACCACCCGATCCTCTGGGGCGTGCCGGAGACGAACTATCTGAAGTTTTTCCTGTTTCAAGTAATCTGAAACGGCAGGACATCGGGCAGTCTTGCCGAATAGGGAGGTGGCAATGCGAAGCATTGACGGAGAGGTTCATTCCTCTATAATAGTCATACTACCTTCCGCATGCTCCAAAATTTCAGGAGACCGTTTGTGCAGAATCGTCAAATCTGTCTATTGCGTTTTTTGCCCCGTTCGGCTATAATCATCGCATAGACAGCAACGACGCTGTGAGTCACCTCCTGACTCGCAGCGTCGTTTTGTTTAAGAAGCTTTCGCGTGAAGACGCATCGACGCAGATGGGTCTTTGCGATATTGGGAAAGACACGAGATCAAGTAAGGAGTAGGATTTATGGCAGCAAATGTTATGGAGATCTACGGCAGCAAGGTCTTTAACGAACATGTCATGAAGGAGCGCTTGCCGAGCGCGACTTATAAATCCTGGAGCGCACCCTGCACAAGGGGTGCCCCGCTGGACATCGAAGGTGGCAAACGTCGTGGCCAGCGTGATGAAGCGCTGGGCGATCGAGCTGGGTGCCACCCACTACACCCACTGGTTCCAGCCGCTGACCGGCATTACCAGCGAGAAGCATGACGGCTTCGTCTCCCCCGTGGGCGACGGCACCGCCATCATGGAGTTCAACGGCAAGGAGCTGGTGCGCGGCGAGCCCGACGCCTCCTCCTTCCCCTCCGGTGGCCTGCGCGCTACCTTTGAGGCCCGCGGCTACACCGCATGGGACCCCACCAGCTACGCCTTCGTCAAGGATGACGTGCTGTGCATCCCCACCGCCTTTGTCAGCTACACCGGCTAGGCACTGGATAAGAAGACCCCCCTGCTGCGTTCCATGAATGCACTGTCCGGTCAGGCCGTCCGTATCCTGAAGCTGTTTGGCAAGGATGTGGACTACGTTTCCACCACCGTCGGCCCGGAGCAGGAGTACTTCCTCATCAAGAAGGAAGACTACGAGGCACGTCAGGACCTGATCCTCACTGGCCGCACTCTCTTCGGCGCACCGTCTGCCAAGGGTCAGGAGCTGGAAGAGCACTACTTCGGCGTCATCCGCCCCGAGGTCTCCGCTTTCATGAAAGAGCTGGACGAAGAGCTGTGGAAGCTGGGCGTTCCCGCCAAGACCAAGCACAACGAGGTTGCCCCTGCCAGCATGAGCTGGCCCCCATCTATGACACCACCAACGTTGCCATCGACCACAACCTGCTGACGATGGAGATGATGAAGAAGCTGGCCCCCAAGTACGGTCTCGTCTGCCTGCAGCACGAGAAGCCCTTTCGAGGGCGTCAACGGCACCGGCAAGCATAACAACTGGTCCATGTCCACCACCACGAGAATCTGCTGGACCCGGGCGACACCCCCATGGAGAACCTGCAGTTCCTGGTCTTCCTCGCCGCCGTCATCAAGGCTGTCGATGAGTACGCCGACCTGCTCCGTACCTCTGTTGCCACCCCCGGCAACGACCACCGTCTGGGCGCCAACGAGGCACCTCCGGCCATCATCTCCATCTTCGTGGGCGAAGAGCTGGAAGCCGTCATCGATGCCATCGCGTCCGATTCTCCCCTTATGCCGGTCCCGTCAAGATGAAGATGGACCTCGGCGTGGACGTTCTGCCCAAGTTCAGCAAGGACACCACTGACCGCAACCGTACTTCTCCCTTTGCCTTTACCGGCAACAAGTTCGAGTTCCGTATGCCCGGCTCCGCCGAGAACCTGAGCGACTGCAACACCATCCTGAACACCGCAGTTGCCAAAGAGCTGAAAGGCTACGCTGACGAGCTGGAGAAGGCCGACGACTTTACCAGCGCCGCCATCGCCCTCGTCAAGCGCACCATCCGCGACCACCGCCGCGTCATCTTCAACGGCAACGGCTACTCCGCCGAGTGGGAGGCCGAAGCCGCAAAGCGTGGTCTGCCCAACAAGAAGAACACCCCCGCCGCTCTGCCCGCCCTCATCGCCGAGAAGAACATCGCCCTCATGGAGGACTTCGGCGTCCTGACCAAGGTCGAGATGGAGAGCCGCTACGAGGTCGAGATGGAGCACTACGCCAAGATCGTCCACATCGAGGCGCTGACCATGCTCGAAATGGCCCGCAAGCAGCTGCTGCCCGCCGTCAATGCGTACATGAGCGAAGTCGCCAACACCGCCGCTTCCAAGCTGGCTGTCAGCGAGAGCATCAGCGTGCGCAGTGAGACCAAGACCCTGGGCCGTCTGTCCGCCGACGCCGACGCCATGAGCGACGCCATCGATACGCTGCAGCAGGTCGTGGATGCCGCTGAGGCACTGACCAGCGAGAGCGAAAAAGGCCGTGGCCTTCCATGATACCGTCATCCCGGCCATGGATGCCCTGCGCGCTGCCGCCGACGCAGCCGAGACCATCTGCGGCGAGGACTACTGGCCGCTGCCCAGCTACAGCAAGATGCTCTACTACGTCTGATTTCCGGCGCATTCCATAACGCATCGTTAGGCTGTAGAATTTATTAGCCATTCTCCTTTTCCTATTTCTTACACCAGCCTAAAGACCTGCTCTTTTTCGAGGGCAGGCCTTTAGGCGTTTTTCTTTTTTGAGAGGGGATCTTTATGAGTTATACGACACAGCAGGACATCCTCGATTTCGTCGAGGACAACAACGTAAAATTTGTCCGCTTCGCGTTCTGTGACATCTTCGGCTTCCAGAAGAACATCGCCGTGCTGGCAAGCGACCTTCCCAAGGCGCTGGAAGATGGCGTCTGCTTCGACGGCAGCGCCATCGCGGGCTTCATGCACGTGGAGGAGAGCGACCTGCTGCTCCGGCCTGACCTGTCCACCATGACCATCCTGCCCTGGCGCACGGCTGAGGGCCGGGTGATGCAGTTCTTCTGCGACGTGGAAAAGCCGGACAACATCCCCTTCGGCGGCAACTGCCGCGGCTTCCTGCGCCAGATGAGCCGCAAGTTCCGCAAACTGGGCCTTACCTGCAACGTGGGTGCCGAGTGCGAGTTCTATCTGTTTGAGAACGACGACCGGGGCCGCCCCACCCGCGTCCCCATCGACTTTGGCGGCTATTTCGACGTAGCGCCGCTGGACGCCGGCGAGAACATCCGCCGCGACATCTGCCTGTCCATCGAGGAGATGGGCCTCGCGCCCGAGCACAGCCACCACGAGAACGGCCACGGCCAGAATGAAATTGACTTCCACTACGCCGGCCCCCTCAAGACCGCCGACAACATCTTCCTGTTCAAGCAGATCGTCCGGGCCGTGGCCATGCGCAACGGCTTCCACTCCAGCTTCCTGCCGAAGCCGCTGCCCGACCAGGCCGGCAGCGGCCTCCACATCAACCTCTCGCTGACCATGGACGGCAAGAACCTCTTTGAGGGCGACATCGCCCCCGACAGCATCCCCGGCAGCTTCATGGCGGGCATCCTCCGCCACAGCCGGGAGCTGACCGTCTTTACGAACCCGCTGCCCAACAGCTACCTCCGCTTCGGCAGCGACGAGGCCCCCCAAATATGTGAGCTGGAGCCGCCAGAACCGCAGCCAGCTCGTCCGCATCCCGCAGGTGAAGGGCGACAACTGCCGGATGGAGCTGCGCAGCCCCGACCCCGCCTGCAACCCCTACCTCGCCATCGGGCTGATCCTTGCCGCCGGTCTGGACGGCATCGAACACCGCATGGTGCTGCAGCCGCCGGTCAACAAGAACCTGTTCCGCCCCGGCGAGGCCGAGGGCCTTGGGCTGGAAATGCTGCCCGCCACGCTGGAAGAGGCCGTTCAGGTTGCGCAGGAGAGCGAATTTCTGCGCTCCGTCCTGCCGGAGGAACTGTCCCACCGCTACTATGAGGAGGAACTCAAGCGCTGTGCCGCGCTCAAGAACGCCTCCGACCCCGCCGAATATGAGCGCGACCACTACTTCAACGCCATCTGAGCCGTACCGGAAAAAAGAGAGGGGAATAAGAAAGGAGCGATCCGTATGGGACGGGCTCTGATCGTCAGCGCCGGTGCAAGCTCGAACGAGTACATCTCCGCGCGGCTGGCCGAGATGGGCTATGCCCGGCCGGTGATCCTGCCCAGCGGGGCCGAGGCGCGGCGGAGGATGCTGGAATCCGACTTTGAGCTCATCGTGGTCAACTCGCCGCTTCCGGATGAGTTCGGCCACGAGCTGTGCGCCGACGCCGTGGAGAAAACGGACGCGGGCGTGCTGCTCTTGGCAAAGGCCGCTGCTGCCGAGCAGCTGTTGGGGACCATGAGTGACGCGGGCGTGCTGCTGCTGAGCAAACCGTTTTCCAACACCCTGTTTTTACAGGCCATCCACATCGCCGCCGCCAGCAACCACCGGCTGCTGCGTCTGCGGCAGGAAAACGCCAAAATGCAGGAAAAGATCGCGCAGGTACGTCTGGTGAGCCGCGCCAAGTGCTGCCTGATCGAGCGGGAGGGATGACGGAAACCGACGCCCACCGCCTGATCGAAAAGCGCGCCATGGACACCCGCCGCGACCGCGCAGAAATTGCACAGGAAATCCTTGATTCTTACGAGGATTAAGGTGTATAATACTGGTTTGGAAACGTACTCCTTCCGTCATCGCTGGCGCGATGCCGTCTCCCTCAGCGAGGGAGACGTTACAGTACGGTGAGGCCCCCTCTCAGAGGGGCTGGCTGCGAAGCAGACTGGGGGAGTTTTCTTGGGAAAAAGAAACAATAGAGGAGGATAAAACTTTATGGCAAAATACATCTTCGTCACCGGCGGCGTCGTCTCCGGTCTGGGCAAGGGCATCACCGCCGCCTCTCTGGGGCGACTGCTCAAGAGCCGCGGCCTCAAGGTGGCCAGCCAGAAGCTGGACCCCTACGTGAACGTGGACCCCGGCACCATGAGCCCGTATCAGCACGGCGAGGTCTACGTCACCGAGGACGGCGCGGAAACCGACCTCGACCTGGGGCACTACGAGCGCTTCATCGACGAGGACCTCAACCGATTCTCCAACCTCACAACCGGCAAGGTCTACTGGAACGTGCTAACCAAAGAGCGCAACGGTGACTACCTGGGCTCGACCGTGCAGGTCATCCCCCACATCACCAACGAGATCAAGAGCTACATCTACAACATGGCTTCCTCCACCGAGGCCGATGTGGTCATCACCGAGATCGGCGGCACCACCGGCGACATCGAGAGCCAGCCCTTCCTGGAGGCCATCCGGCAGGTGGGCCTGGAGCAGGGCCGCGACAACTGCTGCTTCATCCATGTGGTGCTGGTGCCCTACATCTCCGGCTCGGACGAGCATAAATCGAAGCCCACGCAGCATTCCGTCAAGGAGCTGCTCGGCATGGGCGTTAACCCGGCCATATCATCATCCTCCGTGCCGACGGCAGCGTGGGCGGCGACATCCGCCGCAAGATCAGCACCTTCTGCAACGTCAAGCCCGAATGCGTCATCGAGAACCTGACCATGCCCAGCCTCTACCAGTGCCCGCTGATGCTCCACACCAACGGTCTGGACGACGTGGTGGTGAACAAGCTCAAGCTGGACGTTCCCCCCCACCCCGACCTGACCGAGTGGAAGAACGTCGTCTCCCGCATCGCCACCCGCAGCAAGACCTGCACCATCGCGCTGGTGGGCAAGTACGTCAAGCTGCACGACGCCTACCTCCGTCATGGAAAGCCTCTACCACGCCGGCTTCGAGAACGACAGTCAGGTGGAGATCAAGTGGGTCGAGAGCGAGGACCTGCCCGATCAGGCTGCCTGCAAGGAAGCCTTCACCGACGTGGATGGCATCATCGTACCGGGCGGCTTCGGTGACCGCGGCATTGAGGGCATGATCCAGCGGCCCAGTACGCCCGCGAGAACGATGTTCCCTACTTCGGCATCTGCCTCGGTATGCAGATCATGGTCATGGAGTTCGCCCGCCATGTTCTGGGCTACGCCGACGCCAACTCCAGCGAGTTCACCCCCGGAGGGTCATCACAACGTCATCGACCTGATGGCCGACCAGCAGGGCAACATCCCCAAGGGGCGGCACCATGCGTCTGGGCAAGTATCCCTGCACCGTCAAGCCCGGCACCAAGATGGCCGAGTGCTGCAGGCAATACGTAATA
>VOFJ01001620.1_pt1 | contig 24756 bp, 37 predicted proteins | sample 5384081 | NCBI WGS metagenome assembly VOFJ01 (sample SAMN12384729, study PRJNA508395) | human gut metagenome | isolation source: healthy gut I | host: Homo sapiens | reverse complement strand
CCACGGCTCGGAGAGCTACACCATGCCGCCAGGGCCAAACGTATCCGACGTTCACGCTGGACTTGAGCTGCAACATGATCCGCATCGTGCGACGATTTGATGGCGCAGGTGCTGACCGACGCGGGCATTGAAAGCCGTCGTAGCGACCAGCTCAGTCTCTTACGACTATCCGGAGCTATTCGGGCGCTTACAACAAGCTCGCTCGCGTCGATCGAAAGCTACTTCTTGCAAAAGTACCTCCCTCGATCTCGTTCGTGCGCTCGATGTGCACCGCGACGACGGCGGGTGCAGGACGCGAACGGCCAGTGGGAGCCAGCGTGCGGCGAAGATAAAAACGTGCCGCAATAGCTCGAATTCGTCATCGGGTCGAACGGCGGAGGCCTGGAGTCACGATTCTGGCGCGAGAATTTAAAGCTCGCCTGCGCCGTGCAGGAAAACGCTGTACAAAGACTATCTGGATCTCCCTCATGCGCCCTGTCACCGCAGCAACCCTGCTACAACCAGCACATGACGACGGGCTCGCTTCTCGTCGAGGTCGGTACGGCGGGCAATTCGTTGAAGAAGCCGTCAACGCCGTGCGGCTCCTTTGCCGCGCTTTGCCAAAACGATACAAACGGGACGTAACGGCGCGCCTTGCCGCCAAAATAGATGGAAAGAGGCAAAAAAGCACAAATTCTTGTCAAAGTTGCCGTGTTGCATTCTGCACAAAATCCTGTTAAATGGAAGTCATTTCAACCGAAAAAAATTTCTGTCAGAAATTATTTTTTCAGGAGGGGTAATTCCATGGAGCTTCTTCAGAGCGCATTCGGGCCGGCGTGAGGGGCAGAAGTCCTGCCCGGCAACATCATCAAGGTCGACGGGGTTTTTGAACCATCGGGTGGACACCGCCTTCTTCATGGAGGAACTGGCGGACGAGTTCGCTCGTTATTTTGACATCAAGAATATCACGATGGTTTTAACAGCGGAGGCAAGCGGCATCGCTTTGGCCACGGTCTGCGCTCGAATAAATACGGCGTTCCCATGCTCTTCGCCAAGAAGGCGAAGAGCGACAACATCGAGGGTGGCCTGTACCAGAGCGAGATCTTCTCTTATACTTATAAGAAGAGAGGCCACCCTTATCGTCTCCCGGTGGCTGGGAACGCGGACGACCACGTTCTCATCATCCGACGACTTTATGGCTAACGGCTTCGGCTGCGTGGGCCTTGTTGTCGATATCGTCAACGAGGCGCGCAAAGCTCGGGAAGGACGGCATCGCCGTGGTGCGGCTCGCAGCAGTGGTGACCGCTTTCCGCGCGAGCGGTACTCTACAAGCGCACCCCTGCCGTTATCGAAAAAGGCGGACGAGAACGGATTTGTCTTCCGCGAGGAATAAGTTTTTCAAAGAGAGGCTGGCCATTTGGCCAGCCTCTTTTTTGGGGAGGTGCTGCGTAATAATTCGCCCGCCATTGGCGGGCAAATCTCCACACTTGCGGGTTGAGTAGCGTAAATTCCAAACGCACATGTCGTTGGAATTTACGATTGAAATTTATTTGCCGCCAAAGTGCGCGGTGCGGGGAAAGTTTCGCTCTTCGCCCGTAGGGCAGAAAAATACGGCGTGCGGTGAGACGGAAGTTGGTGCGTCGATTTTTAGTCGCCCTATCGCCGGAGGGAATGGCATCGAGGATTTGTTTCAGCCGCCGGAGGCGGCGGAAAAATTACAGTTAGTTGCCGTTCATTGCTTCTGTGGGGGACAAAGTAGTTTTCTGAGGCGATGATCGTGCCGTCGTTCAGGGTGACCATCATGCGGTCCATGTCTTTGTCGATGTCGATGCTTTCACGTCGAGCTGTGAAAAGTTGCCCGCGTAGAAAAAAGGTGAGGATCGGATACTCGTTGTCCCCCCCCAGTTGATCTTGGCTTCGACGCCGTCTCTGCACGAGGGCTCGTAACTTTCCATGGCAAAGGTCCCCGACGAAGCTGGTGGAAGACCATGCCTTTTGAGCGTGCCGGAAATGGTGATGGAGGAGGGCGCGTCGTCAAAATTGAAGAAACCTCGTAGACCCTTTGGGAGGGACGGTCTTGTCGATGGTTTTTTTCGTGTCCCGCGGATACCGAGCAGGACGATCACGCAGAGGATGGCGGGCAGAAGAATGAGGGCCGCTTTTTTCTTTTTTGCGTTTCATCGTGTGTCTCCTTTTGTCCTGTTAAGTTTTGATGTGAAATGCCCCTCAGAAAGTGCAAACTCAATGCTGAGGGCGCGAGAGGGGATGCAGAGCAGTGCGTAAGACGCTGCTGTACCCGAACATGCGGGCGGCGATGCCCCTTGTCCTCAAAATGAGGAAAGAAGTTCCCGAACAGCACAGCAGCACCCAGTCGGAAAAGCGAGAATGCTCTGGCCCCAGCGATTAGAGGATCACGAGATATCGCGTGAAAACGCGCCGAAGGTGGAAACCCGGTTCCTGAACGTTCCACGCGGCGAGGACTGCCGCGCCGAGAACAGCAGCATCGCCAAGATGCCGAGGCAGGCACCAGCCGAGGATATGCGCGCGCCGCGGGCGCTTCCGGCTTTTTCTCTCAGGAACGGCGGCGAAGACCTCACGCGGCGCGAGGAGAAGCACTTTTCTCCTGAATGAGCCCGACGCCGCGTACAGTAGGAGAAAATACGCCGCCATGACAAGCGATACAAAGCAGGGGATCTTCATTTCTTGGTGATGCCTCTTTTGCTGTCGGTTTTGATGCCTTACAGCCGGTAGAGCGCGGGCCGCCAGTCGTGAAAACAAGGGACGCGGGCGCGGAGGGCGCGATGGAGGGGAAAGTCCAAGTCGGCGGTGACGATCTCCTCTTCCCCGCCGCCTTGGCTAAGACCGCGCCTTAGCGGGTCGATGATGCGCGAAAACCGCCATATGCCAGCGTGCCGTCGCGCTCGCCGCAGGCGTTGCACGAGACGACAAAGAGCTGGTTTTCGACGGCGCGGCGGCGGTGAGCTTCCTAGTGGGCGCGCCGCCGTCCACTGCGGGCAGGAACATGACCTGCGCCCGCGCAGCGCCAGCGTGCGCCAGCTGTGCCTGTGCGCACCTCGTAGCAGATGTCGCAGCACGCCGTCGGTGAAGGTGACGAGGTGTCGCCGGGGTAGACCTTCGTGCTCTCGCCCATCGGCGTGAAGGGATGGGTCTTGTCGGCCTTTCCGGAGATGCATCATGCCCGCGCGGTCGAAGACGCAGGCGGTATTGTAGATCTTGCCATTGCGGGAGATTCGACACGCTTCCCGCGACGATGTTGACGTTCAGCGCGCGCGCGGGGGAAAAGCGCGCGCGGACGGCTTTTCACGCGTTTTCATCGCACGCCGCGGCAGGTCGCCCGCGGGCATGAAGCCCGTGTTCCACGTCTCGGGCAGGACGACAACGTCGGGGCTGTTTTTCCCCCGACAGCGCGGCGCACGAGCGCCTCCGCGCGGTCAAAGTTCGCTTTGCTCTCCAGCGAGCGCATATTCATCTGGATCACGCTGACCTTCATGGTGGTGTCCTCCAAAAAATCGTTTTGATACGGTCATTATACGAAAAGAAAAGCCTGCATTGCAAATGCACAACAAAAAAGAGGACGGCGAAGGCCCCTGCTGGTAAGACAGTAAAATCATTTCTTGGAACAGGCATGATTTCGGTCATGCCTGTTCCGCTTTTATCAGTTCGTCCAAGGGGATATAGCCAACAAGGTCATATTCGATATGTACCCTCTGCTTGCGTTTACCGCTGGACTTGTCCGGTGCCTCCACATAAACCGCCTTTACAAGCTCTCTGAGAGCATATGGCGTAAGCTCCGTGAGGGTGCTGTTCCTCTTTACCCGCTGAACAAACTGCTCTATATTCTCTGCCTGTTGTTCCTGTTCATGGATTTGCTGTTGCAGACCTTTGACCTCGGCTTTGAGGTCTTTTTGTTCCTCGGTATAGTTCTTGCTCATCATCGCAAAGCGTTCATCATCCAGGCGTCCGGCTGCATTGTCCTCGTAAATGCGGATGAAAAGGCGGTCAAGTTCTCCGATTCGCTTCTCAGCCTGTGCCAGCCGTTTTCGATACAGTCGCAGCGATTCTTCGCTCTGCATACGGAGCTTTTGCTCCATTTCGGAACGGAAATAAGCCTCATAGCGAGTGACTACCGATATGACCTCCTGAATATGCTTCCAGACGATCTGTTCCAGCACAACGGCACGGATATAATGTCCGCTGCACTTGTCCTTATTGACACGATGGGTGGAGCAGATGAAGAAGTCCTGCCTCTTTTCAAAATAGCTGGTGGTGGAGTAGTAGAGCTTCTGCTTGCAGTCGTTGCAGAACACCAGACCGGAGAACATATTGCTCTTGCCCGTTGCCGTTCTGCGGTGCCGCTGCTGCCGAATCTCCTGCACCTTATCAAAGACTTCCAGAGAGATGATCGCCGGGTGGGTGTTATAGAAAATCTTGCGATTTTCCATTGGATTTTCCCGTTGCTTCTTGTCCCAAATGGAGTTGGTGTAGGTCTTGAAATTGACCGTGCAGCCTGTGTACTCCATGTATTCGAGGATGTAAGCAACGGTGCTTTCGTGCCAGCGATACTCGTTCTCCGGGGTCTGATGCGGTGTTTTTCTGCCCTCCCGCTGTTTATAGGCGGTGGGATTCAGCACCTTTTCCTTTTCCAGCAAGGCGGCGATCTGGCTCGGCCCTTTTCCCTCCATGCAGAGCGCAAAGATCCGCTTGACGACCTGTGCAGATTCCTCGTCAATCACCCATTTCTTGGGGTTGCTAGAGTCATGCTTGTAGCCGTAGGGAACGTTGGTGGTCAAGCGCTCTCCACGCTCACCCTTCGCTTTATTGACGGCACGGATTTTGCGGCTGGTATCCTTGGAATACCACTCATTGAACCAGTTCTTGATACCTGCCATGTCGCTGTCGGTGCTGTTGGGGTCAATGGTGTCAAAATGGTCGTTGATGGCAATATACCGCACATTGTACTTTGGAAAAGTGAAGTTGATATAAAGCCCTGTCAGCGAGGAATTACGACCGAGTCTTGAAAGGCCTTTCGTAATCACCACTTCCACATGACCGGCTTCAATTTCCGCAAGCATCTTCTGAAAGCCGGGGCGGTTGGAAAAATCCACGCCGCTGTACCCATCATCAATAAAGAACGTCGGGTTCGGAAAGTGCTGAGATTTTGCATACTCCATTAACATGATCTGCTGATGCTGTATGGAGTTCGACGGGTCATCCTTGCCGCCTTTTTCTTTGGTGTCCTCCACGGACAGTCTGCAATAAAGCGCTGTGATTTTGTCGGTTGCCCTTAACATATTGTTGTCCTCCTTCGGTGGGGCAACTGCTTGAACAGGATTGGATTTTTGGTTTATATCAAGAGAAACGTCGTTACTCATCGGCGTCCTCCGTGATACTACTTTTATCATCGGCAGCGTTCTGTTCCATAATGCGTCTGAGCTTCTTGTCGAGGGTTTCCGTTCCCTCATAGCTGCCAGTTACGGTGTATTCCGTGCCGCCGTGTTCCTCCACGATTTTGACATCGGGCAGCCAAAAGGCGGACGGATTCTTCACCACGATGTTGCCCTTTTCATCGAAAGAAAACTCCCTCTTGGGGGCATCGTCGGGGCGCGGCTTGACCTTGGCATACGGGTCAGGATTGGAGAAATGAAACGAGCGGATTTCACCGTCCTCCTCGCTGTTATCAAAATCATCATCGGCAAAAATCTCGTCCAGTTCCTCGTCGGTCAGCTCAATGATCTCATTGTCATTTTCTTTTGGATTCACTTCGTCAAGCCTCCTTCGCTTCGATTCATTTCATTCAAAATTATAGTCGGAGTAGCAAAATGGACGAACGCCGTCAATGGTTAAGATGAACGGCTGCGCCGCCATTGACAGCGCCCGTCCGTTTCGCTTTTTGGCAGACAAGGCGGCGGTTGCCGCCGATTTCCATTTAAGGATGACGCTTGCTAACATGGGAAACGGAGAACAGCAAGCACAGCAAGTGTAGCTACACTTGCGAAAACCGGCGTGGTACGACCGGGATTTCCTTGCAGAATAGCAAGCAAATCCGGTGAGTACCCACACCGGAGCTTGCCATTCTGGCAAGCAATGCACAGCGGTACCCACTCGTGCGTTTTGCAAAATTTCAGCCTTGCTGACCTTTTGCAAAATCTTGTTGGGAAACATCCCAAACCCTTTAACGATTTCTAAGAAATTGGCTACGCTCCTGCGGAGCTGAATATCAATCTATCTTCGGAAAGTGAGTCATGGATTTTTGGGTTCACGGCGTTCAGGCAAATCCGGTTTTGCTGCATATCCGTCGATCGCCATTTTCCGAAGGTAAGCGCTCATATTCTCTATACCAAGCTGCGCCATCCTCGCCTTTATCAAGCTGAGTTCTTTTTCATCTACGAAGAATTTGACCTGTATCGGTCGCTTACGATTCCTGTTGTCTGGCATTGAGCGATCTCCGTTCTTTTACAGTTCAATCTGTTCGGGAAATGCTTCTTTTCGCATGATACCCCACATCTTGTCGATATAAGATAGCGTGTAAAAATTCTCATAGTAATGATAGTAGAAGGCACCTTTTAGCGTCATTTCATAAGTGCCGTTGTGTTCCTTGACAAGCCCTAATTGTTTGGCAACCCAAAGCTCGAATCCATACATTTTTTTCAATGACACACCAAAGAATTTTTCAAAATCTTTGGAAGTTACTCTTGTGCTGTATGCCGTCCAAAATAGCCAATAAACCATCCGTTGCCGCTTGGTAAAGCGAATTGTCAATGATGTGGCGAGGTTCCCGGAACGAATTCTTTCACAGTAGGAATCTACATCAAAAGTATTGATTTTGAATTGCTCTTTGAATAGACTCGTAGCAGAGCAACCGAATCCGAGAAAATTATCTCTGGTCATGGATGAGTAGTTTGCATCCGTTCCACTTGAGAAAGTCCAGATAGAATTTCGAGAGTATCCTTTTCCTAAACAGTATTGAGTAATGGCATCCAGCAACTCTCGTTTATCTTTTTTAGGCATTGCAGTAACGGGACTTTCTGTAAAAGTGAAATCAATGAATGGGTATATGGCAACGTGATTTGCCCCCAATAAAAAAGCGGTATCAATATCCGACTTCAAATCATCGTAGGTTTGTCCAGGCAGCGCAAAGATAAAGTCCATGGAAACAGTTTCAAAAGAAACGGCAGACAACGCAGACATCATTTCTGCGGTATCAATTTTCTTTCTGCCAAGAATCTTCTGATACTTATCGCAGAATGATTGAATGCCGATGCTGATTTTTGTTACACCTGCATCTTTCAACATTTGCAGCGTTTCCACATTCACATTATCGGGATGAAGTTCCAGTCCAATCCCCTCTGTGATAATAAAGTGCTCACTCAATGCATTAACGATTTCTTTTATACGGTTGGCTGCGAGTGCAGGTGTCCCACCACCGAAGTATAGGCTGGTTGCTTTTCTATGCTCCGCATGTTGGCTGCCCACAATGTGTATTTCTTGAATCAAAGAATCTATGTACCTATCACACAATTCAGCAGAATACCGCACTTTGCAATAAGGGCAAAAGTTGCAGATACTTTTGCAAAAAGGGATATGAACATACAGCCCAAGGTTTTCACATTCTGCATACGGCAATATCTGGTCATATCCATTTTTGAACGTAAATGGCTTCGCTGTCCGTGTAAGCCACATTCTCGTTAAACCTGTAATGAAGCTCATATTACTCCTAAATATACTTCAAGTATGTATGAAGCATCTCAATGATTATTTTGGGATTGCCTCTGAACAGAAGCGTATATTCAGCAACAAAAAAGTATCCGCATTGGTCGCAAAGGCCAGGAACATCTATACAGCGCCCGCAAGTAGACAACTTTCCGTTTTCCATCACTACGCACTGATGGCAAGGCGTAGGAAAACGATTTTCAATAAGATATGGAAACGCACTTTTTAGGTTGAATACAGGTGCGCCTTCTTTCATCATTTGAGTTATCGTATCACAGCACTTGGCTTTTTCCTCTTTAGTCAGAGCTAATTTTTTTGTGTCAGGATATGGTGTATGGAAATTGAATGATACTGCACGGACATTTTTAGTGTCACGAGCCGTTAGACAGACATCTCGAACATGATCTTTGTTGATTTGATTGATTGCCATATAGAAACAGATATTGTCTGCGGTAGCATTGCTGATGTTCTTCATGATAGTGTCGTAGGTGTCACCACGAACTTCATTATGGCGCTGCTTATCTCCGTCCAAGCTCAAAAGAATCAAATCTGCTTCTGGGAGATCAATGGGAAACGTTCCGTTCGTAACTACGTTGACGATGAGAAAACCCATGTTCTTTGCTTCTATAACCAAATCTCTGAGAGTGCGTTCGCCATCTTTCCAAAGAAATGTTTCGCCACCGCAGAAGAACAAAATGCGAACTCCCATGTCATATAGCCGCTGCATTTCTTGCCAGATCTGTTCATATGGATGGACGATTGCTGTAATATTGTTGACGGAACAGTGCTTGCAATGCAAATTGCATTTGTCTGTTAGGATTACAGTTCCAAGGATTGGTGATTTCTTTCTAAGCAGAATCGTCTTTACGCCAAAAGCAGCGAAGTGAAAAAAGGATGATAGCTTCATTTTTCCTCCATAGCTCTAATTGGGTATCCCTGAATAGTGTGTACACATTATACTATACTCATTTTCTTCTGCTTTTTCAAGATAATGTGGCATATTTCAGAGAATTAGTATAATCGGTTTATTCGCTCCGTTTGGGTCACTTTTCCTGCATGTAAAATAGTGATGCTTATTCAAGCAAAAATTTATGCTGCTATGTATAATGACTTCATCGTAAAGTGATTCTCTGATCCGTATAATCAATATGTTGAAATGTGGCCTTTTTCATGTTTCAAACTTAATCTATGTGAATAAATGAAGCCAGATATGCTCACTTTTGAACAAAGCCACACAGAGGGGAAAACAAGCGATTTTCAACCCTTAGCTGTACAAAAACAGGCAGCACCCAACCGAAGTTGAGTGCCGCCTGTTTTGTTGTCCAATCCTGCTTGACAGATGCCGATTTTGTAGTTTCCTCAAATTACTGTCTTATCGGCACACGGCAAAACGGCTACCGGTATTATGCGATGGATCAGATAGAAACATTTGATGTGATCGGAATGCTGCGGGAGCTGGGCATGCCGCTGGCAGAGATTCGAAATTATCTGGAACAGCGAAGTCCGGAAAAAAATTCGGAGTACTGCTGGAACAGGAGGAGAAGGTGGTGCGTGAAAAAATCCAGCGGCTCCGCGAGATGCAACGCTGGATAGGGGAAAAAGAAGCGGTTTCTGGCACAGGCATCGGCGGAATGCCGTGAGGCGTTTGAAAAAGATCCCTTCTGTCCTGTAGGGATTCATACTCTGCCATTGCAGTATCTTGTCACAAATCACAGCGAATCAGCGGATAATCTGGCAGTCAATCAGAAAATCAGAGAGCTCTATGCTTACTGCGGGCAATACGGAAATCGAAGTTCGTATAATGTGGGGTTTGTTCAGAAACGGGAAACACTGGAAACGGGGGAATTTTCTGGATTACCGTGATTTCTATCTGATTTTTGATCGTGTGCCGGCGAAAGTGCGATACATGGTTCGGCCGGAGGGGAGAGTATCTTTGTTATTATTATAAAGGACCATGGCAGGGAATTGAAGCGGCGTACCGGAAGCTGTTCCGGTATGCCACGGAACAGAGACTTTGCTGGACGACCGCTTTTATGAGGGAATATATGGTGGACGCGCTGACCAGTCAGGAAATGGAACAGTATATTACGAGAATCGCCGTAAAAATTTTAAGATAGATGTACTCCGGAGGGAAAAAACAAGATTTTCACAAACTTTTTTCATTCTCCTCTTGACCATGACGCAACGTCACCCATTATAGTGAGAGTACAACAAGTTGAATTGACATAAAACTGAGAAGATAAACATATCAAAAAGGAGAAAAAGCATGAAAGTATTAGTAACAGGCGGAGCTGGATTCATCGGCGGAAACTTCGTACACCATATGGTAAATAAATACCCGGATTATCAGATCGTAAACCTGGACCTGCTGACCTATGCAGGAAACCTGGAGACTCTGAAACCGGTTGAGGACAAACCGAACTACAAATTTGTAAAAGGTGATATCGCAGACGAAGCTTTCATCATGGATCTGTTTGAAAAAGAGAAATTTGACGTTGTTGTCAATTTCGCAGCAGAGAGCCATGTAGACCGTTCCATCGAGGATCCTGGCATCTTTGTTCAGACCAACGTAATGGGAACCCGTGTACTGCTGGATGCTTCCAGAAAATTCGGCGTAAAGAGATATCATCAGGTATCTACGGATGAGGTTTACGGCGACCTTCCGCTGGATCGCCCGGATCTGTTCTTTACAGAGAATACCCCGATCCACACCTCCAGCCCGTACTCTGCATCCAAAGCAAGTGCAGACCTGTTTGTACTGGCTTACCACAGAACCTTCGGTACCCCGGTTACTATTTCCCGCTGCTCCAATAACTACGGTCCATATCATTTCCCGGAAAAGTTGATTCCGCTGATGATCAGCCGTGCGCTGGCAGACGAGGAACTTCCGGTATACGGTGACGGCGCGAATGTCCGCGACTGGCTGCACGTATCCGACCATTGTGAGGCGATCGACCTGATTATCCATAAAGGTAAAGTAGGTGAGATTTACAACATCGGCGGACACAATGAGAGAACCAACCTTCAGGTAGTACAGACTATCCTGAAAGCTCTGGACAAACCGGAATCTCTGATCAAATACGTAAAAGACCGCCCGGGCCATGACAGAAGATATGCGATCGACCCGACCAAGATCGAGACGGAGCTTGGCTGGAAGCCGAAATACAATTTCGATACCGGAATTGCACAGACCATTCAGTGGTATCTGGATAACGAAGACTGGTGGAAACACATCATCAGCGGTGAGTACCAGAACTACTTCGCTGAGATGTACAAAGACCGTCTGTAAGAGAAAAAGTGAAATGCAAAGGCCGCAAAAAGCGGCTTTTGCGAAGGAGTGGTGGATATGGATCAATATTATACCACTGGTGAATTTGCCCAGATGGCCCATGTGACCATTCGGACAATTCGCTATTACGACAAAAAGGGCTGCTGAAGCCGAGGCTTTATTAACGAATCCGGTTATCGGATGTATTCGGATGAGGATTTTCTGAAGCTGCAGAAAATTTTATCGCTGAAAATATCTCGGTTTTCCCTGAATGAGATCGGAAATATGACGATTCACGATACGAGTGCGGATATTCTGAAATCATTGAAAATGCAGATCGGACTTGTGCACAAGAAGATGGAAAATCTGGAGCAGATGGAAAAGGCATTGCAGAATACGACGCAGATTCTGGAGGAGACGAACCAGATCGACTGGACCGGTATTCTGAACCTGATTCATCTGACCGATATGGAAAAAGATGCTGGTGGAGCAGTACAAAAACAGGGGAAAACCTGAATATCCGTATTTCGCTGCACGAGCAGTATTCCCAAAATAAACAGGGATGGTTTCCGTGGCTTCTGGAACAGATGGATTTTTGACGGTGCGCGCCGGATTCTGGAGATTGGCTGCGGAAACGGACAGCTCTGGGAAAAATGCGGAGCCATCCGTGCTGAAAGGAAAGTATATCTGTCTGTCTGACCTGTCGGACGGCATGATCCGGGATGCGGCGGAAAATCTGGGAGAAGAAAAGGCATCCTGTTTTGATTTCCGGACACTGGATTGCCAGAAACTTCCGTTTCCGGATGCGGAATACGACCGGATTATTGCAAATCATGTTTTGTTCTATGTCCAGAATCTGTCCCGCGGTCTGCAGGAAATCAGCCGTGTGCTTTCAGATGACGGCGTGTTCTACTGCAGTACGTATGGAAAAGGCCATATGAAAGAGATTACCGATCTGGTACAGGAGTTTGATCCGCAGATCAATCTTTCGGAGGTGGCGCTGTATACTATTTTTGGTCTGGATCACGGAGAAAAGCAGTTAAAGCCTTATTTTGGCAGCGTAGAGAAAAGAATCTACGAGGACAGTCTCTGGGTCGACCGGCCGGAGCCGCTTCTGGACTATATCCTTTCCTGCCATGGAAATCAGAATGAGTATCTGTATCCGAGACAGCGGGAATTCAAAAGAATTTCTGGAAAAGAAAATTCAGAAACACGGCGGAATTGCGATCACAAAAGAGGCAGGGGTTTTCATCTGCAGAAAATAACAGGAGAGGCCGACATGAAAATGGAGGTCTCTTTTTTATCCCTCATTTTAGGCAAGTTTGACAAAAATGTTAAAAAAATAAATACAGAGTATGTTTTTGTATTGCCAGAGCTCACAAAAGGATGTATACTAAAATAGAATGTCTAAGTATGCGTGACTTGAAGAAAGAACACAAAAAGAGGGATAAGGTATGAAGGAATTATTTGATGTACACTGCCATATGGTCCCGGGGGTAGACGACGGTGCAGCTGACCTGGAAGAGTCGCTGGAGATGCTGAAAATGCAGCACGAGGACGGGGTCAGGAAGATTATCATCACACCGCATTATCGGCGGCGGATGTTTGAAACACCGGCAAAAAAAGGTACATGAGCAGTTTCTGAAACTGCAGGAAGCGGCAAAAAAAGGAATATCCGGATATGTCGCTTTATCTCGGGTGTGAACTTCACTCGAACATGGATCTTCAGGATATCCTGGAAAAACGGAAATATGTGACCATGGCCGGTTCATCCTATGTTCTGTTGGAATTTTCCGAGGGAGATTCCGCACAGCATATCCGTGAGAGAGTCTACAATGTACTGTCCTGCGGTTATGAACCGATTATCGCGCATGTGGAGCGCTATCAGGCAACGGTAAAGAGCGTCGGATTTTCCAGCGATCTGGTGGATATGGGCGCAAGACTGCAGGTGAATGTGGAAAGTATACTTGGAAAGTATACGTGGGGGGCAAAAACGCTACTGCAGAAAACTGATGAAGGAAGATCTGCTCAGTTTTGTCGGCAGCGATTCCCACAACACAAAAACACGTATTCCCAACATAGGAGCAGGCGCTGCCTATGTTTCAAAAAAAATGGGAGAGGCATATGCCGAAAGGATTTTTCCACGATAATCCGATGGAAATCTTAAGGGATGCCGGAGAAATCTAAAAAGTCAGGAGAAGAAGATGGAAACGAATCAACAGAATCAGGATGAAATTGAAATCGATTTACTGGAACTGCTTCGTGTGCTCTGGGAGCAAAATTGGCTATGTGATTTTAGCTGCATTGGCACTTGGCCTTCTGATGGTACTGGTCAGCAAAGTATTTATGAAGCCGCAGTATGAATCGACGACAAAAAATGTATGTACTGTCAAAACAGGACAGCAGCAGTACTGTAACAAGTGGAGGATCTGCAGGCAAGTTCTCTTTTAACCAAAGACTATGCGGAGCTGATTCAGAGCCGTCAGGTTGTTGAAACCGTTATTGCACAGTTAAATCTGGATCTTACCTATGAGGAGTTTTTTGAAAAAAATTACTGTTACTACACAGAACGATACGCGTATCCTTTCGATTACAGTAAAAGACGAAGATCCGTATGTAGCAAGCCAGATGGCGGATGCAATCCGTGTAGCAGCATCAGATCATATTCAGAACGTTATGAACACAGAAGCTGTAAATGTGGTAGATGAGGCGAATATTCCAGATGAGCCGGTAAGCCCAAAGTATTAAGAAAAAACGGGCTGATCGGTGCAATAGCAGGGGCATTTATCGCGATTGTCATCATCATTATTGTTTATCTGACAAATGACACCATCCAGACCTCCGAAGATGTAGAACGTTATCTGGGTGTCAGTACACTCGGCATGATTCCTCTTGCAGAAGGACAGAAAAAGAGCAAGAAGAAAAACAAAACGGCCGTGGAAGAAAGAAATAAGGGAGGATACGGAACGTGAATCAGGTAGTAGTAAAACAGGAAAAAATCAGGCTATCAGATTGTGGAAGCCTACAAATCTCTTCGGACCAACCTTCAGTTCTGCGGAGAAGATAAGAAAGTAATCGCGGTTACAAGCTGTACACCAAATGAGGGAAAGAGCAGTGTTTCTATGCAGCTCGGCATTTCTCTTGCAGAGAGCGGAAAAAGAGTGATTTTGATCGATGCCGATCTTCGGAAATCGGTTCTTCTTGGAAGAACGAAAACACAGAAATCTGTTCGCGGACTGGCACACTTCCTGTCCGGTCAGGCAACTCTGGAGGATGTCATCTGTTCTACCAATGTAAAGAACTTTTACATGATTTATTCCGGCCGTTTCCGCCGAATCCGGCAGAGCTTCTGGGTGGAAAGAACTTCCGAAGTCTTTTAAATGCACTTCGTAAAGTTTACGATTATGTGATTGTGGATACTCCTCCGCTTGGAAGCGTTATCGACAGTGCGATTGTTGCAGAAATCTGTGATGGTTCAATCATGGTCATTGAGTCCGGTGTGATCAGCTATCGTTTTGCACAGGAAGTAAAGAGCCAGCTCGAGAGAAGTAACTGCCCGCTGCTTGGCGTTGTCCTGAACAAGGTGGATATGCAGAAACAGGCGTATGGTAAATACGGAAAATACGGTCAGTACAAATATGGAGATTACGGCCAGGAGGAGGACGATTAACTGCCATGAAAAAAGGGATTGTTGCAGGTTTGATTGTCCTGTGCGTGGCGCTAGGAGCCGGTACAGCAGCTGTCGTAGTGACGGACGACCGAAAAGGCCCGGAAAATCGAGCTTCCAGCTGATGGGGATGTAACGTATGCGGAAGGCAGTGATACAGCGCCTTTGCTGGAAGGCGTTACTGCAACGGATGAAAAGACGGAGATGTGACAGATTCGCTGGTGATTGAAAACATTTTTCCCGAACGATGACCATACCAGTGCATCGGTTGTCTATGCGGCAAAGGACAGTCACAATAATGTATCAAAAGCAACACGCCGCGTGAATTATAAAGCTGCAGCGGAAGATACCCCGGCGGAAAATGAGGCTACGCAGGAAACGGATAACAGTGGGGGTGGCAGATGAGTCTGCACCGGCAGCAGAGGAGCCGCAGCAGAATGACACAGAGGGCACAAAAAAATGAGACAGATGCGCAGATGGAAATCGAAGCACTGCCGGCGGAAAGCCCAAAACTGTACCTGAATACGTATGAAGTAACAGTGGAAGCCGGAAACGATCTGGACAAAACCAGCTATATCAAAGAGATGACCGATGATGCAGACAGCCAGGAGTCACTCTTTAACCAGATTGAGATCGACGGCGATGTGGATACTGCAGTGCCGGGAGATTACACGCTGACGTATCATGTGACGGACAGCGATGGAAACAGATCAAATGCGGCGGTGCTTACCGTACACGTTCAGTAAGAATAGAAGAACTGCTCTGATGGGGATGCCCGATCGGGGCAGTTCTTTTTTCAAGTTTTACGGCGAGAGTAAAATTTGACAGCCCAAAATGAGTATGGTAGAGTGAGAAAGAAAGACGGCAGAAGGGGGCAGAGGAGACGCTTCGAATCTGGCAGAAAACAGAAAAACAGAAGCTGGAGCCGGTAGGAATGGGAACGGCGTTCCCTTTTAAAGGAAAAGAACCATGTAGTTTCTATCATCGGCGGCGGCGGAAAAACGACGCTGCTGTACGAGATGGCAGGCTTTTTGCGTAAAAACGATCAGAAGGTACTGGTGACAACTTCGACGCACATTTACCGTCCGCCGAAGGGAGGGCATGACCAGTGAGTCTGGAAGCGGTCGAAAGAAAATTTCGCACAGCGCCGCGCAGCGATTATCGGGAGTGCCTGCCGGGATCCGGAAAAGCTTTCCATGCCGGAAACGGAACTATTTGAAGCGGCACGCAAAAAGGCCGATCTGACGCTGATCGAGGCGGATGGCGCGAGGCACCTGCCGTGCAAGGCACCGGCGGAACATGAACCGGCGCTGCTTTCCTCTTCAGATCTTGTGATTGGTGTGACAGGTCTTTCGGCACTGGGACAGCCGCTTGGCAAGGGCTGCTTTCGGGCAGAACGGGCGGCGGAACTGCTTGGCTGTACGATGGAACACCATATCACGGAAGAAGATCTGGCACGGCTGATCGCATCGGAACAGGGACAGCAGAAGGATTTGAAAGGCAGAACGTTTTATGCGGTACTGCACCAGTATGAGGAAAAAGAACACCGGGCGGCCGCAGAGAAACTTTGTGGAGCGCTGCGCAGGCAGGGATCGAGCATGTTCTGGTTACGTGCGCGACAGGAAACAGAAAGACAAAGCGGTGAGAACACGAATCCCTGGTATGGGAGAGCAGAGCTTCCCGTGCGTGAAGCGGAAGAAGAGTGGGAACCCGGAGAATAAAACGGAAATAGAACGGAGGAGACAGATGGCGGAATTTACCCATTTTAAGAAAGACGGAAGCGCCGTCATGGTCGATGTCCATGAGAAGCCGGACACGTACCGGGCAGCATCGGCGACGGGAACCATACAGGTAAGCCCGGAGGTATTTGCAGCCGTGCGGGACCATACGGCGAAAAAAAGGCGATGTGCTCGGCGTTGCACGGCTGGCAGGCATCATGGGGGCGAAGAAGAATGCGGAGTTGATTCCGCTGTGCCACATTGTGCCGCTGACGAACTGCGAAGTGACATTTACCACGGACGAGAATACAAATTCTATTACGGCCGTGTGCACCACATCATGTGTCGGAAAGACCGGCGTGGAGATGGAGGCGCTGACTGGTGTTTCCACAGCGCTGCTCACGATCTACGATATGTGCAAGGCGATGGACCGCGGCATGGTGATTCGTGATATCCACATTCTGGAAAAGGACGGCGGAAAGAGCGGTCATTATATCTATCAGAAAGAGGAAAAATAAAGCATGACAGAAAAGGAAAAGATTTCCCCGGTTTTCCGGGTGGGAATTGTAACGTTAAGTGACAAAGGATATCAGGGCGAGCGCGAGGATAAGAGCGGCCCAAGGATCAAAGAGCTGCTTCCGGCGGAGCAGTATGAGGTCGTTTCGATGCGTCTTCTGCCGGATGAGCGGGCGATGATCGAGGAGGAACTGATCCGGCTTTGCCGATCTGGAGCAGTGCGATCTTGTCCTCACGACAGGCGGCACGGGATTTTCCATGCGGGATGTGACACCGGAGGCAACTCTGGCGGTATCCGGCCGTGTGGCACCTGGCATCGCGGAGGCGATCCGTGCGGGAAGCATGGCGATCACGAAGCGGGCGATGCTGAGCCGGGCAGTGAGTGCAATCCGTCATCGGACGCTGATTATCAATCTGCCGGGAAGCCCGAAGGCGGTGGAAGAGAGTCTTGATTTGTACTTTGATACCCTGCCGCATGCGCTGGGACTTCTGCGTGGAACGGACGGAGAGTGCGGAAGAAGCTGAAAAAAAAAAGAGGGAACAGGTAACGATGGAAGAAGAAAAAATTATTTTCTGTAAGAGCGGCGGCTGTACGGCAAAGCTCGGGGCAGGCGTGCTCGAAACATATTTTGGAGAAGCTGCCGAAAGGGGGAAAAGGATCCGAATCTGCTGGTGGGCTATGACAGCAAAGACGATGCATCCGTCTACCGGCTGACGGACGACCTTGCGATGGTCCAGACGCTGGATTTCTTTCCGCCGGTGGTGGAGGATCCGTACACGTTTGGAAAAATTGCGGCGGCGAATGCCTTAAGCGACATCTATGCGATGGGCGGAAAGGTGCGGACAGCCCTGAATATCGTCTGCTTTCCGGAACAGATGATGGATCTGAATGTCCTCGGAGAAATCATGCGCGGCGGCGCGGAAAAGGTGCAGGAGGCGGGCGGATCGCTCTCCGGCGGTCATTCGATTGCGGATGACAGTGTAAAATACGGCCTTTCTGTCACGGGAACCGTGCATCCGGACCGGATCTGGCAGAACAATACGGGCCGCGTGGGTGATCTGCTCATTCTGACGAAACCGCTCGGAACCGGCATTCTCTGTGCGGCGCACCGCGTCGGGGGAGGAAAACCGGGGGATTTCAAAAAGGCAGTGGAATCGATGATGACGCTGAATAAGTACGCCTCGGAGACGGCATGGAAGTATAACATTCATGCCTGTACCGATGTAACGGGCTTTAGTTTCCTAGGACATCTGCATGAGATGATGGAGTCGGGCGTGTCCTGCCATATCTGGGCGGATCAGATTCCGGTGTTTCCGGGGCTGTGGAAGCGGCGGAGGAGTTTCTGATCACTGCGGCAGGCCAGCGGAACCGGAATCATCTGGAGCAGCATGTGACCTTTAAGGATATACCGTTCGGCATGCAGGAGGTGCTGTTTGACCCGCAGACATCGGGAGGGGGCTTCTGATGGCCGTGGATGCCGTGGATGCAGAAAAAATGCAGAGAAAACTGCTGGAGCAGGGGATTCCGGCAGCAATCGTTGGAAAAAATCACAGAGCCGGCAGGAACCGAAATTTATGTGACACAGAGCAGGAAATGGTAAGGCAGGGGAGGATGAAAAATGGCAGAGATGGAGAAAAAAGACAGTAAACGCAATGGGTGATGTGTGCCCGGTACCGCTGGTAAAGGCAAAAAAATGCGATTGCAGAACTTGCGGGAAGCGGAAAAGTGGAGGTTCTGGTGGATAATGAAATCGCCGTGCAGAACCTGGAAAAAATGGCGCAGCAGAAAGGATATGGCTTTCTGGTAAAAGAGAAGAAAGAAAAAAAAGAGTATCATGTGGAGTTCACCGTATCGGAAACAGAGCCGGCTGAAACAGAAGAGAAAAACCGTATGCCTCGTACCGGCGGCAAAGAAAACAAAAACTCGTCGTTCTTTCTGCAGACCATATGGGCGAAGGAGCCGAGGAGCTGGGTAAAATTCTGATGAAGAGCTTCCTTTATGCACTGACCCAGCAGGATGAGCTGCCGGATACGATTCTGTGCTACAACGGCGGTGCAAAGCTGACCTGCGAGGGTTCCGAGTCCCTGGAGGATCTGAAAGATCTGGCAGCGCGCGGCGTTGAAATTCTGACCTGTGGAACATGCCTGAACTTCTACGGCATCACCGAAAAGCTGCAGGTCGGCAGTGTGACCAACATGTATGACATCGTGGAGCGCATGAGCAGCGCAGACCGCGTGATTAAGCCATGATTTACCTCGATTCGGCGGCAACGTCGCTGTGGCATCAAAAAAGAAGCAGAGGAGCGTATGATCCAGGCACTGCGCGGCTGTGGAAATGCAGGCCGCGGTGCATACGATGCGACACTGGATGCGGGCCGCATCGTCTTTGAGACGAGAATGCGGCTGGCAGAGTTGTTTCACGCGGAGAGTCCAGAGCGGATTGCATTTACGTGCAACGATACGGAGGCACTGAACATGGCAATTTTCGGACTCTTTGGGCCGGGGGATCATGTGATCACGACAGTCTGCGAGCATAATTCCGTTCTGCGTCCGCTGTATGCACTGGAAAAACAGGGACTGGAGCTTTCCGTGATTCCGGCGGATGTATCTGGAAGGATCGATTACGATCAGATGGAAGCGGCAGTGCGGAAAAACACGAAAGCGTTTGTCGTTACGCATGCCTCCAACCTGACCGGAAATATCACGGATCTTGCGCGGGTGTGCGAAATTGCGGAACGCCATTCCCTGCTTCTGATCGTCGATGCAGCGCAGACAGCGGGGATTCTGCCGATTGATGTACAGAAAAGCGGGATCGACGTGCTCTGTTTTTCCGGCCACAAGGGACTATTAGGGCCGCAGGGAACCGGCGGAATCTACGTTCGTCCCGAACTTTCGATCCGGCCGCTCAAAATGGGCGGAAGTGGAATCCGAAGCTATGAAAAAAGAACAGCCTGCGGCGGCGATGCCGGAGCACCTGGAAGCGGGAACTTTAAATGTCCACGGAATTGCGGGACTTCTGGGAGCGCTGGAATATCTGGAGAAGACGGGGATTGAAATGATTTACAAAAAGAGAGGGGAGCTGATGCACCTCTTTCTGGAGGAAATTCAGGGAATCCCCGGACTTACTTTATATGGAACAGACGATCTGCAGCAGCGGGTACCAACGGCGGCATTAAACATCGGCTCCTGTGATTCGGGATATGTCAGCGACTGGCTGTATGAGAACTATGGTATTGCAGTCCGAAGCGGGGCACACTGCGCGCCGCTGATGCACGAAGCACTCGGGACACGGGAGCAGGGAGCCGTGAGGTTCAGCTTTTCCCATGTACTGACGGAAGAAGAAGTCCGGATTGCCGCGCAGGCTCTGCGGGAGTTTGCCGAAGAAGAAATGCAGCAGTGAGAGAGGCGGCATCCGGCATCCGGGATACAAAAGAAGCTGGAAAAAGGAAGAAACGATATGAGACAGCGAAAAGAAAACCTGATTCTGACGTTTGCGGGGGACAACGCAGGCGATGCAGATGGAGCAGTATGCGAGGGCGCACGGCCTGCCGGGAAGGATGATCCCCGTTCCGCGGGAAATTACGGCGGGCTGCGGCCTTTCCTGGAAAGCAGCGCCGGAAGAGGGAAAAGAAATCCTTGCGGCACTTCAGACGGCGGGACTTGCCTATGAGGCGGAGTACCGTGTGCTGCTGTAGAGGTGTGAGGTGGAGATGGAAGAAAAAAGAAGAAACATTACGACAGAAGCTGCGGTACGACATGCGGCTGCGCGTCAGCCGGACGGATCATGCCTTCGGTCCCGGTGTGGCGGAGCTGATGGAGCATGTGGAGGCAACCGGCTCCCTTTCGAAGGGCTGCAAATGCATGCAGATGGCGTACTCGGAAGGGATGGAAAATCTTAAAGCGCGCCGAGGAGGATCTCGGCATCCCGCTGGTACAGGGCAACCGGGGCGGCAGCAACGGCGGCCAGACGGTACTGACCCCGGAGGGAAAAGAATTCCTGAAGCGGTACCGGAAGTTTGAACAAGAAGTCCGCGCAGGCGCCGATGCGTCGTTTCAGAAGTGGTTTGGAACAGAAGAAAAATAACATTTTTACGGGGACACGTTGACAAAACGGGTCCTTTCCTGTATTTTTATTAATGGAAAAAGCGTTATTCTTGCACGAGAATAACGAAGCAGACCGCGGAAGACGGAAGAAAACGGCGGCTGCTGAAACGAAAGAAGGAAGACAGCGAAGATGAAAAAGAAAGATCTGATCGTGGTACGGGGGAGCAGGAGATCTTGCAACCGGTACGATCCATCGTCTGAAAAAAGCGGGCTTTCGTCTGCTGGTTCTGGAAGCAGAGCACCCGGCAGCGATCCGGCGGCAGGTGGCTTTGAGCGAAGCGGTATATGCCGGCAGTGCCAGGGTAGAGGACGTGGAAGCCGTGCGCATGGACGTGGATCTCGCAGAGAAAAAGAACCGGAAAGAACTTCTGGAACCGGAAATGGAACGGATCTGGAAGAAAGATGGTGTTCCGGTGCTCGTGGATCCGGCGGGACTAAGCATTGCAGCACTTCGCCCGGCCGTCGTGGTCGATGCGATTCTGGCGAAGAAAAAAATCTCGGGACGACAAAAGAGATGGCGCCGCTTGTGATTGCCCTCGGACCGGGCTTTACGGCAGGAGAAGATGTGGATGTTGTAATTGAGACGAAGCGCGGTCATAATCTTGGACGCGTGATCCGAAGCGGAAGCGCGGTTCCGAACACTGGCATTCCGGGCATCATCGGCGGGTACGGAAAAAGAGCGTGTGATGCATGCACAGGCGGAAGGTATTCTGCGGAATGCGGCTTCGATCGGAGACATTGTGGAAGCCAGGGCTGTGATTGCAGAGATTGAGACAGAAAAAGGGACGGTACCTGTGGAAGCATCTCTCTCCGGTCTGCTGCGCGGGCTGATCCGCGACGGCTATCCGGTGACGAAGGGATTTAAGATTGCGGACATCGATCCGCGGAAAGAAGAACTGCAGAACTGCTTCACGATTTCCGATAAGGCGCGGTGCATCGCCGGAAGCGTGCTGGAAGTGATCTGCGGGGAACTGGAATAGATTCAAATAGAAAAAGTGAGGCGTTTCAGATGAAACTGATGAAAACAGAAGACGCGGTAGGCCAGGTGCTCTGCCACGATATTACACAGATTATCAAAGGTGTGACAAAAAAAGATGCGGTATTCCGCAAAGGCCACATCATTACGGAAGAAGATATTCCGGTGCTGTTAAGTGTCGGAAAGGACAACATTTACATCTGGGAAAAGGACGATACAATGCTGCATGAAAATGAGGCGGCACAGATTCTTTACGATATGTGTAAAAACGATCACATGCATCCGTCCGATGTCAAAGAAGGAAAAATTGAACTGATCGCGGACTGCGACGGTCTTTTTGAAAGTGGACCGCGAGAAGCTGAAAAAAGTAAACAGCCTCGGCGAGATGATGATTGCGACGCGCCACGGTGATACATACGTGAAAAAAGGCGACAAACTGGCGGGAACGAGAATTATTCCGCTCGTCATCAAAAAAGAGAAGATGGAGACGGCACAGGCAGTCTGTTCCGACGGGCCGATCCTGACCTTAAAGCCGTTCCACAAGAAAAAATTTGCGGTTCTGACAACGGGAAATGAAGTGTATTACCATCGGATCGAGGACACCTTCACACCGGTTATCCAGGAAAAGCTGGCAGAATTCGGCGCGGAGATGATCTTTCATGAGGTTTACGATGATGATGCATCGAAGATCACAGACGGATGCCGCCGCGCGATGGAAGCGGGTGCCGATCTTGTCTTCTGCACCGGAGGAATGAGTGTGGATCCGGACGACAAGACGCCGCTGGCGATCAAAAAAAATACCGGAGCACGCATCGTTTCCTACGGCGCGCCGGTGCTGCCGGGCGCCATGTTCCTTCTGGCGTATGCCGAAAACGGAACACCGATCGTCGGCCTGCCGGGATGCGTCATGTATTCGAAACGGACGATTTTTTGATCTTGTCCTGCCGCGCCTCGTTGCAGATGATGAGGTGACAGCGGAGGAGCTGGCCGGTCTTGGCGAGGGCGGTCTCTGCCTGAACTGCAAGGTCTGCACCTTCCCGAACTGCGGTTTTGGAAAAGGAAGATAAACGATGAAGGATCAGTATGGCAGAACGATAGATTACCTGCGGATTTCCATCACGGACGCGTGCAATTTGAGATGCCGGTACTGTATGCCGGAGAGTGCGGCGGGCTGTGCACTGGAGCAGGCGGAACAGAATCCGCTGCTTACCGTCGAAGAGATGCTGAAGATTGTGCACGCCGCGGCTGGGCTTGGCATCACGCATTACCGGATTACCGGAGGGAACCGCTGGTAAGAAAAGAGTGCGTGGAGCTGGTGCAGAAAATAAAAGCAGTGCCGGGCACCGCATCCGTTGGGATCACGACGAATGGCGTGCGCCTGGCATCGTGTGCGAGGGATCTGAAGGCGGCCGGCTGTGACAGCGTGAATGTGAGCCTGGATACAGTGGATGCGGCAGAGTTTGCGGCGCTTACCGGACGCGATGCGCTGGAGCAGGTAAAGCAGGGCATCTGCGCGGCCAAAAGAGGCGGGTCTTTTAGTGAAGCTGAATGCGGTGCATCGAAAAAGAACTGCATGCGCAGGAACTGATTGAATTTGCAGAGCAGGAAAAAGTCCCGGTGCGGTTCATCGAGGTGATGCCGGTGGGCGCCGGAAAATCGTACGTGGGTCCGTCGAATGAGGCGCTGAAAACAGAGCTGGAACAGTGGTATGGGGCATGTACGCCGGACCAGGAAACTCCTTCCAGTCAAAGCCTGACGGCTTTGCCAGCTCCCTCCGGGGAGCCTCTGGCGAAAGGAAAAGCTTGCGGTTTGCCAAGGGCCCCATCTCCGAGGGGCTGGCACCGAAGGTGACTGGGGAGTTTTGCTAATCAATCGTTGTTTTTTGTCCGTCCCACGCCGATGACGGCGGTGCTGATCTTTCCAGCTGTTGCAGCCGCAAACACCCCGTCCCACGCAGGCTCGTGCGCCGCTGGAAGCCTTTCAGCGCTTCCCTCCGTCCGGGCACCGAAGATGCCCGTCGATGCGGCTCCCGGTCTGGTAGCCCAGCGTGGAAAGCGCGTCCTGCAGGATCATCACATAGCAGCCCCGGCTGCCCCCGCAGGGTGGGGTAGCCTGCCGTGGTGCCGCTGCGGGCAGGCGTGCCGCGGCGGCGGTCCATGTGCACCCATGTGGGGGTCTGGCTCAGCGGCTCCACATAGCCCCATGCCCCGGTGCCCCGGGCCGCATTGTAGATGGCCGTGCGGGCGGTCAGGTCAGGCTCTGGCCCACGTCAAAGGATACGCCGCGTAGTGCTGGGCTGCGGGTGCCGTGGCCGCCCTCCCAGATGCGGCGGAAAGCATACCCCACCGGATGCCCTTGCCGTACTTGCGGCGGGTCGGGTTCCATGCTTCCATGGCCGCAATGGTGGTCCACAGGGTGGGGCTGGCAGATTTTCCCAGAACTCCCGGCACCCGCAGTGGGTGGTGCCGGTGCTGTAGGGCATGGGGTCGTTCTTTCGTTCAGGTTTGCGTAGGTGTAGACCTTGTTCTCGTAGGCGTCGTAGATCAGAAGACGTGCCATCGCTCATTCCTCCCTGCAAGTGTGGGCAGCTCTGGGCCTGCAGCGGCCCATGTCTCGCGGTCCACGGTGCCGGTCTGGCAGCCCGGCCCGCTGCTGTGTCAGCCGGACGGCGGCAGTCTCTTCCGGGCCGAAGCGGCGGTTCTCGGTCACCGCCAGCCCTCGGTGCAGTACAGGCAAGGAACGCCCGTTCAGCCATGTTTCCACCTGTGCCAAGCAATACGTAACTATATAAAGCTCG
>VOFJ01000409.1_pt1 | contig 24774 bp, 41 predicted proteins | sample 5384081 | NCBI WGS metagenome assembly VOFJ01 (sample SAMN12384729, study PRJNA508395) | human gut metagenome | isolation source: healthy gut I | host: Homo sapiens | reverse complement strand
TGATCCACTGAAGAAAAACGGTCTTTGGGGCAATGACCCCATCCGTCAATGACGTGGAGCGAAAGCTGTCCGAACGGAGCAGGATGTGCGTTGGCGCGGAGATGCCCAGCGCAGCAGCGATACGATGATCGGCTGTCAGCGTGATGGGAAGCTGCTCACATACGAAGTGAACTGAGAGCGCATAGAATTTCTTTTTTCTATATGTTGTGCTAAGTGAATACATGAGCACTATATTGTACTTGAGATCAAGCGGGTATCTGCGGTTTGATGCCCCTTGTGTATATGGGACCAACTATTAAAAAGTCGCTTCTGAAGCGCATTATGCCGCGCGCACAGGGCCGTGCATACCGCATCCTGAAGCGCACCAGCCACATGACTGTTGTGCTGAAAGAGAAAAACTAAGGAGGTAAACAAATGGGCCAGAAAGTTAATCCCCATGGCATGCGCGTGGGCGTTATTAAAGATTGGGACAGCCGCTGGTTTACCTCCAAGCGCGAATTCGGCGACACCCTGGTTGAAGATTACAAGATCCGCAAGGTGCTGAAGAAGCAGCTTTACAATGCCGGCGTGCCCAAGATCGAGATCGAGCGCACCGTGGACAGCCAGATCCCGGCACCCCCGCGTTAAGGTCAACGTCTTCTGCGCCAAGCCGGGCATCGTTATCGGCAAGGGCGGCGCTGAGAGCGCAAAGATCGAAAAGCAGCTGGCTAAGCTGACCGGCAAGAACGTTAACCTGAACATTGTTGAGGTTAAGGGCACCACCACCAACGCTCAGCTGGTTGCTGAGGATGTTGCTTCCCAGCTGGAGCGCCGCATTGCGTTCCGCCGCGCTATGAAGCAGGTTATCCGCAATGCAATGCAGCCCCGCGGCGGCGTGCCTGCCAAGGGTATCAAGGTTACCTGCTCCGGCCGTCTGGCTGGCGCTGATATCGCCCGCGTTGAGAGCTACCATGAGGGCACCATCCCCTGCAGACCCTGCGCGCTGATATCGACTATGGCTTCGCCGAGGCCAACACCACCTACGGCAAGGTCGGCGTCAAGGTTTGGATCTACAAAGGCGAGATCCTGAAGGGCGCCAAAGCCCCTGCTAAGAAGGAAGGAGGCAAAACAGTAATGTTACTGCCGAAGCGTGTTAAATACCGCCGCGTTCAGCGTGGCCGCATGACCGGTAAGGCCATGCGTGGCAACACTGTCAACCAGGGCCAGTACGGTCTGGTTGCTCTGGAGCCGGCATGGATCACTTCCAACCAGATCGAAGCTGCTCGTGTTGCTATGACTCGTTATATCAAGCGTGGCGGCAAGGTCTGGATCAAGATCTTCCCCGATAAGCCCGTTACTGAAAAGCCGGCCGGCACCCGAATGGGTTCCGGTAAAGGCAGCCCGGAGTACTGGGTTGCTGTGGTTAAGCCGGGCCGCGTGCTGTTTGAGCTCGCCGACGTTGATGAGGCTACCGCTCGTGAGTCTCTGCGCCTGGCCAGCAACAAGCTGCCGATCCGCTGCAAATTTGTCAAGCGCGAAGAGCTTGACACCGTAAAGGAGGGTGACGCTGAATGAAAGCCAAGGAACTGCGTGAAATGACAGATGTCGAACTGAACAAGCAGCTCAAGGACCTGAAGGCCGAGCTCTTCAACCTGCGCTTTCAGCACGCCATCAACCAGCTGGATAACCCCGTTCGCATCGATGCTGTGAAGAAGGACATCGCCCGCGTGATGACCATCATGGCAGAGAAGAACGTTAAAAACGCGTAAGAGGGAGGGTAAAACATGGAACGTAATCTGAGAAAGACCCGTGTGGGCGTTGTCGTTTCCGACAAGATGGATAAGACCATCGTTGTTGCTGTTAAGGACAGCGTTCAGCACCCCCTCTACAAGAAGATCTTGAAGCGTACCAAGAAGTTCAAGGTTCATGACGAAAACAACGAAGCCGGCATCGGCGACCGCGTTGAGATCATGGAGACCCGCAAGATTTCCAAGCAGGTCAACTGGCGTCTCGTCAAGATCCTGGAGAAAGCGAAATAAGCCTGGTACTTTGAAAGGAGGACCTGAAAGATGGTTCAGATGCAAACTTATCTCAAAGTGGCCGACAACACCGGTGCCAAGGAGTTAATGTGCTTCCGTGTACTGGGCGGTACCCGCAAGAGATACGCAAACATCGGCGACGTCGTGGTCTGCAGCGTGAAGAAGGCTGCTCCCGGCGGCACCGTTAAGAAGGGCGATGTGGTCAAGGCCGTTATCGTCCGTAGCAAGCAGGGCCTGCGCCGTGACGACGGTTCCTACATCCGTTTCGATGAGAACGCCGCCGTTATCGTTATGGCCGACAAGAGCCCCAAGGGCACCCGTATCTTTGGACCCGTCGCTCGCGAACTCCGCGACGCCGGCTACACCAAGATCCTGTCCCTGGCTCCCGAATCGCTGTAAGGAGGTTTTAGAATGAATAATCTTCATGTTAAAACCGGCGACAACGTGATGATCATCTCTGGCAAGGACAAGGGCAAGACCGGTAAGGTTCTGCAGACCAGCCCCAAAGAGGGTAAGGTCATTGTCGAAGGCCTGAACATGGTTACCAAGCACGTCAAGCCGCGCCGTCAGGGCGAGCAGGGCGGCATCGTTAAGGCCGAAGGCGCTATCTACGCCTGCAAGGTCATGCCCGTTTGCCCCAAATGCGGCAAGGCCACCCGTGTGGGCCATTCCGTTAAGGATGGCAAGAACGTCCGTATCTGCCGCAAGTGCGGTGCTGAACTGTAAGGGAGGAGTTAATTATGGCACGTTTGAAAGAACAGTATGTCAATGAGATCGCTCCGGCCCTGAACAAAAAGTTCGGCTACAAGAGCGTGATGCAGATTCCCAAGCTGGATAAGGTCATCATCAACGTGGCTGCCGGCGAGGCAAAAGAGAACGTCAAGGTTATCGATGCTATCGTCGCTGACCTGGGCCAGATCACCGGCCAGAAGGCCGTTGTCTGCAAGGCCAAGAAGAGCGTTGCAAACTTTAAGCTGCGTGAAGGCATGGTCATTGGCGCTAAGGTCACCCTGCGCGGCGAGAGAATGTACGAGTTCGTGGATAAGCTGTTCAACATTGCTCTGCCCCGTGTACGCGACTTCCGCGGCATTAACGGCAACAGCTTTGATGGCCGCGGCAACTACGCCTTCGGTCTGAAGGAGCAGATCATCTTCCCGGAAATCGACTTTGATAAGGTCGATGCAGTCCGCGGCATGGATATCTGCTTCGTCACCACCGCCAAGACGGACGAAGAAGCCAAGGAGCTGCTGAAGGCTCTGGGCGCTCCGTTCGCCAACTGATCAGGGAGGAACAACGAATGGCAAAAACTTCTATGAAGATCAAGCAGCAGCGTCCTGCCAAGTTCTCCACCCGTGAATACAACCGTTGCAAGATTTGCGGCCGTCCGCATGCTTACCTGCGTAAGTATGGCGTCTGCCGTATCTGCTTCCGCGAGTTGGCCTATAAGGGCGAGATCCCCGGCGTCAAGAAGGCGTCCTGGTAATCTGCTTTCTTCACTGTAAGGGAGCGTTTGCTCCCATAACGAAACATCAACAACAAATTTATCACAACCTAAGGAGGTTAGTGGCATGCAAATCACCGATCCTATCGCGGACCTGCTCACTCGCATCCGCAACGCCAGCACTGCCAAACACCCTTCCGTGGACGTTCCTGCTTCCAACCTGAAGAAGGCAATCTGCCAGATCCTGGTTGATGAGGGCTACATCAAGGGTATGAAAGTCACCGACGACGGCAAGCAGGGTGTTATCACCCTGACCCTCAAGTATCAGGAAAATGGTGCTCCGGTCATCGACGGCCTGAAGCGCGTTTCCAAGCCGGGTCTGCGCATTTACACCAACTGCGAAGACATGCCCAAGGTCATGAAGGGCCTGGGCACCGCAATCATCTCCACTTCCAAGGGCGTCATGACTGACAAGGCTGCTCGCGCAGCTCATGTCGGCGGTGAAGTGCTCGCCTTTGTGTGGTAAGAAAGGGGCATAAGACAATGTCGAGAATTGGAAGAAAACCCATCGTCATTCCCGCGGGCGTGGAAGTGAAGGTCGACGAGGCCGATCACGCCATCACCGTGAAGGGCCCCAAGGGTACCCTGCATTCCAAATTCCATCCCCTGATGACCGTTAAGGTCGAGGGCAATGAGATTTTGGTTACCCGCCCCAATGACGAGAAGGAGGCACGTAGCCTCCATGGCCTGACCCGCACCAACATCCACAACATGGTTGTCGGTGTTACCGAAGGCTTCCGCAAGGACCTGGAGATCCAGGGCGTTGGCTACCGCTGCGCAAAGCAGGGCAGCAAGCTGGTCCTGACCCTGGGCTTCTCTCACCCGGTTGAGGTTGCAGAAACCGAGACCATCAAGATCGAAGTCAAGGATGCTCTGCATTTCAGCATCCTGGGCAGCGACAAGCAGGAAGTCGGCCAGTTTGCGGCCGAAGTCCGCAGCAAGCGCCCGCCTGAGCCGTACAAAGGCAAGGGCATCCGCTATGTCGGCGAGTTTGTCATCCGTAAGGAAGGCAAAGCCGGCAAGGGCAAATAATAGGAGGGGAGAAACATTATGGTCAATAAGGCTGATAAGAACGAAGCTCGTCTTCGCCGTCACCGCCGCGTCCGCGGCAAGATCAGCGGCACTGCCGAGCGTCCTCGTCTGGATGTTTTCCGCTCTGCCAAGCACATCTACTGCCAGGTGATCGACGATGAAGCTGGTGTTACGCTGGCTTCCGCCTCCACCCTGGAAAAGGACTTTGAGGACTACGGCGGCAACTGCGACGCTGCCAAGAAGGTTGGCGAGCGCATCGCCAAGAAGTGCCTTGAAAAAGGCATTACCGAAGTGGTCTATGACCGCGGCGGTTTCGTATACCACGGCCGTGTTAAGGCACTTGCTGAAGGTGCCCGTGAAGCCGGCCTGAAACTGTAAGGAGGGAGAAGATACAATGGCCATGCAGAGAAACAGAGAACAAGATGACGGCATGATCACCAAGGTCGTCTCCATCAACCGCGTTTCCAAGACCGTTAAGGGCGGCCGCGTTATGAAGTTCGCTGCCCTGATCGTTGTTGGCGACGGCAAGGGCAACATCGGTTACGGCGTTGGCAAGTCCGGCGAAGTTCCCGAGGCCATCCGCAAGGGTGAAGGCGCCGCCAAGAAGAACATGCACAAGGTTGCCATGAAGGGCACCACCATCCCCCACGAGATCGTTGGCGTGTATGGTGCAGGCCGCGTTCTGATGCGTCCCGCTGCCCCCGGTACCGGCGTTATCGCCGGCGGCCCGGTCCGTGCTGTTCTGGAATGCGCTGGCATCAAGGACATTCGTACCAAGAGCCTGCGTTCCAATAACCCCATCAACGTTACCGCTGCCACTTTTGCTGGTCTGTGCGGCCTGACCGACGCCGAGAGCGTCGCAGCCAAGCGCGGCAAGACTGTTGCGGAAATCCTGGGCTAAGGAGGGCGCTACAATGGAAAAAGTTACGATTCGTCTGGCCAAGAGCCTGATCGGCCGCGGCAAAGAGCAGATCGCCGTTGCGCACTCCCTGGGCCTGAACCGCCCCGGTGAGGTTACCGAGCAGCCTGACAACGCAGCTACCCAGGGTAAGATCGCTAAGATCGCCCACCTGGTTGTTGTGACCAAGGCATAACGCAAGGAGGTGCAAGCATGAAGCTTCATGAACTGAACGCGCCCGCAGGTGCCCGCAAGGCTGTGACCCGTAAGGGCCGCGGTGCTGGCTCCGGCAACGGCAAGACCGCTGGCTACGGCCACAAGGGCCAGAAGGCTCGCAGCGGCGTCAAGAAGGCAGGCTTTGAAGGCGGCCAGATGCCCCTGCAGCGTCGCCTGCCCAAGCGCGGTTTCAATAACATTTTCGCCACCAAGTATGTCACCATTAAGGTGTCTGACCTCGAAAAGTTCGAGGCTGGTGCAACCGTCGATGCACAGGCTCTTCTGGATGCCGGCATCATCTCCAAGACGCTGGATGGCGTCAAGGTCCTGGGCAATGGTGAGCTGACCAAGGCAGTTAATGTCAAGGTTGCAGCTTACACTGCTTCGGCCAAGGAAAAGATTGAGAAAGCAGGCGGGAAGGCTGAGGTGATCTAAGGTGTTCGAAACGTTTCGCAACGCCTGGAAGACCGAAGATCTGCGTAAGCGCCTTTTGTACACGCTTTTGATCCTGATTCTTTTCCGTCTTGGCTGCGCAATTCCGGTACCTTATATCACCAGCAGTGCACTGGAATCCATGTTCACCACCGGCAGCATGCTGACTTACCTCAACATGATGTCCGGCGGTGCCATGAGCCGCTGCACGATCTTTGCGCTGGGTGTTCAGCCCTATATCAACGCAACGATTATTATTCAGCTGCTCTGTGTTGCGATCCCTTATCTGGAGAATCTCTCCAAAGAGGGTGAGGAGGGCCGTCAAAAGCTCACCAAGATCAGCAACTACACCGGTGCGGCAATCGCGCTGCTGTTGAGCATCGCTTACTACTTTATCATCCGCCGCATGGGCGCGCTGAAGTACACCGATGGCTTTGCCGGTATCTTCTCCGGTATCGTTATCGTGGCCTGCTTCACCGCCGGTGCTCAGTTTGTCACCATGGATGGGCAATCAGATCGACGCAAAGGGTATTGGCAACGGCCTGTCCCTGATGATCTTTGCCGGTATCGTGGCTGACTGGTCCCGCGTGGGCTCTTCCTTCCAGGATATGCTCACCCGTGCACAGGCTGGTGCTTCCGGTTACTACATTATGATCCCCGCCATGGTCATTGTGGCCCTTGTTGCTGTGATCTTTGTAGTGATCCTGACCAACGCTGAGCGCCGCATCCCGGTGCAGTATGCGAAGCGCGTGGTGGGCCGCAAGATGTACGGCGGTCAGGCGAGCCACATTCCCATCAAGGTGAACATGAGCGGCGTTATGCCCATCATCTTCGCTTCTACCCTGTGCGGTCTGCCCAATATGATTGGCAGCTTCCTGAATCTGGACGCTACCAAGCATCCGTACTGGACAGCATTCTTCCGCGTTTTTAACTACAACAGTGTTCTATATCTCGTTGTTTATGTTCTGCTGATTGTGGCTTTCAACTACTTCTATGTTGCAATCCAGTACAATCCGGCAGACGCCAAATCAACAAGAACCCGGAGCAATCACCGGGATCGGCGCCGTTCCCGGCAATTCCAGCAGGCTGTGCCGATGATCAGTTTCATCCCGACCTGGCGCCCCATCCGAGCTCGGTGAAATTGATACGGCCCGCCTTCGGAAGGTTGCCACGATTTGCCGCCATCACAGTTAAAGCTGAGACTGACCAGTCTGAATCACCGGTCTCCGAATGGGAAAGCGGGAACATTCAGAAACCATCCTGTGGCGCCGGCAAAGGCCTGAACATTCCCCAATCATCTCCGACCGGCAACATCCCATGCCGCCGTAGCAGGACGGTACCCTGCAACAGTCGAAGCGCTGGTGCCTCAGCTTGGTCGAGATCGCAGCAGCGCGTCGTCGTAACCTGCTGGCTGAGGATTCCACGATCGAATCGCCCCGAAAACCGCAAAAGTGTGACCGTCTGGTAACGTATCATCAGCGCAAAAACCGAGCTGCTGGTAGATTTTTACCAGCGGTAACATTTGATATTCCGGATCAGGCTCGATCCATGATCTGATTAAAAATGCTTGCCGAATCCTCGAAAAACCGCAAAAGTTTAATCAAGCGCAGTTTTAAAAGTACAGTTAAATCTATGAGATTGAAATTATTGGACAGACTTATCAAAGCTCATGGTGCAAAAGACCGTACTTCCACTGAAATGAACATCCACGCAAGCTCGACTTAAAAGCCCAGTTGAGAGAGTCTGCACCTTGGTACTTGCGCAACCGATTGCAAAAGTAGAGAGATATCGGCCACGCAGTGCTACGTGGGGAGAACGGTTTTCGCCGTTGTGCGTGGTATGTTGGCCACGGCGTTGGCGAGGCACGGGCCCGAAAATTCCCAATTAAGCATGGGCATGCACGGGCCGTGGGCGGCGCCTGATGCCGGGCATGTGCATCGCGATTGAACCGATGATCTTTCTCTGTATAAGAACCTGTGATGGCGGGCCACTGCGCCACTTGAGCACACGGTGGCGATCACATCAGCTTGGGCCGGAAGTCCCCAACCACGGCTGCAGGGGAGGGAACCCGGATGCTGGCCAACTGGTACGCTCCAAGGCGGGACGGGACGGCTCACCTATGCCGTTCTGGATGTGGAGGGTGAAATACTGGCCCTGGCCGATGGCAGCCACCACACGATGGCAAAACCCAGAAAAACAAAAAGGCAGCACGTTGCCCCCACCACCCGAACCGTTCTTGGCAACGAGCTTCTGAAAAGCGATCAACCGATCAGTGACGCGATCAAGGCATATGATGCCGAACATCCGTTCTGAATGAACCTTCAAGGGAGGCAATCAAACTTGTCTAAAGAAGATGTCATCGAAGTAGAAGGCGTCGTCCGCGAGGCTATGCCCAACACTGTGTTCAAGGTCGAGCTGCTCAACAAAGAGGGCAAGCCCAATGGCCATACGGTGCTGGCACACATCTCCGGCAAATTGCGGACCAATTTTATCCCGCATCCTGCCTGGCGATAAAGTCACCATGGAGATGTCCCCCTACGACCTGACCAAAGCCCGAATCACCTGGCGCTCCAAATAAGTGCCTTGTGTTTATAGAAGGAGGTTAACATCATGAAGGTAAAACCTTCCGTGAAACCCATCTGCGAAAAGTGCAAGATCATCAAGCGGAAAGGCCGCGTCATGGTCATCTGCGATAATCCCAAGCATAAGCAGCGTCAGGGCTAAAGGTCCGGGGTTAAAACCCTGGAAACCGTACCCAAAACGCTTGGGGGCCAAGTGCGTAGATTCCCGGCGCAGGCCCCGACTAGGACATGGGATGTTACTAATGGAGGTGCTTTTATGGCACGTATTGCTGGTGTTGATCTGCCTCGCGAGAAGCGGATCGAGGTTGGTCTGACTTATGTTTATGGTATCGGTCAGAGCACTGCTGACGAGATTCTCGCCGGCACCGGAATCAACCCTGATACCCGCGTCAAGGATCTGTCTGCTGACGATGAAGCTAAGATCCGTGACTACATTGACAAAAACAATATCATCGTTGAGGGCGATCTCCGCCGGAACGTCGCGCTGGACATTAAGCGTCTGACCGAAATCCAGTGCTTCCGTGGTGTACGTCATCGCAAGAGCCTGCCTTGCCGCGGCCAGCGCACCAAGACCAATGCCCGTACCTGCAAAGGTCCGAAGCGCACTGTTGCTAACAAGAAGAAGTAAGGAGGAACTGAAATGGCTGCTACGAAAGCTAGTGCGGCTCGTAATACCCGCACCAAAAAGAAAGAGCGCAAGAATATTGCTGCTGGCACTGCTCATATCCAGAGCACGTTTAACAACACCATCGTCACCATTACCGATACCCAGGGCAACACCGTTTCCTGGTGCAGCACGGGCGCTCTGAATTTCCGCGGTTCCCGCAAGAGCACTCCTTACGCTGCTCAGTCTGCCGCTGAAACCGCTGCAAAGGTTGCAATGGAACACGGCATGAAGACTGTTGACGAAGTCTACGTTAAGGGGCCCTGGCTCCGGACGTGAAAGCGCAATCCGTGCCCTGCAGGCTACCGGCCTGGAGGTCACCATGATCCGCGATGTCACCCCGATCCCCCACAACGGCTGCCGCCCGCCCAAGCGCCGCCGTATTTGATTGAAGGAGGAAACTGAATTATGGCTAAAAATACTCAGCCGATCGCAAAGCGCTGCAAGGCTCTCGGCATTTCTCCTGCAGTCATGGGCTATGCCAAGAAGAACACCACCCGCAATTCCAACGGCAACTTCCGCAAGAAGAAGTCTGAATACGCCACCCAGATGCAGGAGAAGCAGAAGCTGAAGTTTATCTACGGCGTTCTGGAAAAGCAGTTCTCCAACTACTTTGAAGAAGCTTCCCGCCGTCAGGGCCAGGCTGGTGAAAACCTGCTCCAGTTGCTGGAGTGCCGTCTGGACAATGTGGTCTTCCGTCTGGGCTACGCTTCCACCCGCCGCGATGCCCGTCAGCTCGTTTTCTCACAACCACTTCACCGTTAATGGCAAGCGCGTTAACATCCCTTCTTACCAGGTGAAGGCCGGCGACGTGATCGACGTTGTTGAAGGCAGCCGCAAGATTGAAAAGTTTGCCAAGCTGACCGGCGCTGATGCTGCTGTTGTTGCTCTGCCTTCCTGGCTGAGCCGCGAAACCGGCAGCCTGAAGGGCGTTGTCACCAAGTTGCCTGAGCGCAGCGATATCGACTTCGACGTTCAGGAACACCTCATCGTCGAGTTGTACTCCAAGTAAGCTCTCTTTTTTCATTACCGCTATTTACTACGAACCTGCGCGCCAGCTATTGGCCGCAGGCTGATCAAGGAGGGTTTTTATGATGGAGATTGAACGCCCCAAGATCGAGATGGCCAACCTTTCGCCGGATGGCCGTTATGGTAAGTTCGTTGTTGAGCCGCTGGAACGCGGTTTCGGCACCACGCTGGGCAACAGCCTGCGTCGTGTGTTGCTCTCCAGCCTGCCCGGTGTGGCAGTTACCAGCGTCAAGATCGACGGTGTCGTGCATGAGTTCTCTGTTATTGAGGGCGTGCGCGAGGACGTGACTGAAATCGTGCTGAACCTCAAGGGCATTGCCGCCAAGATCTATGGCGACGGCCCCAAGACCGTCCGCGTTGAAGCTGTTGGCCCGTGCGAAGTCACGGCCGGCACCATCAAGCAGGGCGATGACCTTGAGATCCTGAACCCGGAATGGCACATTGCCACCTTGGGCGATGGCGCTAAGCTGGTTATGGAGTTGACCTTTGATAAAGGCCGCGGCTATGTTCCCGCTGAGCGCAACAAGCAGGCGCTGATTGAGAAAAACGATATCAGCACCCTGCCGGTGGACAGCATTTATACCCCGGTGCTCAAGTGCAACTACACGGTGGAAAAACACCCGTGTTGGCCAGATCACCGACTATGATAAGCTGACCATTGAGGTTTGGACCGACGGCACCACCAGTGCACAGGAGGCTTTGAGCCTTTCTGCACGCGTGCTGACCGAGCACCTGAACCTGTTTGTGAACCTGTGCGATGAAGCCGCTGAGACCGAAATCATGGTCGAAAACGACGAAAAGGGCAAGGAAAAGGCCCTTGAGATGACGATTGAAGAGCTGGACCTGAGCGTCCGTTCCTTCAACTGCCTCAAGCGTGCCGGCATTAACACCGTGGGCGACCTTGTGAACAAGAGCGAGGACGACATGATGAAGGTGCGCAACCTTGGCCGCAAGAGCCTCGAGGAAGTCATGGCAAAGCTGGACAGCCTGGGCTTTACGCTTACCAAAGACGAAGACAACTGATTTGTAAAGGAGTGAAACGGAATGCCCGGTACTAGAAAGCTCGGCCGCGCTACCGATAGCCGCAACGCCATGCTGCGTGCGATGGTCACTTACCTGTTTGAGAACGGCAAGATTGAAACCACCGTTACCCGCGCTAAAGGAAGTTCGCGCTATGGCCGAAAAGATGGTCACCCTCGGCAAGAGCGGCGACCTGCATACCAAGCGCCAGATCTTCAGCTACATCACCAAAGAGGATGTTGCCAAGAAGGTTATGGACGTTTATGCACCCAAGTACGCTGACCGCAATGGTGGTTACACCCGCATTATCAAGACTGGTATGCGCCGCGGTGACGCTGCCGAAATGGCCATTATCGAATTGGTCTGATCGACAGATAGCATGAATTAAGAACAGCGCCTGCTGAATAAGCGGGCGCTGTTTTTGTTTAAGGGCAATACCGCATAATTCTAAGTGCCGATACGGCGAGCGAGGTGCGGCAGATGCCAAGCCAAAAGCGCAGATAATACTGGATGCTGCAAAGGTGAGCGCCGCCAGTGGCGGAAACAGCGAACCGAAGCAGGGGCAGCGGTCGCAGAGTGCGAGGGGCTTTTGCCCCCGAAGCACGATGCGGGTACCGCAACCCGACATTATCGAGCATTTTGGCAACGCAGATGCCGTGCCGCAGCTGCCGGAGCGGTGCTTAGCCGCAAGGCGGGAATTGTGCGGTGTTGCCTTTATGCGTTTATATATGGGTAGATTTGTGCATGGTTGGCAGGGGAGGGGGCAGGCTGAACTGTTTATCCAACCGGAAAATGCCAACAATACAGGTACACCATGCACCAAAAGTTCATGGCAAAAACCGAACCAAATGGACACAAGAAAGAGAATTTCCTGCATAGGGACAGGCATAATCGGACTGCTGCGGGCAAAAAAACACAACGTTTTGTTAAAAAATTGTAAAATCATACAGAATTTTTTGATAAAAGAAAGTTGACGAATGTGCAAAGCGCGGAAAATGGCGGAAACACAGCAAAAAAGAGAAAATAAGGGCTGTTTTTGCGGTGGGTATGTGTTAGAATATGTTTAGAAGTGCGGCAAAAACCGCCGCAGTATGCACAAACAAAAAGCACAATGAAAATCGATAAAGGAGCTAATGTTATGGCAGAACAATCGATGGGCCCCGCGACTTTTTCCGCAAAGAAGCCGCGATCGCTGATCTGGCACTGCTGGCTTGCCCGGGTGCAGAGGAGCTTTGCAACCTGGTAGACGGCCATCTGGTACGCTGGGCGCGTGAAGTGGGAATGAATGTGGACACTTTCATCATTCCTTCTGACTGCCCGCGTTTCCAGTCCGGTGATGCTAAGGGCCTTGTCAAGGCTTCCACTCGTGGCGATGATATCTACATTTTTTTGTCGATCCGGGCAACTACAGCGTGACCTACAACCTGTTTGGTTACGAAAACCATCTTTCCCCGGATGACCATTTCCAGAATCTGATCCGCCTGATCCAGGCTGTTTCCGGCCGTGCGCACCGTATCAGCGTGATCATGCCCAGTCTGTACGGCGGCCGCCAGCATCGCCGCGTCAGCCGCGAAAGCCTGGACTGCGCTTACGCTCTGCAGCAGCTGCGCACCATGGGCGTTAAGAACATTATTACCTTTGATGCTCATGACCCCCGCGTAATGAACGCTGTGCCCCTGATGAGCTTCGATAACGTTATGCCCACCTATCAGGTGCTCAAGTGCCTGCTGCACCATGTACCGGATGTCAACTTCAGCAAGGAGCACTTCCTGGTCGTTTCCCCGGATGAAGGCGCCATGAACCGCAACATGTACTACTCCAGCGTGCTGGGCTGCAACCTGGGTATGTTCTACAAGCGCCGTGATTACAGCCGCGTTGTGAATGGCCGCAACCCCATTGTTGCCCATGAATACCTGGGCGAGGATGTCAAGGGGTAAGGACGTCTTCATTGCCGATGATATTATCGCTTCCGGCGAGTCCATGCTGGACATCGGCTATGAGCTGAAGATGCGCGGTGCTAAGAACATCTTTACCTGCGCCACCTTCCCGCTGTTCACTGCCGGTCTGGATAAGTTCGACAAAGCCTACAATGACGGCATCATCAAGGCTGTGCTGGGCACCAACCTGACCTACCGCAAGCCGGAGCTGTTGGAGCGCCCCTGGTACTTTGATGTTGATTTGTTGTCTAAGTACACCGCTTATTTCATCGCTGCCATCAACCATGATATGAGCGTATCCAGCATCATCGACCCGATGACCAAGATCAAGCATCTGCTGGATAACCACGGTATTCCCATCGGCAACCAGGAATAATTGACGGAATAAGTTGTTTGCCTGCGGCTGTAACCGGCCGCAGGCAAACTTTTTGCCCGGATTGATTGCAACAGGCGGGGAATGCGTATATAATAGTTGCGTACAAGGGCATTTTTGTGGGGCTGCTGCATTGTCAGCGCGGCTCCAAATTTATTTGTCAGGAGGTTTTTCCATTATGACTCCCATGGAACAACTTAAAGCAATGGTCGCTGGCAAAAAGGTGGCATTCATCGGTGCGGGCGTTAGCCACAAACCGTGCATCACCATGCTTGCCGCGCTGGGGGCAGATATCACCCTCTGCGACCAGAAAAAGAGCTTGGATGATTTTGGTGATTACGCCGATACGCTGCGCAAGCTGAACGTAAAGCTCAGCCTTGGCGAGCATTATACCGATGGCTTTGCCGGACAGGATATCATCATGCGCACCCCCGGCTATGAATTCTTTAAGCCGGAGCTGCAGGCCGCCAAACAGGCCGGTGCGCTTGTGACCAGCGAGGTGGAACTCTTTTTTTTTTGAGCTGTGCCCCTGCGAGATCGTGGCTGTGACCGGCTCTGACGGCAAAACCACCACCACCACCCTGATTGCCAAGATGTTTGAGGCTGCCGGTCGCAAGGTGTTCCTGGGCGGCAACATTGGCGCAGCCCTGCTGCCCCAGCTGCCGGACGTTACCCCGGCTGATATCGCTGTTGTGGAACTTTCCAGCTTCCAGCTGATCAGCATGCGCAAGAGTCCCAAGGTGGCGGTTGTGACCAACGTGACCCCCCCAACCACCTGGACCACCACAAGGATATGCAGGAGTATATTGATGCCAAACGCAACATTCTGCTTTGGCAGGAGCCACCCTGCCGCGCCGTACTGGGTTATGAGAACGATATCACCCGGAGCATGGCCGCTGACTGCAAAGGGGAACAGTTCTGGTTCACCCGCCTGCACGAGACCGACCACGGTGCATTCCTGCGAGAGAGTGATGATACCCTCTGCTATGCCGAAAACGGTGTTGTGACCCCCGTGCTGCCCCGTGCAGAAGTAAAGCTGCGCGGCCTGCACAACGTGGAAAATCTGCTGGCCGCCATTGCAGCGGTCTGGGGCCGCGTTCCGGTGGATGTCATGCGTCAGGTTGGCTCTACCTTTACCGGCGTGGAACACCGCATTGAGCCGGTTCGCGTGCTGGATGGCGTAACGTATTACAATGACTCCATCGCATCCAGCCCCACCCGCACCATCGCCGGGCTGCGCAGCTTTGACCAGAAGATCATCCTGATTGCGGGCGGCTATGACAAAAAAATCCCCTATGAGCCGCTGGCACCGGAAATCGTGGCACATGTCAAAGTGTTGGTGCTGATGGGGGCAACCGCACCGCGCATTGAAAAGGCTGTGCGCGAGGACCCGAACTTTGACCCGCAGGCATTACCGATCCTGCACGCAGACAGCATGCAGCATGCCGTTGAGCTGGCACGCGGTGCAGCCAAGCCGGGTGACATCGTCAGCCTGTCGCCGGCATCGGCGTCCTTTGACCTTTACCCCAACTTTGAAGTCCGCGGCCGTGACTACAAGCGTATTGTCAACGAGCTTCAGTAATTACGGGATTACGGGGGTTGTTTGTTCCTTTTTTGAAAAAAGGAACCGAAAAAACTTTAAGGCAACACCGCACAATTCCCGCCTAGCGGCTTAAGCACCGCTTCGGCGGCTGCGGCACGGCATCTGCGTTGCCAAAATGCTCGATAAGACATCCAGTATTATCTGCGCTTTTGGCTTAGCAGCTGCCGCACCTCGCTCGCCGTATCGGCACTTAGAATTATGCGGTATTGCCTTAATATAATAGATATTTTATATTGAGGCAAGGCGGGTTGCAAAAGGGTAAAAAGCAGACGGTTTAGGGCAATCGGAACAGAAAATAGGATATTTTTTATTTGATGTTTTGCCCAATAGAGACCGTAGAGGCGCACATTGTACGCCCGCGCGCCCTGCGCCAACAGCCCTATCCATAGCGGAGACAAAACTCACTTCCCCAAAGCAATCTCCGCAATCTCAAAATCAAACCTAAAGGAGTTCCCCATGATTCAGGCTGTCACCACCCCCGCGCACAAGCAGGCGTTTGCGACGGCCATTCAAGGGGCTCCTTATTTTCGTGCCGTGATGGGGCGTGACCTGGCCCTGTGGGCAGATAACCCCGGTGCCCCGGTGCGGCTCTTCACCCTGCCCGGTGCGGCCCTGACCCTGAACGGCAGCACCGCCCAGCTGTGCGGCACCCCCCAGGACTGGGAGGAACTGCTAAGCTTTTTGCAGTTTGCGGGCATCGCTCATCTGATTGCGGAAGAAACGCCACTACTGCCCGCTGCAACGGGGGAGCCGCTGTTCCTGTATAGTATGCCACCTCAGAATCGTCTGCCGCTGGCGCAAGAACATCAGGGCTATATGCTAAATCGCAGCCCATCTGTCTTGCGCCTGGCAACCCAGCTTTTCCCGCAGGAACCGGAACGGCAGGACTGCTATTATTCCGAAACCTGTACCGCGCTGGCCCACGGCTTTGCCCGTGTGCTGGCTTTGCAGGATGCAGCAGGCCGCCCGGTGAGCACTGTGGGGGCTTATGCCATGGCCAACGGCGAAGCCTATATGGCAATGGGGGAAACCCTACCGGAGCTGCGCGGGCGGGGCATCGGCGGCTGGCTGATTCCCTACCTGGCCAACGAGCTGGCAGGGGAGGGCTGGACCGTGACATTTTTGTGTGCGGCAGAGCGCTGCCGCTTTTATGAACGCCTTGGTTTTGTACTGCAAAAACAGTACGTTAAGTATAAATTATAATAAGTAAAACAGACAGGATACACTATGATTGAACAATTCTATGATTTGAAACCCCAGGTGCTGGAACTGGATCGCAAAACGCTGGAACTTTGCCGCGATCAGTTTGCCCACCTGGAAGAGATCCGCGATTATAACCAACTGAAAATGCTGCGCGCCTTTACGGACTGCGGCGTGGAAGCCCGGCATTTCCTTGGCTCCACCGGTTACGGCGTGTGGGACGATAGCCGCAATAAGCTGGAGGAAGTATTTTCTCGCTGCATGGGGGCCGAGGACGCTCTGGTACGCCCGCAGTTCATGAGTGGTACCCACACCTTGACAGTGGCGCTGTTCGGTCTGCTGCGCGCAGGGGACACCCTGCTGGCCGCCACCGGCCGCCCCTATGATACGCTGGAAGGCGTGATCGGTATTGGCGAGGCTGGCAAGGGCTGTGGCACGCTGCAGGAATACGGCATCCATTACGATGAGGTGCCCCTGCTGCCGGACTTTACGCCGGACTATGCCGCCATTGCAGAGCACGCCAAGACCGCTACCGTGGTGCATATCCAGCGCAGCCGCGGTTATACCCAGCGCAACGCCTTTGACCTGGATACCATCCAGAAAGTGGCCGATACCGCCCGCAAGGCCAACCCCGATGTGGTGATCTTTGTGGATAACTGCTATGGCGAGTTCACCCAAATCCGGGAGCCGCTCTCCGCCGGCGCGGACGTTATCGCGGGCAGCTTTATCAAGAACCCCGGCGGCGGCATTACCCCCACTGGCGGCTATATTGCCGGTAAAGCCGACCTGGTGGAAAAAATCAGCCACCGCTTTACCGCCCCCGGCATCGGCAAGGACCTTGGCTGCACGCAGGACAGCCTGCGTGATACTTTCCTCGGCTTCTATTACGCCCCCGGCGTTGTGTGTGAAGCACTGAAAACCGCCGTGTATGCCCAGTGCCTGCTGGAGCTGGTGGGTGTGAACCCCGTGCCCCGCTATACCGCCGACCATAACGATATTGTGACTTGCTTTGATTCCGGCAGTGCCGCCGCGCTGCAGGGATTCTGCGCAGGCATCCAGTCCTGCTCTCCGGTGGACAGCTTTGTCAGCCCCGAACCGGCAGACGAACCGGGCTATACCGACCAGGTCATTATGGCATCCGGTTCCTTTACCGAGGGCTCTACCATTGAAATCAGCTGTGACGGCCCGCTGCGCGCCCCCTACACCTGCTATTTGCAGGGCGGCGTAAACTTTACCGCAGGCCGCGCCGCCGTGCTGAACGCTGTGCAGAAGGCTTTCTTTGCCTGATAGCGGCACAGCAAGGCTGAGCAACAGAAAAAGCAAAACCGTACAAAATGCAAAACGCCCCGGAACACTGGTCAGAATGTGTTCCGGGGCGTTATTTTTTGTAGATAAGCAATCAGCCGTTGCGGACATAATCACGCACAAGGGCCTGCAGCAGGTCGTCGCGGTCAATGCGGCGAATCAGCGAACGGGCGTTCTTGTAAGTAGTGATATAAGTCGGGTCCTCCGAAAGAATATAGCCGACCAGCTGGTTGACGGGGTTATAGCCCTTCTCCTCCAGTGCACCGTAAACAAGCTGCATAACCTGCTTGATCTCCTGGTCTTTATCGTCGCGGATAGAGAATACCGCGGTAGGTTCAGAAATCGCCATTAGCAACAACCCCCTTCTGCATCGGGCCTATCAATATCCCACATGCTGTTTCACTCTATTATATACGCATTTGCCGCGCTATGCAAGTGGGTAAGCGGCAGAATAGACAAAAAAACGAACTTTAATCCCGCAAAAACTTGCACTGCTTAAAGGCATATCTGAAAACAAAAGAAATAGACTGAATTTTGGGCAATACCGCATAATTCTAAGTGCCGATACGGCGAGCGAGGTGCGGCAGATGCCAAGCCAAAAGCGCAGATAATACTGGATGCTGCAAAGGTGAGCGCCGCCAGTGGCGGAAACAGCGAGCCGAAGCAGGGCAGCGGTCGCAGAGTGCGAGGGGCTTTTGCCCCCGAAGCACGATGCGGGTACCGCAACCCGACATTATCGAGCATTTTGGCAACGCAGATGCCGTGCCGCAGCTGCCGGAGCGGTGCTTAAGCCGCAAGGCGGGAATTGTGCGGTGTTGCCTTTGGCTTATCAGATACACCCTAGAGCTTACGGCATCACAAAGCCGGGGTCACCGGGCAGGATCAGGTTGTTCTTGGCCAGCATGGCGCGGAACTCTTCCTCCGGCATTTCAAAGGTGATCTCCCGGATCATAGAAGGTTCGTGCAGCAGCACCTGCCACGGTGCGCCGGGTTCGCTCTGCTGCAGAAACAGGATGTTCTCGATTTTGCCGCCAAAGTCCTGCACGGCTTCATCAGCCAGCAGGGCGGGACCGGGCACCACAAAATAATGGTCCACCATGCGGCCATCTTTGAAGTTGTGTTCGATCACGGCAGGAATTTCGTTTTCCGCCTGTTCGGCTTTGTACTGCATGCGCAGCGAAAGAAAATCTGCCACGGTAAGGGTAGTGGGCATAGGCACCTCCGGTGGTTAGGTAGGAGTTAGGAATTATAGGGAACGCGGAATTCCAACACAAATAAAAAATGATGGTGGGAAATTGGCTTAGTGTCATTATACCACATCTTTACGAAGTTGGGATAACGGAAAAAAGCAAATTTCGTGCGCGGCGCGGGGCCGCGGCCACCATCATGGTTGGGATGCTATTTAGGTGTCAAACACACCCGTCAGATAAGCGCAGGATCAGACGCGCAGGCTGGTGCCTTCGCCGGTGCCGGGGTTGGAGTCGAACTCGTAATCATTGCCGGGCAGGATGGCGTTCAGCAGGATGCCGGCCAGGGCAGCAATGGCCAGGCCGGACAGGGTAACGCTGACACCGCCGATGCCGAAGGTGATGCCGCCCACGGAGTTAAAGCCCAGAGCGCACACCAGGATAACGGCAGCAATGATCAGGTTACGGCTGTTGGTAAAGTCGACCTGATTTTCCACTACGTTGCGAACACCGATGGCGGAGATCATGCCGTACAGCACAAAGCTGATACCACCGATGATGCCGGAAGGAATGGTGTTGATGATGGCTTCAAACTTGGGGCAGAAGCTCAGGATGCAGGCAAATACAGCGGCAATGCGGATGACCAGGGGATCATAGATCTTGGTCAGGGCCAGAACGCCGGTGTTTTCGCCGTAGGTGGTGTTGGCGGGGCCGCCCAGCAGGCCGGCCATGGCGGTTGCCAGGCCGTCGCCCATCAGGGTGCGGTTCAGGCCGGGGTCACGGATATAGTTGCGGCCGGTGGTGGCGCTGATGGCGGCAATATCGCCGATGTGCTCCATCATGGTTGCAATGGCAATGGGCATGATGGTGAACAGGGCGCTGATGAATTTTTCGCTGCCGTCAATGGCAAACAGACCCATGGCCTCTTTGTGGATGGGGAAACCGATCCAGGAGGCTTCGCCGATGGCGGCAAAGTCAACCGCACCAGTTACCAGGGCAACCGCATAGCTGACCAGAACACCGATCAGAATGGGCAGGATCTTGACCATGCCTTTGCCCCAGATGTTGCAGACGATAACGGCGGCCAGCGCCACAAAAGCCAGCAGCCAGTTGCTCTGGCAGTTGTTGATGGCGGACGGGGCCAGGATCAGGCCAATGGAGATGATGATGGGGCCGGTGACAACAGGCGGGAAGAACCGCATGATGCGGCGGATGCCGAACACCGAGATCAGCCCGCTGACCAGCACATACAGCAGGCCGCTGAACGCAACGGCTGCGCAGGCGTAGGGCAAGTTTTCCGGGTTGGCACCGTCATTGCTGACAATGGCAAAGCCGCCCAGGTAGGCAAAGCTGGAACCCAAAAATGCGGGAACCTTGCCCTTGCAGATGATGTGGAACAGCAGCGTGCCAAGGCCGGCGCACAGCAGCGTGGTGGAAACGCTCAGGCCGGTCAGCAGGGGAACCAGCACGGTTGCGCCAAACATGGCGAACATGTGCTGCGCACCCAGGATCAGCATCCGGGGCGTGCCCAGTTTTTTGGCATCGTAAATGCCCTGGGAATAATCAATGGGATTGCTCATAAAATGAATCCTCCTTACCGTGCATGTGTGTGCGGCCGGCGTGCAGAATGCCGCAAACAGAAACCGGCCGGACAAAAAGACACACATACTTTATCTAGTCTACCAGAAACGACAGTAAAACACAAGTTGAAAAACTGCCAAATACAGCCGCATTTTGTTCGCCGGGAGTGTCAGGTTCCACAGCGTGCTTTTTGCCTGGCGGTATGGTATAATTTAAGGCAATACCGCATAATTCTAAGTGCCGATACGGCGAGCGAGGTGCGGCAGATGCTAAGCCAAAAGCGCAGATAATACTGGATGCTGCAAAGGTGAGCGCCGCCAGTGGCGGAAACAGCGAACCGAAGCAGGGGCAGCGGTCGCAGAGTGTGAGGGGCTTTTGCCCCCCGAAGCACGATGCGGGTACCGCAACCCGACATTATCGAGCATTTTGGCAACGCAGATGCCGTGCCGCAGCTGCCGGAGCGGTGCTTAAGCCGCAAGGCGGGAATTGTGCGGTGTTGCCTTAAAAATAAAAAGCGGCGAAAGAGAGGCAGCTGAGATGATCCGCCATATTTTGTTCTGGAAATATACCGATGCTGTAAAAGCACAGCATCAAGAAGCTGAAGCTTTGAAGTTTTTACAAAATTCCGTTGCCACCATGCGGGGCAGGATCGACGGCTTGCTGTGCATTGAAATTGGCCTCAACCTGGCCGGAGGGGACTATGACTTGATATTCTATGCAGAACTGCGGGATGAACAGGCGCTGCAATGCTTCCAGCAGCATCCGCTGCACGCTGCCCACCGTGAGCGCTGCAAAGACCTTGTAACGGCGCGCTTGTGCGGTGATGTGAGAGTGGGTACGAATTAAAGGCCAGTTGCGCAAAAAGTGCGGCGGAAAGCCGTGCAAATGTGGTCATTCTCGGCATGTTTTTTGCCGGAATGATATGGTATAATCGTATCATCAAAACAATCCTGCGGGCCTGCCCCAAGCATGGCTGCGGGAATGTAAGGGCAATACCGCATAATTCTAAGTGCCGATACGGTGAGCGAGGTGCGGCAGATGCTAAGCCAAAAGCGCAGATAATACTTTGTGTATTATCGAGCATTTTGGCAACGCAGATGCCGTGCCGCAGCCGCCGGAGCGGTGCTTAAGCCGTCAGGCGGGAATTGTGTGGTGTTGCCTAAGGACGTAATATAAAGAGGGATCAATGTGGATAATTTAATGTTCAGCCTGAACGCGACCCTTCCGGTATTTCTGGTGATGGTCATTGGATGGGCGCTGGGGCAAAAAGGCTTTTTGCCAAAGCAGTTCTGCACCGTGGCCGACAAGCTGGTGTTCAAGGTAACGCTGCCGGTCATGCTGTTCTGTGATATGGCAACCCTGGACCTTGCCCACAGCTTTGATGCAAAGTTTGTCTTGTTCTGCTTTGCGGTAACGGCCATTGCCATTGTGGTCATCTGGGTGCTGGCGCGCCGCCTGTTGAAAGATAAAACCCTGGTGGGTGAGTTCGTACAGGCCAGCTACCGCAGCAGCGCGGCCATTCTGGGCGTGGCGTTCATCCAGAACATTTACGGCACTTCCGGCATGGCCCCGCCTCATGATTTTGGGCAGTGTGCCGCTGTTCAACATTTTTGCGGTCATTATCCTGACGGTGGAAAGCCCGCAGCAGCATGGCAAAGTGACCCCCTCCAAGCTGCTGTACGGTGTGCTGACCAACCCCATTCTGGACGGCATTATTCTGGGTACGCTGTACAGCCTGCTGCCCTTTGGCCTGCCTACCCTGGCGCAGAAAACCCTGACCAGCCTTTCCAGCCTGACCACCCCGCTGGCGCTGCTTTCCATCGGCGCTTCGTTTGAGGGAGCCAAGGCCATCAAAAAGCTGGCACCCACCCTGGTGGCGGCTTGCTGCAAGCTGATGGTGCTGACCACGATCTTTATCCCCATTGCCGTCAAGCTCGGTTTCCGGGACCAGCAGCTGATTGCCCTGCTCATCATGCTGGGCAGCCCCACCACGCCAAGCTCTTACGTTATGGCCAAGAACATGGGCCATGAGGGTGTGCTGACGGCCAGCTGTGTGGCGGCAACCACGCTGTTCTCGGCGCTATCGCTGACGTTCTGGATCTTTGTTCTGCGTAGCGGCGGCTATATTGCTTAAGCCGCTAGGCGGGAATTGTGCGGTGTTGCCTTAAAAATACAGAATATCTTAACACAAAACGAACCCCCTTTGCATAGTGTGAAATGAGGGCGGGCGGCAAGCCTGCAACACACAGCAAAGGGGGCTTTTTTATGGCAAATGCAATGCCGGAATATGGCGGAACCGTGCTGCGGCCGGGGGCATCCGGCCCGGATATTGCCCTGGTACAGCGCTGGCTGGGCGGACTGAATGTGGATGGACGCTACGGCACCAGCACCGAAACCGCAGTGCGGCGGTTCCAGCAGGAACAGGGGCTGAAAATTGACGGCCACGTGGGCCGCGATACCTGGGATGCCCTGTACCGCGCCTGGGCGGATAAAAACGGGGAAGGGGAGATCTGGCCCGGTGTTACCATGCGCCGCGGCAGCCGGGGCGCAACCGTGAAAAGCGCCCAGCAGAAATTGAAAACCCTGGTGCCGGAACTGACCACCGATGGCCGTTACGGTGCCAGCACGCGGGAAGCGGTTCTGGCCTGGCAGGTAGTGCATGACCTGAAACCGGACGGCATGCTGGGCCGCGCAACCTGGAACAGCCTGTACGGTGTCACTACCAGAAAAGCATAACAAACGCAAAACAGCATCCGCATGGCGGCCCACGGGCAGGGGGCACCATACGGATGCTGTTATTTTGTGAAAAAGCAAAGGCAATACCGCACAATTCCCGCCTGACGGCTTAAGCACCGCTCCGGCGGCTGCGGCACGGCATCTGCGTTGCCAAAATGCTCGATAATACACAAAGTATTATCGAGCATTTTGGCTTAACAGCTGCCGCACCTCGCTCGCCGTATCGGCACTTAGAATTATGCGGTATTGCCCAAAGCCGGAACCATCAAGTAAGAAAAAGCGGAAGAACCAGTGCGACGACCCCAAATACCGCAAACAGCACACCGCCGATTTTGGTGTTCAGGATATAGAAGTCCGACGGTCCGTCTGCCGCATAGGACTTCCACTGCTCTGTCAGCGCCCAGAGCCATTCCGGTTTCAGGAAAATCAGGATGCCGCCAACGATAAATGCAATACAGCCGAAAGGGTACCACCATGGCATAACATCGACCTCCCAACAAAATCAAACGGTCTGTGCGGCAAACAGGCGGACGCCCGCTGAGTTATAGCCCCAGCAGTACCGGCACAACATTCAGCACGACCATAACAACAGCAAAAGCAATAAAGCAGCCGTAAATAATCCTGGAGGTTCGACTCGCAGCTTTTTTGATGCAGAACGCCAGAAAAAGGATCCAGACCAGGTATGCCACAACCAGAAACACAAGGTTGTGGGCCAGAAACGCCAAGAAGAACAGCATGTTTACAATTTTAATGCCGTTTTCGGAGAAGAGCAGCTGTTTGAATTTTTCCATGTTTCTCTCACTTTCTGGTCATGTTCCAATGGAATAAGGGGCTTTTTTTAGTATATCAGATAACTGCCTCCTGCGCCACCCCAAAACAAAAAGCACCCGGAAAAATCCGGGTGCCAGTTCATGATGATATAAGCAGAAATCAGCGCTCTTCCAGCGGCAGGTACTCCTGCGGCTGGCCGACGTACTTGTACGCGGGGCGGATGATGCGGTTGGCGAACTCCACCTCTTCCACGCGGTGGGCACACCAGCCGGGTACACGGGCAATGGCAAACAGCGGGGTGTACAGATCCTCGCTGATGCCGAGCATACGGTAGATCAGGCCGCTGAACAGGTCCACATTGGCACAGACCTTCTTGGGGCCGTGCTTTTCCTCGGCAAAGACCTGGGGGGCCAGGCGCTCGATGCTGCACAGCATCTCGTACTCCTCGTCGTAGCCTTTCTGGTAGGCCAGACTCTTGGCGTGTGTTTTCAAAATTTGGGCACGGGGGTCGCTCAGGGTAGACACGCGTGGCCCATGCCGTAGATTAGGCCGCTGCCGTCGCCGCGCTCTTTGCGGAGGATCTTGCGCAGGAACTCCCGCACCTCGTCATCGTTGGTGGGGTCCTCCACATTTTCCAAAATGTAGTCCAGCTGGTGCATGACCTTCAGGTTGGCGCCGCCGTGCTTGGG
>VOFJ01002487.1_pt1 | contig 24776 bp, 33 predicted proteins | sample 5384081 | NCBI WGS metagenome assembly VOFJ01 (sample SAMN12384729, study PRJNA508395) | human gut metagenome | isolation source: healthy gut I | host: Homo sapiens | reverse complement strand
TCATTGTACTTCGTTCAGTTACGTATTGCTAGGCTGGAGAAACGGTAGCTGTCAGTAAATTGCGTTTCCTTTCAGAAGGGCGAACATCTGTAGAAATCATGGCTCAGAAACAAGGAATGCCGGTCACTGCTCAAAAAGTAAATTTGAAAGTATGAAGTTTGTGAAATATTTCTTGCAGAAAAGGTCGGTGACTATTCTGCTCTTACTATTAGTCTTAGGAGGAGGACTACTTTCCTATGTCAAAATGGGAAAGTTGGAAGATGCTCCGTTCACTATAAAACAGGCATTGGTATTAACTCCATATCCGGGTGCTTCTCCTTCCGGAGGTACAATCACAAGTGACTGATGTGCTGGAAGAATCCATACAGTCTTTAGGTGAATTGTATTATCTTAAAACAGAAAACCGGGCAGGACTTTCCAAGATAACGGTTTATGTGAAGAAGGAAATTCGTGCGGATGAAATGCAGCAACTGTGGGATAAACTCCGTCGGAAGGTTAATGGTGTACAATCTAAGCTACCGGCTGACGCAGGTCCGTCCGTAGTAAACGATGACTTTGGCGATGTGTTGGGTGTCTTTTATGGGCTGACTGGTGAAGGATATTCGTATCGGGAACTGGAAGAACAGGCAAAAACTCATTAAAAACGAACTGTTGAAAGTAAAGGACGTAGCCAAGGTCGAAATTTATGGTGTACAACCTCCGACGATTGATGTTATTCTCACCCCTTCCGTCATGGCGCGAAGCGGTATTACTCCTTCGGATATTTCCCGTGCTTTCGAGGCCCAAAACAGAGTAGTAGATGCAGGAGGTATTGATGCGGGTGTAAACAGAATACGGATTGAATCTACCGGAAATTTTTATTCTTTGGATGATATCCGGAATCTGACTATCGTATCACGTACGGGAGAGCATTTTCGATTGGCGGATATTGCAGAGATTAAGGAAAGTTATCAGACGCCTCCGAGCAATAAAATGCGGATTAATGGGAGTCCCGCGGTGGGTATTGCCATATCTACCGTACCGACTGGGAATGTCGTAAATATGGCGGAAGCTGTAAAAGGTAAAATTGAGCAATTTTCGGAGACAATGCCCGAAGGCTTTGAGTTACAGACAATTTACGACCAAGGTTACGAGTCGGCTGTGGCAAATCAAGGGTTTTATCTGGAATTTGATAATTTCCGTTGTGACGGTAGTTGCCATTCTGTTGTTTTTTATCGGATTCAAAAATGGTATCCTGATAGGTAGTGGTCTGGTCTTTTCCATTTTTGCAAACGCTGATTGTGATGTTGGCTCAAGGGATAGCTTTGCAGCGTATGTCACTGGCTGCAATTATTATTGCAATGGGAATGCTGGTGGATAATGCCATTGTAGTATCCGATTCGGCATTAGTCAATATGCAACGGGGGATGCGCAAGCGGTGGCCATAATGCGAGCTTGTTCCTCAACTGCATTACCGTTATTAGCGGCAACAATTATCGCAATTTTAACTTTTTACCTATATATTATTCACCGCATATAACCGGTGAGTTGTTGTCATCCTTAGTTGTAGTTATCGGCGTTTCGCTGATGTTCAGTTGGGTCTTTGCGCTGACGCAGACTCCTTTCTTCATTCAGGAGTTTGTTCGTCGGCCAAGACCCGACGAACTAAAGGATGCTCTTTTTTGCAGGTAAATATTATGATAAGTTTCGTACAGCATTGAGGTGGGTGATTTGTCATCGGTATGCAACAATAGGATGCATGGTTGTGATGATGTTGCTAGCGGCTTGGAGTTTCAAGTTTATTCCCAAAGGTGTTTATACCGGCGTTGGATAAACAGTACTTCACATTGGATGTATGGTTACCCGAAGGGACAAAAATAGAAGAAACGGACCGTCAGGTAATGGAAATGTCGGAATATATCCGTGGGCAGGAGGAAACGGAAATAGTATCTACTTATATAGGAAGAACTCCGCCACGTTATTACTTGTCTAATGTATCTTTTGGACCTCAGTCCAATTATGCACAAATATTGGTAAAATGTAAAACGTCAGAACTTTCCCGTCAGTTGCATACCCGGTTACAAGATTCGATTTCGCTGAAATATCCCGAACCTCTGATTAAAGTGAATAAGTTTGAATTGAGTCCTTTGACGGAGGCCGTCATTGAAGCCCGTTTTCTTGGCCCGGACCCTGCTGTACTTGATTCATTGGTGGGACAAGCTATTGAAGTGATGCGACGAAATCCCAAAGTAGCGGATGCACGTAATGAATGGGGAAATATGTCGTTGGTAATTCGCCCGGTTTATGATCCTGTGAAGGCGGGTGCATTAGGTATCACCAAGGCTTCGATGATGCAATCAGTGAAATCAATCAATGACGGTCTGCCTGTTGGTATCTACCGGGATGATGAGAAAAAGGTACCCGTTTTGTTGAAATCAGGTGATGTGGATATTACTGATGTCAATGCATTGGGAGATTTCTCAATTTGGAATGGAGAAAGATCGGCTCCGCTTTCGCAGGTCACGGAACGAATAGAAAGAAGTTGGGAATTTCCTCAGGTACGGACATATAACCGGCAACTTTCAATGGCTGCCATGTGTGGGTGAAACCGGGCTACACCATGTCCGAGGTACATGGAGAAATACGGAAAGAAATAGAGAAAATCCACTTACCGGAAGGATACACCTTCTTTTGGGATTCTCAATATAAAGATCAAGGGGAGGCGATGCAGGCTATTGCGAAATATTTTCCGTTGGCATTTCTTGCATTGATAGTCATTTTGGTGGCCTTTGTTCGGCAATTTCCGCGAGCCGGTTATCATTCTTTGCATTCTGCCTTTGTCTTTGATAGGAATTGCTGTTGGTATGTTGCTGACAGGGTTTGATTTTGGATTCTTTCCGATAGCCGGCTGGTTAGGTTTGCTTGGGATGATAATCAAAAATGTAATTGTGCTGATTGATGAGATAAATGTTCAACATCGGAGTGGAATTGATTTATATACATCCATTGTTGAGGCTACTGTTTCCCGAACCCGTCCTGTATTAATGGCTGCTACAACAACGATTTTCGGTATGGTGCCATTGTTGTTTGATGTTGCTTTCGGGGAATGGCTGTTACTATAATTTTCGGATTGACATTTGCTACGGGATTAACGCTTTTTGTCACCCCCCGCCTTATATTCCATGTTTTATAAAGTAAAAGGAAAATGAAGATGAGAAAAGGAATATTTAGCCTGTTGTTTTGTACTTTCGTCTTTTTTGTCTTTGCCGGTTCTTGCACAACAAAGCACATTGCTGGAGAAATATCGGACTATGGCATTGGACTATAATCACGATTTGAAAGCAGCGGAAAAAGAATATCGCTGCCAGTATGGAAGTAGAGAAATCTGCACGTGCCGATTTGAAACCGAAACTTTCCGGTGCTGCCAGTTTTCAATACACCGGAAATCTATGGAACTAACTTTGGATATTCCTTCCATAGGGTTGTCGAAAACAGTGGAAGGAAAAAGAATTTAAACTATGGAGGTTCTCTGTCTATTTTACAACCGGTTTATACGGGAGGGCGTGTACTGGAGTCCATCCGTATGGCGCAACATCAGCAGGCCTTGGCCGGTAATCAGGCGAAAGCACTGAATGATGCTGTTTGTTACCAAACGGATATTCAGTATTGGAGTGCCGTTGCTCGGCAGGAAATTGTTGATGTCGCCTAAGACTTTCGCAATTCGATAGCAGCCTTGGTTAAAACAATAAAAGAAAGGGTAGAAGTAGGACTCGTTGACCCACAGGACCTGTTAATGGCAGAAGTGAAGTTAAATGAAGCGGAATATCAATTACTTCAGGCGCAAAGTAATTTTGAAACAGGCAGAATGGCATTAAACTCAATGATTGGTGTCCGGCTGGAACAGCCTACGGAGTTGGATGCGCAGATACCGATAGTAGTTGTCAGCGATTCTCTGTGGTTATCTACCGGGATGGGACGTCCGGAAATACAAATGGCTTATGACAAAATTCGTATTGCTGAGAGCACAAAAAAAACTGAATGATTCGCAATTCAAACCTCAATTCTATGTGGGAGTAGAAGGTAGCTATTCATCTCCCGGATACAATTTCAAGAAAGATTTAGACCCAAACTACGCTGTTTATGCTAAAGTGTCCGTTCCTATTTTTTGAATGGGGAAAACGGAGAAGCGAAAGCGTGTTTCTTCCTTCCGTATCGGAATGGCGGAAGATAATCTAAATAAAGTCGTAGACCGGGTGGAATTAGAAGTGAGTGTAGCGCGTAAGGCATTGTCACAGGCTATTGAACGTGTTCGTTTGAGTGAAAGTTCGCTGGCTAAAGCAGAAGAAAATGAGGCAAAAGCAGTAGAACGCTACAATGAAGGAAAAGTTTCGGTGGTGGAAGTGATTGATGCGCAAACCTATCGGCAGACTTCGCAGGTGAACTATGTACAGGCAAAAGCTGCTGCACAAGGACATTATTCGGAATTAATAAAAGCGCTCCATAGTTATGATTATCGCTAAAAAAGCAGTAACTTTGTGTGAAAAGAATCGTATGAATATAAAATTGAACCGTATATCATATAGTGCGCTGTTTTTTCAGGGCTAGGCGTTTTCTCTTTTTTCCTGCTAGCCAACTATGCGGAACTTTCCGATAGAGTATCGGATGCGTTATATTCGGTAGGAATGTTTCTGTTTTTTATTCTTGCGTTCAATTTGCTCGGATATTCTACTATTCGGCTGACTACATGGGTAGATAATCAGTATTCGGTGAATATTCATCGTCGTTGGAAAGCTGATTTTTATTTATACAATGGTGATGTTGATGTTTTTTCTGCTCAATTATGGATTGTTGGTAACTGCCAAATTCTTGGTCGGTGCTTCACATCCTTTTTGTTTTTCCTAATGGCGGGTGGCGTATCTTGATATTAGTTTGGTTGGTGGAACTGGTGATTTTAGGTTTGCTGCTTGCCAACCGTTCTATGCAGCATACCCTCAAATTGCAGAAACAGGCGGCTGCTTTGCAGGAAGAAAATAACATAGCACGCTATACAGCTCTTCAAAACCAGCTAAACCCCCATTTTCTGTTTAATAGTTTGAATACGTTGATTTCAGAAATCAGATATAATCCTAAAAATGCAGAACTCTTCACACAACATCTTTCCGACGTATATCGTTATACTCTCCAGTGTCAGAATCAGCGATTGGTGACGTTGCAGGATGAGCTTGGTTTTCTTGATTCATATATTTTTCTTCATCAAGTCAAGTTCGTTTGGGTGATTGCATTTATGTCCGCACAACAATGTGCCGGATGAGTGGAAAGAGATGAAGATGCCGCCTTTGACGCTTCAGCTATTGGTCGAAAAATGTAATCAAGCATAATGTGATCCATTCGGGGAAACCAATGGTTATCGAGCTGTGTAATGTAGAAGAACCTCCGACTCTGATAATCTGTAATCCGATTCGGCCAAAAAAATGCGGAGTCGTTTCGGGAATGGGGCTGAAAAATCTTTCCGCCCGTTATAAGCTCCTTTGTAATCAGGATATTGTGATAGAAAATGAATCTGATAAATTTACCGTAAAAATTCCCTTGCTTTCATGAATAAGATAAAAAGCTGCAATAATAGAAGATGAAGTGCCGGCGGCACGTTTGCTACATGAGATGATACAGTCGCTTCGCCCGGATTGGGAGGTGATGATTCTGCCCGGTACTATCGAAGAATCCGTTGAATGGTTTCGTGTGAATCCTCATCCGGAACTTTTATTTTTTTGGATATTCAGTTGACGGACGGCAATTCATTTATGTTGATTGAACAAGCTCGGCCGGATAGTATGATTGTTTTTACCACCGCTTATGACGAGTACGCTGTCCGTGCTTTTGCGGTGAATAGCATTGACTATTTGCTGAAACCGATTCATCAGGAACGTTTATTGCAGACTATCGAACGTTTCGAGAGTCTCACAGAGAAATATATCCGTGATTTTAATCGGGAGAGCCGGATACTGGAGGTGTTGGAAAGTTTGTCTGATACGCAGAAGCTTCCGGTGGTAGAGAATAAAAAATATCGCACCCGATTTCTTATTTCTTCCGGTAATAAACTTTTTTACTTTGGCGGTAAGTGATGTTGCCTATTTCTATTCGGAGAACAAGCTCACTTTTGTAGTTACCAAGAATAATAGAGAATATGTTTTGGACTTTGCTTTGGATAAACTCTGCGAACAATTGAATCCTGATGTCTTCTTTCGAACCAATCGCCAGACACTTGTTTCGGTAGATGCCATTCAGCGTATCGAACCCTATTTTTTTAGGTAAGGCGGTTGTACACGTCCTGCCACCATTTAAAGATAAAATCATAGTCAGCAAAGACAAGATAGCGGCTTTCAAGGTGTGGCTGAATTATTAAGCCTCGCTTTTACAATAAGATAATGCGTTTCTGCATGATATCCATTAATACAATTTGCGGACCATATTCCTTGAACATATTTACGGCTTCTTGTCCGTCCCAGGCATGTATTAAGTGGTAATCATATTTTTAGTATCGACTCGAACAGTTTGTAATTACTTTCATTGTCTTCTGCAATTAGAATTATTAGTTTATCTTTTGCGATTGTAATACTTTGAATTTTTTTTTGAGGAGCTTTTTCTATGGCTTCTGTCTGCTTATAGGGTAATCACTCCGATAGTACCGCCAAGATGTTCGATGATACTTCTGCAAATAGACAACTCTAAGCCTGTGCCTTTCGAGAAGGTATTCAGCTTTACAAAACGGTCGAACACTTGGTTAACTTTATCAGGAGCAATGCCCATTCCTGTATCGGTCACGGAAAATTCTATCTTATTGATTTATAGTATCGTATATGAGGCGTTTTTGCTTTTTAAATCAACAGGTCATTCCTTTAAAAGGAACGACCTGTTGCACACCGAGAAATGCATTGTTTCTTTTTAAAGGAACGCGCTTCTCTATAAACAGACTGCGTTGAGTTAATTTGTTTGTTTACATTTATTGTTATATATTCCTGTCATTTGGCTTTATTTCAGTGCTTCAATAACTTGTGGTAACATTGTCCAAATGGTGTTTTCATCTTGAGCAGTAAAAAAGTTGCCATCTATCTCTGATTTCTTATCGGTAGCTGTTCCGTTTTGATAGCTGGTTTAGCTAATGGGTGAACTGCTACTTTCTTACCTTTCGTTATCCCTGTAAAGTCAAACATCATTGCGCCGGCGCAATGTCCGATCATTATTTTTCCTTTAGCTCCGAAAGTTTTAATGACTTGCATCAAATCTACGTTATAGAGGTTTTTCGGCATTCTGCTGAAATACAGGTACAGCGTCTCCGCATGAGAAAACAAATGCGTCAAACTCATCCTCATGTCCTTTCAAATTAGCAATCACATCATCTGTTGTCAGACTGATTCCTGAATTTGTTTTAATCTCCTTCGTATCCGATACGGCAAATACTTTATATGAAATGCCATTTTCAAAAAATGCTTCCAGGTATTGGAATAATCCACAACCATTTACCGGATTCACTGCTAAAACTGCAACTTTCTTTGCCATAATCATAATTATTTAAATGAAACAATAGTTATTATTAGTAAGTTTATTACTTTTGTGATGCAAATGTATCTTTCTTGTTTGAGAAAAGCAAGAACGCACCTCTGAATAAGGAAGTTACATAGAAGTAACTATTGCTGTAATTCAGTTAAATACAAAACGTTAAAGAATGAAAAACTTTCATCCGACAGGAAATTGTCCAGTTAGAGATGTGCTCAGCCGCTTGGGAGATAAGTGGTCGATGCTGGTGCTTATTACGCTGAACGCAAACGGCACCATGCGTTTTAGTGATATTCATAAAACGATAGAAGATGTTTCACAAAGAATGTTGACTGTAACTCTTCGTACACTCGAATCCGATGGATTGGTGGAGCGGAAAGTGTATGCGGAAGTACCTCCTCGTGTAGAGTATAACTTGACGGATACGGGAGGGACTCTGATTCCTCATATTGAAGGATTAGTAGGGTGGGCCTTGGAGAATATGAATACGATTTTGGAACATAGAAAAAATGATTAATAATAGGCGGTTGTATGAATATTCCCTATACACTCATACTTAATATTTGTAAACTCCTCATCTGTCATTATGCATCGTAAAAAATTCCATTCCGTAATTTTTCGGTGCTCTTATTTAATGGTATTTTTCACATAGTACAAGGTTGTTTCTGCTTTTGATTTTTCATATTACAAAGATATACTTATTTATATGGTGTTTTTGTTTGCACTGTGATATTTTTATATCTTTGCGAGAAGGGCTATTCAATATTTAAAAACATGGAGATAAAGCTAGTAACTTCAGATAAAAAAGAATTTCTCGAATTATTACTCTTGGCTGATGAACAGGAAAGTATGATTGACCGGTATTTGGAGCGCGGCGATATGTTCGTTCTTTATGATAACGGATTGAAAGCAGCCTGTGTAGTAACCCGTGAAGGGGAAGGTATTTATGAAATCAAGAATATTGCTACTGTTCCTTTCTTCTTTCAACGACAGGGATACGGGAAACGTTTAATTGAATTTCTATTCGAATATTATCAGGGGAAGTGTTCTGAAATGTTGGTGGGTACAGGAGATGTGCCTTCTTCCAGATCTTTCTATGAACATTGCAGTTTTGCGATTTCCCACCGGATAAAGAATTTCTTTACAGATAACTACGACCATCCGATTTATGAAGAAGGCAAACTGTTGACGGACATGGTATATTTGAAAAGAACATTCTAATGCTATTTCAGGATTATTTCAGTATCATGGTTTTTCTTTTGCCGAGGATAATTTGTTATCTTTGCAACTTTAACCCGAAAATCAATGAGTAGCAAATTTATAATTATTAGAGTTTTATTGTTTGTGTTGTTGGTTGTTGGTACAACTTCTGCCATGATCGCACAAGATAATGATTTCACAACCTGGACTAAATTCAAAGTAAATCATAAGATTGACTCCCGCTTTGCTGTTTCCGGTGATTTGGAATTGAGAACGGAAGATGATATGAGTGCGATTGACCGTTGGGGAATTTCTGTCGGAGGTGATTACCGTGCCTTTTCGTTTTTGAAATTTGAGATTGGTTATGAAACGCATTATCGGAACTTAGGTGAAATAGGGTGGAAGTTCAGACACCGTTATCGTATTGGAGCTACGGCCAGTTTTCGTTATCAATGGCTCAAAATGTCTTTGCGGGAAAGGTTTCAGCAGACTTTTGATCGTGGAGAATCAGAAACTCGTTTACGTTCCCGGCTGAAAGTTGGGATATGCTCCCCAAAAAGGAATTGTTTCACCTTATTTCTCTATTGAAATTTATCAAAGTTTGATGATGCACCTTTTTGGCGGACAGCTCGTTTAAGGTATCGTCCCGGAATAGAGATTGATTTAACTAAGCGCTGGTCTCTTGATGCTTTTTATTGTTATCAATATGAATCTTCGCGAGGTAAGCATATTGCAGGGGTAGAGGTCGGTTATTCTTTTTGAGAATCATCAGATTGCTAATATAATAAGGTGAAGTAGGAAATCTCTGATATATATCAGTTTTTTGTAAGTTATTGATTATTTAGTATTTAAATAAAAATATAAAAGCTTTCCAAATAAAAATATTCTCTATCTGAATTATAATGTATACTTTCGTCCCTTGCATTTCAAAATGAAGTGCTGGAATCAAGATTCTACAGTTGCAACAGACGTGTTGTATAGTATCTCATAACCGCAAGCTAATACTTTCTCTTATGTCATTCTTTCTGTTCTATCCAGAGATTTCTAATGGGAAATTAATAAAAAATAAGATGAAAGTATTTCATTATTTACCCAAGAACATAGGTTCTTTTTGCTATTTTCTATCTTGCTGACTGCTTGTGTGAACCACATTTCGGAAGAAAATGAAGCGATAATTGCTGATGGAAATATTCCATTGAAGTTTGTAACTGACATACATGAATTGACTAATACTCGTATTGTCGGTAATAGTTTTGAAGAAGGAGAAGGAGTCGGTTTATTCGCACTTGCGGGTTCCACTACGATGCAGGAGGAACGCTATGTAGATAATCTTCATTTTGTTCGTTCTTCCGGAGGCGAGTTTCTGTCGGATGAGTTGGTATATTATCCGGATGACGGAGTGACCCTTAATTTAGTGAGCTATTATCCTTATCGGCAAGAGGGAGTGGCGATAGGAGAGAGCACGATGTCGGTATCAGTAGAAACAAATCAAGAGGTTGCTGCTGATTATTCTCGTTCTGATTTTTTGGTTGCTATCCGAGACGGTGTTTCTGCAAGCATAGATGCCATTCCTTTGACTTATAATCATAAGTTTTTTCGTCTGAAGATAGCGATTGTGCCGGGTGAAGGTGGCAATGTGGAAGATTTATTGGCAGCTGATCCCCACCTTTCGGTTAGTGGCTTTTATACAAAAAGCAATATATGATTTTCAGAAACAGTCTTATTCCGATTATTCGGAAGAAAATGTTATTATCCCGGCCGGAGTATGGCAGATAGAGGCTGAAAAGAAGTTGATAGGGGAAAGAACTTATCTTGATACCGCAAGAAGTTATGGCCGGATATCAGTATGTGGCGCTGGAAGTTGAAGGCAAACAGTATATTAGCTTGTTACCTTCAACTCTGAATTTGCAGGAAGGCAAACAAAGAGAGCTGGAAATAACTTTTGTAGCTGCTGAGGATATTTTGATGAACAAAGTTAGTGGAGAAATTAGCGATTGGAAAGGTGATGAAACTGATCATGCCGAATCGGAAAATCTTCATAAATATATAGATGTGTCGAAATTGACGTTTGCAAAATCGAATGTATATAAAGTCTTGAACGCAGGAAAACAGGTGGCTGAAATATGTAAGGAATATCTGGTGACTCCGGACTTTTCTTCTCAGGCAATAGTTGCTTATCCGATGAAGAATGATGCTACTGCTGATTTATCTCAAGGAGTGGTAGTTCAACTTCTAGGGCAAGCTGGTAAGGTGCATGGTGGTAAAGTGTCGTGGAATATAGATGAGCATTCGTTGACTTATATTGCCGGGACTTTGCCTGTTTATAATAATATTTATGTATTGGCAAACGGAAAAGTTACTTTGTCAATAACAGAGGCAGATGATGTGTTACAGGTATTAGCATTAGATGATGTGGCTCGTGATGTACGTGGAGGAGTAATTCATAATTATCCGTTGGTGAAAATCGAACACAGTATTGATGCGGAATAATCTGGAAGCAGCTTTGTTTGCGAATGGTGATGAAATTCCGAAATTGAATGAAGTTACTGAAAATGCTGTCGGGTATTTGCTATCCTGTACAAATAATTACCTTTATACCGCTAGTGTAGCATTATCTCCTGATTTCTTGCCACTCCATTGGAATATTCCAAATTGGGAGGACTGGAATATCTTAAATTCTTACCTGAAAGGGGATGTTTCTTTTTATTGAAATCGGGTGAATGGGTATCTATAGACGGGCAGAAGTGTTGCCCGTTAACAATGATTCAGGTTTTAACGGACTTCCTGTAGGAATGTATTCTTATCCGGATCTAAGTGTTTTTTTTAGAAGGCAAGTTTTTAGGATATTGGACACTGGATGATACAAATACGGAAATGGCTGAATCTGTCTTTTTTTTGAAAAGCAATGCAAATACTATGGAAACGGCCACATCAGCTGTTGAAAGAAAGGCTTTTTCTATCCGTTGTATCCGAAAGTAAATCTATGGAAATGATTCGTCTTTTTTCATATTTTGCCTATATTTGGGAAGTAAAACTAAATAATGGAGAGAATTATGAAGAAGATAATAAATCCTTGGAAAGGTTTGGAAGGATACAATTGTTTTGGTTGTGCTCCCAATAACGAAGCCGGAGTAAGAATGGAATTTTATGAAGACGGTGACGAAATCGTGAGTATCTGGAAACCGCGTCCTGAATATCAGGGTTGGATTGACACTTTGCACGGCGGTATTCAAGCTGTTTTATTAGATGAAATTTGTGCTTGGGTTGTGTTGCGTAAATTGCAGACAACGGGAGTAACTTCTAAAATGGAAACTCGTTACCGGAAGTCTGTCGATACGAAAGATTCTCACGTTGTACTGCGGGCTGCTATCAAGGAAATAAAAAAGAAACATTGTTATCATCGAAGCTAAGCTATATAATAAGGATAATGAAGTATGTACGGAGGCAGTTTGTACCTACTTTACTTTCTCACAGGAAAAGGCGAAAAGCGAAATGCATTTTTGCACTGTGATGTAGAGCCGGAAGAAATACTACCTTTAATTTGAAATAAAAATTCAAGTTTTTGTGATAAATGTTTGGAAGTATGAAACAAATGCTTTACTTTTGTCGCAGTTAATAAAAGAAGTATGAAATATACAGCTACACATCATCATCATCATTTTCCTAACGAATAACTCGGTGGGCATAGATGATATTGTGTATACTCTATATAACGATAACAAAGGCTTGCCGAATACGGTAAGCCTTTTTTTTATTCCCTTAATTCGAATAGTAATTAATAATAAATAATTAAATAAGATCATGTTAAGAATTGCAGTACAGGCCAAAGGACGTCTTTTGAAGAGACAATGGCACTTTTAGAAGAGTCGGATATCAAGTTGAGTACTACTAAACGTACCTTGTTGGTGCAGTCTTCCAATTTTCCTATTGAAGTATTATTCCTTCGTGATGATGATATTCCACAAACAGTAGCTACCGGTGTAGCCGATTTGGGTGTTGTCGGTGAAAATGAATTTATGGAAAAAGAAGAAGATGCTGATATCATTAAACGCTTGGGATTCAGCAAATGCCGTTTGTCACTAGCTATGCCGAAAGATTTGGAATATCCGGGATTATCATGGTTTAATGGAAAGAAAATTGCCACTTCTTATCCTGTTATTCTTCGTAATTTCCTGAAGGAAAAGGGCGTGAATGCAGAAATTCACGTTATTACCGGTTCCGTAGAGGTATCTCCGGGCATTGGACTGGCTGATGCTATTTTTGATATTGTAAGTTCCGGCTCTACTTTGGTCAGCAACCGTTTGAAAGAAGTGGAGGTGGTCATGAAATCTGAAGCTCTACTGATTGGCAACAAGAATATGAGCGACGAGAAAAGAAAGAAGTGTTGAATGAATTACTGTTCCGCATGAATGCAGTAAAAACAGCCGAAGATAAGAAAATATGTATTGATGAATGCTCCGAAAGATAAACTGGAAGAAATCATTGCTGTCTTGCCGGGTATGAAGAGTCCTACGGTCATGCCATTAGCGCAGGAAGGCTGGTGTTCGGTTCATACAGTATTGGACGAGAAACGTTTTTGGGAGATTATCGGAAAGCTGAAAGCATTGGGTGCGGAAGGAATTTTGGTATTGCCGATTGAAAAGATGATCGTGTAAAATACGTGGAAATAAATAATCTATGCTGAAGAATGAAAGTAATTAAATACCCTACAAAAGAACAGTGGACGGAACTTTTGAAACGTCCGGCACTGAATACGGAAAATTTGTTTGACACTGTTCGCTCTATTATAAATAAGGTAAGAGCAGAAGGTGACAAAGCCGTCTTGGAATATGAAGCAACCTTTGATAAAGTAACCTTTGTCCTCACTTGCTGTTACTCCTGAAGAAATACGGGTAGCCGAAACATTAGTGAGTGATAAATTGAAAGCCGCTATCTCTTTGGCTAAACAGAATATCGAAACATTTCACTCAGCTCAACGCTTTGTCGGAAAGAAGGTAGAAACAATGAACGGTGTAACCTGTTGGCAGAAAGCAGTGGGGGATTGAGAAAGTCGGGCTTTATATCCCGGGGGAACTGCCCCGCTTTTCTCAACTGTATTGATGTTGGCTGTTCCGGCTAAAATTGCAGGATGCAAGGAAATCGTACTTTGTACTCCTCCTGATAAAGAAGGAAATATTCACCCGGCTATTCTTTTTTGCTGCTCAACTGGCGGGAGTGAGCAAGATTTTCAAAGCAGGTGGTGTGCAGGCTATTGCCGCTATGGCCTATGGAACGGAGAGTGTACCTAAAGTATATAAGATATTTGGTCCAGGTAATCAATATGTGACAGCTGCCAAACAGTTGGTAAGCCTGCGTGATGTAGCTATTGATATGCCTGCGGGGCCATCGGAAGTAGAGGTTTTGGCTGATGCATCGGCAAATCCGGCTTTTGTAGCTGCGGATTTATTGTCTCAGGCAGAGCATGGAGTGGATAGCCAGGCTATGTTGATTACAACTTCCGAGAAGCTTCAAACAGAAGTTATGGCTGAAGTAGAACGTGTCAATTAGCTGAATTGCCTCGTCGTGAAATTGCCTCCGGATCGTTGGAAAACAGTAAACTAATTCTGGTTAGAAATATCGATGAAGCATTGGAACTCACGAATGCTTATGCTCCCGAACACTTGATTGTGGAAACGGAAAACTATATGGAAGTAGCCGAACGGGTCACTAATGCCGGTTCTGTCTTCCTAGGTGTTTTGACTCCTGAAAGTGCGGGCGATTATGCTTCCGGCACCAATCATACCTTGCCGACTAATGGATACGCGAAAGCATATAGCGGTGTAAGTCTGGATAGCTTTATCCGTAAGATTACATTCCAGGAAATCCTTCCGGAAGGGATAAAGACCATCGGTCCGGCTATCGAAGAAATGGCCGCCAATGAACATTTGGACGCACATAAGAATGCCGTCACTATCCGCCTTAAAAGCAATTAATAAGTAATAACTGAAAACTAAAAGAGTATTGCTGATGAAAACGTTACAAGAACTAACCCGCCCGAACATTTGGAAGTTGAAACCTTACTCTTCGGCTCGTGATGAATATAAAGGTTATACGGCTTCTGTGTTTTTGGATGCAAACGAGAATCCGTACAATACACCTCATAACCGTTATCCGGACCCTATGCAGTGTGAACTGAAAACACTGCTGTCGAAAAAATAAAGAAAGTATCTCCCGAACATATTTTTCTCGGAAACGGAAGTGATGAAGCCATCGACTTGGTTTTTCGTGCTTTCTGTGAACCGGGTAAAGACAATGTAGTGGCTATCGACCCTACTTACGGAATGTATCAGGTGTGTGCCGATGTGAACGATGTGGAATACCGGAAAGTGCTGTTGGATGATAACTTTCAGTTTTCGGCAAATAAATTATTGGCAGCTGCCGATGAACATACCAAGCTGATTTTCCTTTTTGTTCACCGAATAATCCGACAGGAAATGATTTGATTCGGTCTGAAATAGAAACGACTCCTTCGCCAGTTTGATGGATTGGTGATACTGGATGAGGCATACAGTGACTTCTCCGATGCACCTTCTTTTCTGGAAGAATTGGATAAGTACCCGAATCTTGTTGTATTCCAGACATTCTCCAAAGCATGGGGATGTGCTGCCATCCGTCTGGGTATGGCATTTGCGTCAGTAGAAATAATCGGTATCCTGAGCAAAATCAAATATCCCTATAATGTCAACCAGTTGACTCAACAGCAAGCCATCGCCATGTTGCATAAACATTATGAGATAGAACGTTGGGTTAAAACTCTGAAGGAAGAACGTGACTATTTGGAAGCGGAATTTGAAAAGCTTCCATGTACCATTAAACTGTTCCCGTCTGATGCGAATTTTTTTTGGCAAAAGTGACGGATGCCGTGAAAATCTATAATTATCTTGTAGGTGAAGGTATCATCGTGCGCAATCGCCATTCGGTTTCACTTTGCTGTAACTGTTTGCGTGTAACAGTGGGCACCCGGATAGAGAACAATACGTTATTGGCTGCTCTTAGAAAATATGAAGGATAATGGACACGAAGAAGAAAGTATTATTTATAGATAGAGATGGTACATTGGTCATTGAACCGCCTGTTGATTATCAGCTCGATTCGTTGGAAAAACTAGAATTTTACCCGAAAGTATTCCGTAATCTGGGCTTTGTCCGCAGTAAACTCGATTTCGAGTTTGTAATGGTTACTAATCAGGATGGACTGGGCACTTCATCTTTCCCGGAAGAAACATTTTGGCCTGCTCATAATTTGATGTTGAAAACATTGGCAGGAGAGGGGGATTGCGTTTGATGATATTTTGATTGACCGTAGTTTTCCCGAGGATAATGCGCCCACCCGTAAACCACGTACCGGAATGCTGACGAAGTATCTAAATAATCCGGAATACGATCTTTGCCGGAAGTTTTGTGATAGGCGACCGTCCTACGGATGTGGAACTTGCTAAGAATTTGGGATGTCGTGCCATTTATTTGCAGGACTCAACAGAAAGCTTGAAAGAAAAAAGGACTTCTGGAGAATGTTTGTGCACTTGCAACAACTGACTGGGATCAGATAGCCGAGTTCCTTTTTGCCGGAGAACGGAAAGCGGAAGTACGTCGTACAACCAAAGAAACAGATATTGATGTGGCTTTGAACTTGGATGGAAACGGCACTTGTGACATCTCTACCGGTCTTGGCTTTTTCGACCACATGCTCGAGCAGATTGGAAAACACTCCGGTATGGACTTGACGATCCGTGTAAAAGGAGATCTGGAGGTAGACGAACATCATACTATCGAAGATACTGCTATTGCATTAGGGGAATGTATTTACCAGGCTTTAGGTAGTAAGCGTGGAATTGAACGTTATGGCTATGCTTTACCGATGGATGATTGTCTTTGTCAGGTTTGTCTGGACTTTGGTGGTCGCCCTTGGTTAGTATGGGATGCTGAGTTTAAGCGCGAGAAAATAGGAGAGATGCCAACAGAAATGTTTCTTCATTTTTTCAAGTCATTGAGCGACGCTGCAAAAAAAATGAATCTGAATGTCAAAGCAGAAGGGCAGAATGAACATCATAAGATAGAAGGTATTTTTAAAGCCCTTGCCCGTGCCTTGAAAATGGCAATCAAGAGAGATATCTATCATTTTGAACTTCCATCCAGCAAGGGAGTACTTTGATTTTTTAAATACACAGACTTATGCAGAAAAGAATCCTGTTAAGCCTACTTTTGGGAGTAATCTTCTCTATATCTATTTTTAGTCAGAATTTGAAAGTAGAGAAGATTACTCTTCCTGATAGTAAACTGAATAATTTATATAAGATAGATTCAGGTGTATATCGTTCCGAACAACCTTCACACTCGGACTTTAAAGCTCTCGAAAAATATGGTATTGGGGAGTCTCTTAATCTTCGTAATAGACATAGTGACAATGATGAGGCGACAGGAACGACTGTGAAACTTCATCGAGTAAAGATGAAAGCGCACTCGGTAGATGAGGAACAGCTGATAACTGCATTGCGCATCATAAAAAAGAATCGTAAATCGCCCATTGTCATTCATTGTCATCATGGCTCTGACCGCACAGGAGCCGTGTGTGCTCTTTACCGTATTATATTCCAGAATATCTCCAAAGAAGATGCAATTCGTGAAATGACTGACGGAGGCTTTGGCTTTCATCGTATTTATAAAAACATTATTAGAAGAATCAGGGAAGCTGATATTGAACGAATAAAAAGAGAAGTGATGACTGTTGGAGGATCGTACTAGTACCCTGTTTGTACTACCGCGCTGTCACAACCGTGCCATCGCATTGGCACAACTATGCCATGCCGTTGGCACAGTTGTTGTGCCAATGGGGTGGCACAAGCCTATTAATAGGATGCCTATAAAGCTTCTATTTCTTTAAGCCACATAGCTGAATTGGCATCACTAGGCATCCTCCAATCCCCCCGTGGACTAATAGAAATACTTCCTACTTTAGGTCCGTCCGGTAAGCAAGAACGTCTGAACTGCTGATTGAAGAAGCGGCGGAAAAAGATAGCCAGCCATTTCTTGATTGTCTCTTCATTATAATTACCTTTGAATGCGATATTTGCCAGATAATAAATCTTGGACGGCCGGAAGCCGAAACGCAGGAAATAATAGAGGAAGAAATCATGCAGTTCATAAGGACCGACTAGGTCTTCCGTCTTTTGTTTGATTTCTCCGTTTTCGTCTGCCGGAATCAGTTCCGGACTAATAGGAGTGTCTACAATATCAAGCAATGTGGTTTTTGAATCTTCGTCCACACCATTTTCTGCCACCCACTGTACCAGATATTTCACGAGTGTTTTGTGTACGCTTGCGTTAACGCCATACATAGACATGTGATCGCCATTATATGTTGCCCATCCCAATGCAAGTTCGGATAAATCCCCTGTGCCGATAACCATTCCCCAGGTTTGATTGGCCACATCCATTAGTATTTGTGTACGTTCGCGCGCTTGCGAATTCTCGTATGTAACGTCATGTACATTCATGTCATGTTCGATGTCCTTAAAATGTTGGATGCAGGCATCTTTAATACTAATTTCACGGATGGATATACCTAATGATTTCATTAGATCGATCGCATTATGGTAGGTGCGGTCAGTCGTTCGAAACCCGGCATCGTGATTCCGAGAATACCTTTCCGGGATAATCCCAGTTTATCGAAGGTCTTCACGCAGACAAGTAGTGCAAGCGTTGAATCCAATCCACCGGAAATTCCTACTACGGCAGTCTTGGCTCCTGTGTGGACAAGCCGTTGTGCCAATCCCGCTACCTGAATAGCGAAAATGTCTTCACAGTGTTCGTTTAGTTCTTTCCCTTGTGGTACAAATGGATGTGGATAAAACTTCGGGTGAGGGTTAGTTCTTTACTGTTTACAAATTCTGTGGCAACAGAGACTGCTCTCTTGTCTCTTAAATTAGCTTGATTAGCCGCGAAAGTTGTGTTGATTCTACGTTCTGCGCGTATACGTTCTACATCAATCTCGCTGATAATAAGCTGTTTCTTCCATGCTGAATCGCTCACTGCGTGCAAGCAGACTTCCATTTTCGTAAATCAATCCATTCCCGGCAAAGACTACATCAGTAGTAGACTCTCCGAAACCGCAAGATGAAAAGACATATCCTGCGATACAGCGTGCAGACTGTTGACTGATGAGAGAACACAGATAATTGTGTTTTCCGATACCTTCATTGTCTGCCGACATATTGAATAGGATTTCCGGCCCTTGTAAAGCTAGCGATGAGCTGGGAGGAATCGTGGACCATAGATCTTCACAAATTTCAATTCCGAAAGTAGTATCTGAAGTTTCAAAAAGCAAATTAGCTCCTATGGGAGAGCAATTTGTCCGCATAGGCGTACATTGTCTGTTGTTAGTTGAATCGCGGAGGTGAACCAACGTTGCTCATAGAACTCTTTTATAGTTAGGGAGATAAGTTTTGGCGGTAACGCCTAGTACTTTTCCTTTCTGGATAACTACTGCGCTGTTAATAACCGTCGAGTTGACAACTACCGGCATACCAACAATACAAATAATGTCCAATTGGCGCGTATTATTCAGAATTTGCATTAATCCCATTTCTGCTTCTTCCAGCAAAAGCTGTTGACCGAACAAATCGCCGCAAGTATATCCGGTGATACTCATTTCCGGGAAAATAATGATCTGCACCCCTTTTCCTTCAGCCACAGCAATCAGACTTTCTATCTTCTCCACATTGAATTTACAGTCGGCCACTTTTACGTGCGGTACGGCTGCTGCTACTTTTACAAATCCGTAATTCATCTTATACCTTTTTATATATAATGGGTGCAAAAATAGGAAAAGAGTTTTGAATATTTATCTTTTCTATGGTGAATCCTCTCAATGAGGTCCTTGGTATGTACTATAATACTGTTGTTTAGACAATTAATATGCTTGTCAAAATGAAAGCTAATGGGTGTACCCTTTACGATAAGCTTGGTTTTTGTGCCTTTTGTATTCTATGTAGGCTTTGTTTAGTGTTCAAAAAAAAGATATAAGTGGAAATTTGGTATAAAATTTGCGACTTTTTGTTTCTTTGTTTAACTATAATATTTATATTTGTAGCCAAATAGAACGTAATTGGAAGTTCTTAGCACCTGAACGGAACAAGTAATATTGGTTTTGAATTTATAATTTAAGAGAGCAGATGGACATACATTCGATTCACACAACAGTAACACGAAAAATCTATTCGGATATTTGGCGTAATATTAAAAAATCAGCCAAGTTAGTTTTTTCCCATTCTATTTTTAGAAAAAAGTATTTCTGCCCAAGGTCAATGAAAAGTTATGCTTTAAAAATTGGTCTGTGGGAGAGGAGGTATTATTTTATACGTAAAGATACCATATACGTATTTCATTAGTAGATGAATCTATAAAAAATAAATCAATTTCATTAATTTTAATTTTAAGTATCAAAGATGAGAAAATCAATTCTCTTGTTTGTACTCTTTACTCTGACAAATATCCCCCCTGTTGCTTTTTGCACAGGGTGGGTATCAGGTAACTGGGCATATCATTTCATCGGAAGATAACGAACCGATGATTGGCGTGTCGATTGCAGAGAAAGGTACATCAAACGGAGTAATTACCGATGTAAATGGTAATTACAGTATTAAAGTGACGAAATCTCCGGCCACTTTGCAGTTTTCTTACATCGGAATGAAAACGATAGAGAAGCAGGTAACTGCTTCTACTCGTCTCGATTTGAAGATGGAGAGTGACGCACAGCAGGTAGATGAGGTTGTAGTTGTAGCCTATGGTGTTCGGAAGAAAGGAACTATAACCGGTTCCATGGCGGTAGTAAAGGCCGATCAGTTGGAGAATGTACCAGCTCCTAGTTTCGATCAGGGCTTTACAGGGAAAAACGCCGGGACTTCAGGTAATTTCCAGTAGTGGTGAGCCTAGTGCATCTGCCGACTTTCAGATTCGAGGAGTGAATTCTATTAATGCGGGAACAACTCCACTTTTTATTTTGGATGGCATTGCTATTACTGCTGATGTTTTTTCAGCAATCAATCCCAATGATATTGAGAGTGTTTCTGTGTTGAAAGATGCTTCTTCTACCTCTATATATGGTGCGCGTGCTGCCAATGGTGTAGTGGTAATCACAACGAAGCGTGGCCGAAGCGGTACGAATGGAAATATTGTGGCTCGTGCACAATATGGTATCTCTAAAACTGGCTTATGGAAAATGGGATTTGATGAATACAACTGAACGCCTTAATTATGAAGAAGAAATCGGTATAAGAAAGGCGGGTACGTATGATCGTGAATTATTGAACGTACCAATATTGATTGGCGTGATGTGGTATATAATGATGCCGCTCCTTTTACTAGTATTGATTTACAAGCAGGTGGTGCTACGCAAGGAGGATTCAACTATTATGTTTGCGGTAATATTCATTCCCAGGACGGTATCGCTTTGAATTCAGATTATAAGCGCTATACTTTGCGTGCTAATTTAGAAGCAAAAAGTGTGAATAAATGGTTCAAGGTTGGCACAAATGCTTCTTTTGCTTATGAAGATTATAGTGAAGCAGTTGATGGTGACTATAATACTGTCACTCAATTTCAGCTTCCCGTTTTATGCTTCCATATTGGAATCCTTATGCCAGTACGGGAGCTGTTGCAAGTATAAATGATGGCACTTGGTTGGGAACGAATGTGAACCCGTTGGAGTACCAGAATAGTAATCCTTCAGATAAAAATCGTTGGAAAATAATAGCTTCGGCGTATGGTGAACTTCGTCCGATACCGGGGTTAACTATCAAAACATTGGGAGGTGTTGACTTTTTAGATATGCGTACTAATATGTTTTCAATGCCATCCTATTTACCTAATTACGGTGAAGGAACTGTTGGACGCGCTTTCTCACGTTATACGAATATAACATGGTCAAATACGGCAACTTATCTCTTTGATATAAAAAGAAGATCATCATTTTAATGTCATGGTCGGTCAGGAATGGGGGATAACCAGTCTGATGGATTCTCTGTTGTCACTCGTGGACAAAGCAATGATAATCTGTTGACAATGTCGACTGCTGCACGTGCGGAGAGTTAAACCGATACAATGAATGAGGCAAGGTATCTTTCATTCTTTGGACGTGCTGAATATAATTATCTGAGTAGATATTATGCTGATATCTCTTTACGTCGTGATGCTTCTTCACGATTTGGTGTAGATTCTCGTTGGGCTAATTTCTGGTCAGTGGGAGGTATGTGGAATGTCAAAGGAGAAAAGTTCCTGAAGAATGTGGATTGGCTGACAAATGCTCAACTTGCTGCTAGTATCGGAACTTCTGGTAACTCATCAATTCCTGCTTATGAGCATCTTGCACTGGTTGCTGGAGGGCCGATTTATGGTATTGTTAATGATGTTGATATGACAGGTATAGCTCCTTATTCTAAAGGGAACGAAAAAACTAACTTGGGAGAAAACGTTAACAACCAATATTTCTTTAAAATTAGGTTTCTTTTGATCGACTAAATTTGGTTGCAGAATTTTATAATAAGCAGACTAATGATATGTTGATGGAAGTACCTGTATCGGCAGTGGGTGGCTATACAAGCCGTTGGAGCAATATGGGAGAAATGGTCAATCGTGGTGTCGATCTTTCTTTTGATATCGATGTTCTTCGATTGAAAGATTTTTCGTTGGAATATTTCTGCAAATGCATCTTATAATATGAATGAAATCACGGAATTGTATGATGGACGTGATGAGTACGATTTGGGTTCTACTGCTCTTTACCTTAAAGTCGGACATTCGTATGGCGAATTCTATCTGAATCGTTATGCCGGTGTAAATCCGGCTAATGGTGATGCACTTTGGTATGATAAAAATGGAAAAATAACGAATGAATTTAAAGAAGAGGATAAGGTACTGATAGGTAAAAGCTGCAATGCTCCCTGGCAAGGAGGATTCGGTACTACACTTTCTTGGAAAGGTGTGACTGTTTCCGCGCAGTTTAGTTGGGTCGCAGATCGTTATATGATGAATAATGACCGTTACTTCAGTGAGAATGCAGCGGTTTATTCGAGCTATAATATGTCAAGAAGACTGTTGACTGATCGTTGGAAGAAGCCGGGTGATATGGCAACAATGCCCCGTTATGATGTCCCGATGCAATTTGATGATCGAATATTGGAAGATGCTTCTTTCCTTCGTTTGAAAAATTTGAGTATATCTTATGAGTTACCGAAGAATTTACTGAAACCTACTAAGATTATTGATCGCGTACGAGTGTTCGCACAAGGCCAGAACTTATTTACGTGGACTAAGTTCCAAGGCATGGATCCGGAATCTACTGCTAATTATTATCAGGCAGCTTATCCGATGTCACGTCAGTTCTCTATTGGATTAGAAGTTGGTTTCTAGGCGTTTTTCTATACATTAATATAATACATAAAATGAAAAAAAGTAAAAATACTATTCTTATTGATGTCGCTGGTGTTTACTACGACCTCTTGTGATATGGGGATTTGACACCAGATAGTGCCGTTCCTGAACATGAGGCATTGCGTACGATAGACGATTGCGATGCATGGGTGGTGGGCATTTATAGTGCATTTAAAAATAGTGCATTATATAGTGGCTACATGACTTTGCTCCCCGATATTCAGGCGGATATGGCTTATGCTGCTTTGAATACTAATAATGGATTCTATACTAATATTTATCAATGGGATATTAAGTCTACAACAGATGAGATAATTGCTGTATACAATGGACTTTATACAATTGTAGCCCGTTGTAACTTTTTCCTTGACTATAAGGATCAGGTAGAGGTTAATTTGAAAACGACTGCCGACAAAGATAATTTCAAAAAGCGTTTGGGCGAGGTATATTTTGCACGTGCCATGGCTTATGCAGAACTGATCCGTTTGTTTTGTGAACCGATGACTTCGGTAAATGCCGATACGGAAAATATGGGTATCTGTCTTCCTACTACTTATCGGGATGATGTTCCGAAGGTAAAACGCTCTACCTTGCGTGAATCCTATAATCAGATTATCAGTGATTTGAAGAGTGCCGAAGATAACTTACCGGATTCACGTACAGTGGCTGATAGTCATTATTTCAGTAAGGGAGCTGTATATGCTCTTCGTGCACGTATCTATATATGTATATGGGAATGGGGGGATTTAAAAGCGTGATAGAAATAATGAATATTTGAAGAAATCAGTAGAAGCTGCTACAAAAGTGATTAAGTTGGGAGTGTATGAACTTTCGGATGCAATCAATAATGCTTTTGTTATTGACTCTAAATATTACACGGATTATCAAGTGATGTGGATGCGTGATGCAAGTGACGAGGTTATTTGGAAAATAGGCATGAGTTCTACTAGTTATGGTGGTGCATTAGGAAAAGAACTATTGTCGTATAATAATTCGACCTATAATCCCAGATATCATTTTGCAGAAGCAATCTTGGACTTATATGATGAGAATGATAAGCGTGCTTCTATATTTTGCACACCAACAAAAGATGTAAATGGTGACGAAGTGTATCTCATTACCAAATACCCGGGAAATACAGATCTTGATGGAGGAGATATCCCCAGATTTGTTAATATGCCGAAACCTCTTCGTCTTTCGGAAGTTTATTTGGTACGTGCAGAAGCCTATTATTGGTTGAATGATGATGAAAATTCTCAGAAAGACCTCTCTTCGGTAATGCGTAAGCGCATCAGTGGCTTTGGTTCATTAGGTGTTTCCGGTGATGATTTGCTGAAGGAAATAAAGAACGAACGTGCTCGTGAATTATATTTGGAAGGTTTCCGCCTGTCCGACTTGAAACGCTGGCATGATCCTATCAAACGTCAGAAGCAACTATACAGTTTACAAGGGCCTTATAATAATGAAATGGAAGTGAAATATACAGATGCAAAGTATCGTCTCACTACTTGGCCTATTCCAAAACATGAGATAGAAGCAACCAATGGTTTGGTGGTTGGTAATGCTAGTAATAATTAATCA
>VOFJ01002799.1_pt1 | contig 24785 bp, 24 predicted proteins | sample 5384081 | NCBI WGS metagenome assembly VOFJ01 (sample SAMN12384729, study PRJNA508395) | human gut metagenome | isolation source: healthy gut I | host: Homo sapiens | reverse complement strand
AAGCACCGGGCGCGCTGCACTTCCATACAGGTCGGTCTATCACCAGATGCGCGGTCTGGTAACCGCCCCAGCTTTGCCCCTGTAAAACCGATCCGGTTCTATCGGCGATTCATGGTCGATCAGCGCCACCGTTCCGCCTACTACCATCGTAGCAACTTTTGTCAAAACGGTCGCGATATTTGATATCCGGATAAAGACGATGTAAATGTTGCTGGTGCAATAAAACCGGATTGATGTGATCGAACGGCTCGGTGACGGAGAGTATTGTAACGGTAGAGCCAAGAAAGTTTGCACTTCGTAGAAATAGACGATGGGTAGGGTTTCGACGGATCGTAATCTTCGGGGAAGTGCAGCAAACCCCGCATTCGTTACCGTTGAAATCGGTCCATTTGAACAGTTCGACCGATCCCCATTTGTAATCGGCCTGCTGCGGGTTGGCATTGGTCAGTTTCAACGAATCGCCGAACCGCTCGTTGCTGGTCCACAGGTCGCGGAACTCGTTGAAATTCTCACGGGTATAAATCAACCGGTCGCCTTTACGGGCAAAACCCGCAATCGCATAGATATAGGGGCCTTCCACCAGCTTCTGGATCGCCTGGCCCGGACGCAACGTATAATAACCGTTCTCCTTGTTGCCGCGGTTGAACGACAGGAACATCATCGGCCGGGTCATATCTACCGCCGATTTACCTTCGGTGCGGCTCTGGTTGACAAACTTGAACTGAGTGTTGGTCTCGCGGCCGATCTTAGTCAGGTTCCGGGAAGCTTTTTTAGAGGGATCAACCAACCAAAGATCGAACTGGTCGGGAATCAGCATCATCTCGTCCCCTTTCGTCCAACCGTACATGCCATACAGGGGCGGGGTTCCCGGGTGATCGTCATCGACATTATAGAGCGGATAAGGGATATCGGCCGTCAGGCGCGTATGTTTCAGCGTCTTCGTGTCGATCGAATACCACGAAGAGTCCGGCAGGTTGTAATAAGCCGCATATTTGGCCGACGGGGAAAGATACATCCCGCCGTATCCTTTTTGCGCAGCAGCGTACGTTTGCCGGTTTTCAGTTCGATCAGATAAGAGTCCGACGGATCGAACATCTGAATTTCAGGTTCGGTATAAAGGCTGTACGGCAAGCGGGTCGTACCGATCGCATAGGGTGCATCCCCGTTCTCGGCAAACGACACCGACGGGAGATCCTTGTCGCCCAATGCTACGGCACGGTTCTCTTTCGGGAAATAGACCGCGGGATAGGAAGCCTCTTCGATTTTCTTTTTGTTTACCAATTGCGTCGGCATCAACATGGTATCGCGATAGCTCCAAACGTCCAGCGAAAACTTCTCATCGGCAGGCAACGTATCCTTGGGTACCTCTTTTCGGTTTCGGGAGCGATCCCGAATTGCAGGCGGTTCCCTTCGTGATTGAACGAAAGGTTCCCGAACCGGCTCACGGCATATCCGCCCGGCAACCCGATAATCTGCGCATCGGCTACTTGGCGGGGTTTCAGGTCGGTTGTGGAAAAATAGTAGAGATCGTACAGCGCATGTTTCACCGTGTCGGCCGTCACCAGAAAAAGCGCCTTGCTCCCCGGAACGGTCCAGCACCAGCGAAGGCGAGACTGCACCAAGCTTGCTCGACCAAAGTTCACGCTGAAGGACGCCTCGCTTCGGATCGACGGTGTAGACATAGACCGCCTTGAGCGAATCGGCCTCACGGGTATAAAGCACCGACCTCCCGTTCTCGGCCACCGTGAAATTCTTCACACTGTCCACGACCGTACTGTCGCCCGTGCGGACATCGACGACAACCAGCCGGTCGTATTTGCCCGGGGTTTTATTTCCTTTGGCAGCACTATCCCTTAACAGTTGTATCTTTAACCGGAGTCACCTCATAGGTATGGGCATAGAGCGCCCCCTTCGCCGACGTTTTCAGTTCTTTGGCGCCCGGCAGTTTGACCACCTTCATCTCGGCAAGATTCATCACGGCAAAGGTGTCTTTGGGCATCTTATCCGCCTTTACCTTGTCGATTTTGGCTTGGCGTACCTTGGCAAACGGTACGGCGATCTTGAAGGTAGCCCACGTATCGTTGTTAAACCATGCAGGACTGCCGCCGCGTTCGATACGCGTCGTTTGTTTGGTTCCCACATTGTAAAAACTCGAGGCGTCACCGCGCTGCGGTGTGATCGCGTAACAAATCCAATCGCCGTTTTCGGAAACCTTAGGGGAAACAATCGATTTCCATCCGTCGTATGCACTCTGGTCCAGCGGCTTCTTCTGTGCCGAAAGCGTAGTTGCCACGCAGGCCAGAACCAGAATCCATAATGATTTTAAGTTCATAGTTCAGCTATTTTAGAGATAAAACGCATAAAATGGTACGCAAAGTACAAAAAATACCGGGAAATGCCGCAAAATGAAAGGGGAAATGTCGCCACCGGTTTCATTTTAAGTTTATTTCACTAAATTTGGTACCATATCAAAACCTTGTATTATGAAAAGCAAACTCATAGACGAATTCAAGCAGTTCGCCATGCGGGGCAATGTGATCGATCTGGCCGTCGGTGTCGTAATCGGTGCGGCCTTCGGCAAAATCGTCTCTTCGCTGGTAGCCGATGTCATCATGCCTCCGATCGGCGTGTTGGTCGGCGGAGTCAATTTCACCGATCTGGGCATCACACTCAAGCAGGCCCAGACAGCCGCATCGGGCGAAGTCATCCCGGCCGTGACGATTAACTACGGAATTTTCTTCAGGCGACTTTCGACTTCATCATCATCGCTTTTGCAATCTTCCTGTTCATCCAGCTGATCAACAGACTCAACCGGAAAAAAGAGACCGAAACGCCCGCGACTCCGCCGGCTCCACCCGCCGACGTACAACTGTTGACCGAAATCCGCGACTTGCTGAAAAACAGGAGACCCAGCAATAAAAAGAACACTCCTTCAATTAATCACGCAAGGATAAAACGACACACAAGGACACAAAAAAAAGGGAGAACAATTCTCCCTTTTTTGTTATTATCCAGTAAGACTATTTCACGTCCTTCACACAGCGCACCTGCATTTTCCAGGCAACTTTGTAATCGGGATAAAACGGAGCAAGTAAGAATCCTCCTGCATCACGGGTTTCAGCCGCATAACCGTACTCATCCGTAGAAGCCACGCCATACTCGGCTCCATCAAGCCAATAATACCCAACCGTCGCTTCTTCCATCTTGTCTCCATCTTTATAGCCGCACGTAACCGGGAATTTCAAAGCGCCATCTTTCAATGCATCTTTTGGGGGAACACATCGTTATAATAAGTCATATCCAAATATTCATCCATCGTAAGCAAATGATACCCGGAAGGACATGCCGTCAACGCTTCGGCATACGTATAGTATGTGCCTAACTCACCAATCTTGGTAGCTCCTAAGTTGCGGTCATGGATGATCAGGCTGGCCGCATTAGGTATTTGTACCGTTACATCTTTCGGATCGGTATTGGCCGCCTGAACCAGCTTGACTTGTTTGGGCAGACTGGGCTCTTTGACCGTCGCGATCGAAACGATAAGCGTGCGTTCCAATTCGGTATCGTTGGGATTTACGGTAATGTTCAACGATACGGAACCGGCCTTACCGCTGGTGGCAGTGGTACCCATATCATACCACGTTCCTCCGGCGGGATCGGTGGTTACTTTAATCGTCCAATCGTAATTAGTGGTAAATTTGATGACCTGCGGACCGCCGGTTTTATCTACGGCCACATTGACATCGCTCTGGACAATGATTTCGGATGCAGGTTCTTCCTTGTTGTCGTTACATCCGGTAAACGCAACAGCGGCCACACCGGCCGCAACACACGCAAAAAGGTAAAACAGTTTTTTCATAAAACAATAAATTTATTAGGTTAGTGGGGAAATCGATTTAGCCGCTTACTATAAAAAACGCCTTCAAACGCATTCGAACTGAATGTTTGAATGATATAAGCCTTATGCAAGTATACATAAAATAATCTACTGTATAAACCTTCGGCAAGAATTATCTTGCGCTCCATCAATAAAAAAAACACAAATACCGCCGGAATGTTCAAATTTTCACAAACGACCTTAACTGACGACTATCGGATACAGAAATCTCTTATTGGAGTGCCTTTAAACAGTACCCCATAGGAGATTTTTGTTATATTTGTGCTCTACGAAGCTATTACACCCACCTGACTTAATAAACTACCATTCCCAATGAAGAAATCCTTCCGTACGACGTACGCCTGTATCCTGGCGGCGGTTATGGGTCATATGCTGTCGGCTGCCGAACCTTCAGGATTTACCATTCGGGGTATCATCTACCACAAAACGGACAAGGGCGTAGAACCGGTCGATATGGCCGTCGTTTCCGTTCCTGAATTCTGACAATCGGCGGCAGCACGAACCTGCAGGGAGAATACTTGTTGCAAAACGTACCGTCGGGAAAAGTGCGACTCACCGTACATTCATTGGGCTATGTGCCGGTCGACACGACGATCAGCGTCACAGCCGACCGAACGCTCAATTTCGTCATGAAAGCGGATAACTTCCGGCTCGACGAGGTAGTCGTAACGGCCAAGGCCAGCAAAGCGGGACAGTCCACCGCTTCAACGATTTCCCGCACGGCCATGGACCACATGCAAACCTCATCCCTGGCCGACCTGATGCAACTGCTGCCGGGCGGGGTCGTCTCCAACCCGAACCTTTCGTCGGCCAGCACGATGAACATCCGGGCATTCGGAAACTATTACGGAGACAATGCCGAATCCGGGGCTCTGAACATGAACAGCCTGGGTACCGCCATCATTATGGACGGTTCGCCGATTTCGAACAACGCGACCATCAAGTCGATCAATTCGGCAATCAACGGAAGCCTGATGTCCAAAGGGGACGTGGCGGTCGGCGGGGTGTCCCCCAACAGCGGCGTAGACCTGCGCCAGATATCGACCGATAATATCGAATCGGTCGAAGTGATCCGGGGTATCCCGTCCGCCGAATACGGAGACTTAACCGCCGGGGCCGTCATCGTCAACTCGAAAGCGGGTAAAGAACCGCTCTCCATCCGGTTCAAAACCAACCCCAATGTCTACCAGTTCTCGGCCAACAAGGGGCTGGTACTCGGCGAGAAAGCAGGCAATCTCAATATCGGAGCCGACTACGCCTACAACGTCACCAAACCGACCGAGGCATACAAATATTATCAGCGGGCGACAGGCAAACTGCTTTATTCGAATGTATGGCTCGACGGGAAATGGCGCTCGAACACCTCTCTAGACTTCATCTACGGCCGCAATACGATGGAACCGAATCCCGATAATAAAATGACCCGGCGGGGAGAAGGCGCCCGCGACATCGGCGGCATCCTCAATACCAATGGGACCTTCTACATCGACAAAGGGTGGTTCCGGTCGCTGAAATATGCAATCTCCGGTTCCTACATGGACCGCCACAGCTATTACGAACAGATCTACAACGATGCGATGGGTGTCTATTCCCTGGCGGAACAGGACGGCCTGATCGCTACAAACCGCCCGGGCAACAACATCTACGACACGGAAGGGCGCCCCATTACCAACTGGACCGGAAACAAGGATACATTCGTAACGATGCTTCCCGATTCCTACTTCGGCCGCTACGACATCTACGGCAAAGAAGTCAATGTATTTTCGAAAGTATCCGCACAGTTCGCGGGCAAAATAGGGAAGACCAGCCACCAGATCCTCGTCGGCGCCGATTTCAAAACCGACGGCAACCTCGGCGACGGACAGGTATTCGATCCGATGACCCCGCCGCACAATTCGATCGTCGCCGTATCGAACCGCCCGCGCAAATACAAAGACATCCCGTTCGTATCGCAGCTCGGTGTTTTCGCCGAAGAAAACCTCGCGTGGAGTTTTGCCCCGGGACGGAAACTGTATTTGCAGGCAGGCGTGCGCTTCGACCAGATATTCGATTTCAAGCACGCTTTCAGTCCCCGTATCAATCTGGCCGTCAACATTCTGAAAGACCAGGCACTCACGCTGCGGGGAGGGTGGGGTATCCTGTCGAAAGCTCCTACCGTAGGGTACCTGTATCCCGATAGGGCTTATTTCGATTTCGTCAACTTCAACTCGATGACCGACCAGACCGTCCCCGAAGACAAACGGCTGGCCATGGGTTACCACCCGAGCCTTCGATACAGAAAACCGGGACCGGCTCGAAATCGCCAAGAATTACAAAAGCGAAATCGGAATCGACAGCCAGCCAGCTCGAGGCATGTTCTTCTCGGTGACGGGATACTACGAAAAGATGAACAACGGTTACATGCTCAGTTCCTCCTACGACACCTGGCAATGGATGCAGTACGACATCTACCGTTCATCGGGTCTCCCTTCTCCAAGCGGATTTCCGGCCCTGACCCTGGCCAATTCATACGGCTACCTGGCCAGCTACCTGGCCCCATCCAATAACATCACCGATATTTCCAAGGGCGTTGAACTGAGCCTGGACTTCGGCCGTATAAATTCGATTCGTACATCCTTCACGTTGAACGGAGCTTACATGAGCAACCTGTTCTATGAAAACGGGCCCACTTTTTACAACCGCGACAGCGGACTTACGGACCAATTCCACGTCGGCATCTATGAAGGTGAATCGGAAAAACTCCACCGGGAACGGCTGGTGACGACACCCGTGCCACACACAACATTCCCCGCATCGGACTGGTCATCACGCTCACAGCACAGGTGACCTGGATGGAAAAAGAGTGGTCTTCGTTCGGCAACGACTCGATTCCGATCGGATACCTCGACGTATTCGACCACGGGGCCCGAAAAGCATTCTCGATGAGCGACTTCGAAAAACTGACTCCAGGCACACAGGAATATAAAGCGATGGAAGCCATTCTCAAAACGACTTTACGACTACCGGTACCGGGTCGAACGGCGACCGCCCCTGCTGCTCATGAACATCAACGTGACGAAAGAGTTCAAAAAGAATCTCCGGGTTTCATTTTTCGCCAACAACATGTTCATGAGTTACCCGGTCTACAAATCGCGCGTCACTCCGGGCGAACAATACAGACGCAATCCGAACCTTTTCTTCGGGCTCGAACTGGTCGCAATCATTAAGTAATCCAACACGAAAGCCGTAAACCGATGAAACATTTGAACTTCCGAATATACAGCCTGATTTTGGCGTGCACCTGCATAGTGGGATGTGCCGAGCAATTCGACGAAGCGGGACAGGCCGATAAAGCGCACATGCTGGGCATTGCAGTGCTGGCTGAAATCGGCGACTCCGGCCGGGAGCTTCCCGAACTGGCCGTCACCATGACCAATCCCGATGAGAATTACACGGTACAGGGAACGATCAAGAACGGTGCAGTCACGGTATTGAACGACGTGATGCCGGGTATTTATAACGTTACCGTATCCGGACGCTCCAGCGACGGGATTTTCGCAGGAGGGCTGAACGGGATCGAACTGTTCGAAACGCGAGGAACGGACAATCCGCTCCGGATACCGATCAAAATTACCGAAGTAGGGGCCCTCTGCTTCAAAGAGATTTTTTTTACAATTCGTCGACCAGTTTCTATAAAAAGACCAGTATTACGAGATATACAACAACAGCGACCATGTGTATTATCTCGACAATCTGTGCATCACCACCCTGCAACCCGATCTGAGTTCCTATCCGTCCGAATTCATGACCTGGAACGAACCCGATGCCGACGAATACGTCTATGCGACGATCATCTGGCGAATCAAAGGGACGGGACAGCAATACCCGTTGCAGCCAGGCCAATCGGTCATCATCGCGTCCATCGCAGCGAATCACCAGCAAATCAATGCCGGATGGCGGCCCGACCGTCGATCTGACTTCAGCCGAATTCGAAGGGTGGATTCCATCGATGTCGGGACTGGTTTCGGACAACCCGAAGTCGATCAATATGGAGCTCTACATGGGGACTTCGGGCAATATCGGCGACGGTTGGTTCACCACCGTGTACGGTTGCTGCTACGCACTGTTCAAATCGGACGAAGAGGTATTACCGTCCGACCTGGCCATCCCGATCGGAAAAAACCCGTAAATACTACCGTATTAAAATGGACCGCTGCATCGATGTCGTCGAATGCGTCAAGAATGAAGCGACGCAGCAATACAAACGCGTCCCCAACTTCCTGGACGCCGGAAGCATCTACCTGGACGATATCTATACGAGCACCAGCGTTGCACGAAAAAGTCGACCAGGCCAAGACCGCGGAAAAAAGGCCGCATCGTATTGCAGGATACGAACAACACGTCCGTAGACTTCGAAAAGCTGACTCCCCCGGTACCGCGCCGCTATCTGGACCCGAAACAAAGCATTCCCGGCTGGAGCCAGCAGTCCGATTCTTTCCAATAACCTCAAGCCAGCAAACGATGACAACGAAATTAAAATACAGCACGGCTTTATTCGCGGGAGCACTGGTACTGATGCAACTTCCGGAAATTACGCATGCACAGGAGATTCAAATACAAAATGCCCCCAAAGTCGCTACCGCCATCCCTGATTCGCTCTTGCGCAGGCTCGAGACGACACCCGCCGCACTCGAACGGATGAAAAGCGATGACCTTTGGACCAATACGACCGTCAATGCCGCCGGAGCGGTACTCGACCAAACCAGGCGCTACGCCGAAGTAGGGTTGGGGTACGCCATCTCCGACGGGGATTTTAACCGCCCACAAGGCGGTCGCTACCGTTCCGACCTGCTGTTCAATACGGAAGGCGGCGGGAGTGTCGGCAAATTTTATATGTGGGGAGCCTTCGATTATACGCGGTCGAAAATCAAAGACGCCTTGTACAACTGTTCGGTAGCCGATCCGTTCCGGGGCATGCCTTACTATCTGGCCGATTTGAATCCCAGCGACTGGGTGCACCAGAATTACGATCTGCAAGCCCGGCTCGCATCGCCCCGAATCGGGCGCACTGCTATTTTCGGACTGAACCTCCGGTACAGAAATACCATTGCGGCAAAACAGGTAGACCCGCGTCCCGAAACCTATTATTACAAGATCGACATACAGCCCAGTGTCATTTTCACGCTCGGCGAACACCATAACATCGGTCTGACCTTCGAATACTACAACCTACGGGAAGATGTTGAAATGACGCTTTCCAACTTGGAACAGGCCCAGCATTTCTTCATCATGAAAGGACTGGGTTATTTCACTTCCGATCTGGGAGGCAACTATGTACGCCGGCAATACAACGGCAACTCGGTAGGAGGGGAGCTGCAATACAATTTCAAAGGGATGTCAACCTGATCGTAACCGGCAGTTGGGCCCGCAAAGTCGAAGATGTAACGGTCCCGATCGCCACACAGCCGAAAAAGCAGGGTTCTGTAGTCGATGACCGTCTCAAGGTCTCCCTGGCGGCGAATACCACGACCCGGGGCGGATATACCCACTCCGTACGACTCAGCTATCAGGACCGTGCGATCGACGGGATAGAATATGTCCAGAAATATGACAACAACTACGAATCGCAGGACTGGATAACGATCTGGAAAGGCATCCGCTCCCAATACCGTACGCACCATATCGGTTTCAACTACGACCTGATGCGCGGTTATGAAGCCGAATATAGTTTCCGGACAGGCGTTTTTAGCTGACTACAACCGGCAAAACGACATTTATCTGGTGCCTACACCCTCCACGACGGAATTGATCTCCAACACGAAAATCGGTGCCTATTTCAAAAAGAACTTCCGATTCGGAAGCCGTTACAACGGGCGTTTGCTGTGCGGATTAACCGCACAATACAACATCAATCTCGATGGGACCTACGATTATCACGGCACGGCTCCCGATTCCGAGATCGTAAAAAGATTTCATGTACCTGGACCTGGCCATCCGTTCTGCCGATTATTTCGACGGAGCCGCCGAAGTGACCTACTCCCGCAACCTGAATTTCTCGTCCAACAGCATTCTTTGTCCGTCTCAACGGACGCTACTGGAAAGCCAACCTGGCCGAAAGTTATAAGACGTATGACTCACGCTACATGGTCCACCTGACCGCAGGCCTGAACTTTTAGAACGGGCGCACCCTGAAACCGGCCTGAGGAAACAAACAGTTGCAACTACATCGGTCCCCGGTGTCCGCCCGGCGGCGGCCCCATTGGGGGGCGTCCCATCGGTGGCCGTCCGTCGTGAAGCGAATCCGGAGTTTCCCCCCGACGAGTGGACGAAGCGTCTACATTCTTGCCTCCGAAACGCCTCAGGTTATAGATCAGGTTAATGCTGAAATAGCGGCCCAAGACATTGGTTTTCACGTTTTCTATATAGGTCGCCGTCACATTGCGCGAGAAACTTTTGTTCTGGTTCAGCAGGTCGTAAGCCGATACGTTGATCTCACCGCGCTGGTGTTTGAATATTTTTTTCCCGATCGAAGCATTCAGCAAGAAATAATCTTCAACGAACGAATCCGTAATACCGCTGTATTTCAAATAAGAGCCATTGGCCTGCAAAGTAATTCCGGCCCAGGTAATCCACTTGAAATTTCCGGATACCTGCTGGTTCACATAACGGTTATTACTCTCTTTGCGGACCTTATTCGACGCTACGTTATAACCGACATCATATCCCAGCGTAAAATCGAGTTTCTCGCTGATATTGCTGCCCAGTACGGCTCCGGCAGTATAGGTCGTCGTATTGGTCGTGCTTTTGACCTCGTTGAAAATGTTCGGGGTCGCCGCATAATTAATGCCCCGATTGACATTCAGGTTGCTTTTGAGAAACGAAACGGGCAGTCCGTAACTCATCATCCCGTTCACATTCCAGTAACCGTTCATATTGACGGGACGCGAATACTGAGCACCCTGGTTCAGCACGATCACCGTATTGCCCGCGGGATCTTTGACCTCGTAGCCGTTTTTGCCCGCGATCACCGTAGCATTGGAGATGTAATTCGACTGCATGGAACCGCCCAGCATCGCCATGAACGTACGGCCTTTCGTAACATTCGTATTGACATACCGCACAAACATCCGGTTGGCATACACCGGACGGAGATTGGGGTTGCCCTGGGAAACGAACAGCGGATTCGACACATCGAGTACATCCTGCAGCTGAGTGACGGACGGATTGTTCGTCGACGAGCGGAGCATCGCACGAAGCGTATTGGTCGGATTGAATTTCACATCCAACAAGGCCATGTAAACCAAATTATTGAAATCGGCAGAAGTTTTGGTTACCTTCGGAAATTGCTGATCTCCAGCCAATGTCGAATATTGGTAGGAAAGGTTTCCGATGACCATCACCTTTTTATTGTTGTACCGGAAACCCGGACCGACCTGTTGGGTCAGGTAGCCGCTGTTGTAAGTATTCGACAAACTGTCGATCATTATGTACTCGGGGCGCTGGTACGAACGCTTATCCCGGTCGGAGTAGCTGTAATTCGCATTGTAACTGAACAGTAACTGGGATTTTTCGCTCAGAGGTTCGGAATACATGACATGGCCGCTGAGCCGGTATGAACGGGAATTATTGGCTATATACTGATCCAGCAACGATTCGGAATCGGGGTTAAAATAGCGCGTCAGCGAGTATTGATCCTGCTTGCCGTCGTTTTTCGACACCCCGCCGCCAAACATCACCGTCAGCGTCCGCCCGATTTTTTCCCCGAACTTATGCCGGTAGATCAGGTTCCCCGAAATGTTATACCCCTCCGTATGCGACGATGTGGTACTGCGGAACAGGTTGACCAATGCGTTTTCCATCGCGTTCGCACTCAGCATCGTGGTCGATGTATCGCTGCTCGACGCATCGTTCGTCTGCAAACTGACGCTCGGACGGAACATCAGCGAATTGTTCTCGTTGATCTTGTAATCGAGCCGCGCATTGAAACGATGGTTGTAGTTACGCGTATCGCGAATCCCCAACGCATCGTAATACTGGGTGGAGTCGTCGCCCAAATAGTAGTTGCGGTTCGTAACGGTATTCACATGGGTTTTGGTCGAATTGAAGAAATAGCTGCCGTCAAACTTCACTTTTTCGCTCCACTCTTCGGAATAGTTGACTCCCAACGAATACACGGTCGAAACGCCGCTCTGGTTGCCCACCATGAAATTCGACATCTCCCGACCGCTCCGGTGACGCGCGCCGCCTCCGCCGCTATTCGAGGTGCCGACTACGCCGAGAATGTCGTCGATGGCGAAATTTTGCTGGTTCACGTTATTAGCCATGCCGATAATCGAAAACCGGCGCTTGTCGTTGAACAGGTTCAGGCTCGCCCCGGCATTGTACTTGTCGTTGAACCCATAACCCGCATAGAACTTGCCGAAAGTCCCGCGGTTCATATTTTTCCGCGTAACCAGGTTGATCGCTTTGTAACCTTCCCCGTCATCCACTCCGCTGAATTCTGCCTGGTCGCTGAGTTTGTTGAACACCTCGACTTTATCGATCGCCTCGGCAGGCAGGTTCTTGATCGCAGTGGTCACGTCGCTGCCGAAGAACTCCTTGCCGTCCACCAGGATTTTCTGCACCGTTTCGCCGTGCGCGGTTACCGTACCGTTCTGCACACTGATGCCCGGCATCTTTTTGAGCAGGTCTTCGGTCGCAGCGTCTTGCGTTACCTTAAAAGGCTCCGGAATTGTAAACGACGGTATCGCCTTTGGACGAAGTGCGCATCGCCCGTGCTGAAACAAGAACTTCATCGAGATCCTGCGCCTTCTGCGCCATCTGCAGTACACCGAGAGCAACGGCTGCCCGGTTCACCTTGACCGAGCCGGCAAGGGTATCGTACCCCAGAAAGGTGACGTTATAGGCATATTCGCGATAGGGTAGTCCGGTCACGGAAAACCGCCCCTGGGCATTGGCCGTCACGTACCGGCGTGCCGCAGAATCGGATACCGGAAAAATTTCGACCATCGCTCCGGCCATCGGCTCCTTGGTCTGCGCATCCTGCAATGTGCCTGTCACCGAGCCTGCCTGCTGCGCAAAAAGCCGAAACCGACAAAAACAATACAAATATGGGAAAGGCGGATTTGATCAATTTCATCTTCATAGACCGTTCATTTGCTACGGTTGCCAAAATAGACGTAATTTCCCAAAAGGGCGTTATCATACCGATCAAAAGCGGATATTTCACGATAAATGCATGAAATATCCGCCTCAATTGCCCTGGAGCATTATGTCTATTCTTTATACCACGAAGCGTACATCATATAATCGCGCGCCGTGCGTTCGATGATATCGCGCACCTGCTCGGGAGTCACGCCCTTCACGCGGCGCGCCGGCACACCGGCATAAACGCTGCCGGGTTCGATCACCGTACCGGTCAATACCAGCGAATTGGCCGCCACGATCGACCCTGTACCGACCACGGCATGGTCGAGTACCGTCGCTCCCATACCAATCAGGCATTTGTCCTCGATCTTCGCCCCATGTACATTCGCATTGTGGCCGATCGACACATCGTTGCCTATTTCGGTCACAGAACGCTGGTAAAGCGTATGGATCACCGCCCCGTCCTGAATGTTAACCCGGTCGCCGATAGTAATTTTATTGACGTCGCCCCGTACCACGGCGCTGAACCAGATGCTGCAATCGCGCCCGATCGTCGCATCGCCGATCACCGTGGCGTTATCCGCCAGAAAGGTATTCTCTCCAATTACCGGGGTGAATCCCCGGACCGATTTAATGATTGCCATAACTATTCCGTTTTCTCTTTTGCCTTGTTTTTGGCTTCACACCACCAGTTTTCCATCTCCGCAAGCGAAAGTTCGCGCAGCGACAATCCCTGTTTTTCGGCCTGTTCCTCAATATAAGTAAACCTTGAAATGAATTTTTTATTGCATTTTTCAAGCGCCGTCTCCGCATTCACGCCATAGAGCCGCGCGGCATTGACCAATGCGAAAAGCAGGTCGCCGAACTCCTCTTCCTTATTAACCTCGTCGCCGCTCTGCATAGCTGCCTGCACTTCGGAGATCTCCTCCTGCACCTTGCTCCAGATATCCTCTTTGGTCTCCCAGTCGAAACCTGCCGAAGCCGCTTTCTGGCTGATACGATAGGCCTTTACCAGCGAGGGTAGTGTCCGGGGCACCCCGAAAGCACGCGTTTCTTCTCGTGTTCTTTTTTTCCTTCTCCTTCAGCTTGAGGTCTTCCCAGTTTTGTTTTACTTCGTCGGGCGTATCGGCATGCACGGCACCGAAAATATGGGGATGACGGAAAATCAGCTTGTCACACTCCGTATCAGCCACATCCGCAATATCGAACGCCCCCTCTTCAGAAGCTATTTTGGAATAAAATATCACATGCAGCAACAGGTCGCCCAGCTCTTTCTTGACATTCTTCATATCGTGATCGAGCAACGCATCGACCAATTCATAGGTCTCTTCTATGGTGCTGCTACGCAGCGATTCAAAGGTCTGTACCCGGTCCCACGGGCACTTCACCCGCAACTCGTCCATCACGTCAAGCAGGCGCCCGAATGCCTCCAAACGCTTATCTTTGTTCATAACTCATCAGGTTTATTGATCCTGTAAAGGTACGATATTCCTATGAAAAACGTTATTTTTGTCAGGAGTAAAACTAAAAAATTCAGAGCATGTGCGGAATTGTAGGTTACCTCGGTGACCGGCCGGCCTATCCGATGCTGATCCAAGGTCTGCGCCGATTGGAATACCGGGGATATGACAGTGCGGGCGTCGCGCTGGTACACGAAAACGGAACGCTGGATGTATTCAAATCCAAAGGCAAAGTCGCCGACCTGGAGCGCGCCATCCAAGGCCAAGACGTTTCGGGCACCATCGGGATCGCTCACACCCGCTGGGCCACGCATGGCGAACCAAACGACGCAAATGCGCACCCGCACTATTCGCAATCGAAGACCCTCGCTATTATCCACAACGGCATTATCGAGAACTACAACGTACTGCGCGAAATGTTGCGCAACCACGACTACACCTTCCAGAGCGACACCGATACAGAAGTACTGGTACAACTGATCGAGTACATCAAGCAGACTAACCATTGCGATCTCTGCACGGCGGTGCAACTGGCCTTGCACGAAGTGGTCGGCGCCTATGCGATCGCAGTTATAGAGAAAGAGAATCCAGACCTGATCGTGGCAGCGCGCAAAAGCAGCCCGCTGGTGATCGGCATCCGGGGCAACGAGCGTTTTCTCGCTTCGGACGCCACGCCGATTATCGAACATACCAAAGAGGTAGTGTATCTCAATGACGAAGAGGTGGCCGTCATCCGGCGAAACGAACCGCTCCAGGTCGTATCGCTCGATAACGTGGTGAAGCCCCTGCACATCAAGATGCTGGAGATGAATATCAGCCAACTCGAAAAAGGAGGTTTCCCGCACTTCATGCTCAAAGAGATTTACGAACAGCCCCGCACGATCATCGACTGTATCCGCGGCCGGATCAACCCCGAAGGCACCGACGTTATCCTTTCCGGCGTACGCGACCACCAAGACAAGTTTCTCAAGGCCGGACGCATCATCATCGTCGCGTGCGGCACGTCGTGGCACGCAGGCCTGATCGGGGAGCACCTGATCGAAGAGTTATGCCGCATTCCCGTCGAAGTGGAATACGCCTCGGAGTTCCGCTACCGCAATCCGGTCATACGCCCCAACGACATCGTAATTACCCTGTCGCAGTCCGGCGAAACCGCCGACACACTGGCCGCTGTCGAATTGGCCCGCAACAGCGGCGCATTCATATACGGTATCTGCAACGTCATCGGTTCATCGATCGCCCGGGCGACGGATTCAGGCTCTTACATCCACGTAGGTCCCGAAATCGGCGTGGCTTCGACCAAAGCCTTTACGGGCCAGGTAACCGTCCTGATCATGCTCGCGCTGAGTGTCGCCAAACTGAAAAAAAAGCATTTCGCCGGAATTATATACCACCATGCTGCACGACCTGCAACAAATACCGCAGTTGATGGAACGGGTTCTGAAACTGGATACCGAAAATCTGCGACCTGGCGAAAATTTTCACCTATGCGCATAATTTCATCTACCTGGGCCGCGGTTACAATTACCCGGTCGCGTTGGAAGGAGCACTGAAGCTCAAGGAGATTTCCTACATCCATGCCGAAGGTTATCCGGCCGCCGAGATGAAACACGGACCGATCGCACTGATCGACAGCGAAATGCCCGTAGTAGCGATTGCCACCGCCGACAGCGTGTACGAAAAGACTATCAGCAACATTCAGGAGATCAAAGCACGCCGGGGCAAGGTAATCGCCATCGTTACCGAAGGCAATGAAGACGTGCGCAAGATGGTGGACTACGTCATCGAAATTCCCCGGGTCGACGAACGGCTGATTCCTTTGGTCGTCTCGCTACCGTTGCAAATGCTGGCCTATCACATCGCCGTGAACAAAAACCGCGACGTGGACCGGCCACGCAACCTCGCCAAATCCGTAACCGTCGAATAACAGAATGTTGCACAATACACCATATAAATACCTGCTGTGCGGGTTGCTGCTCGCGGCCTGCACAGCGGATGCATTCGCCGCGCCCAAACCTTCCCGGGACCACGAAACGGGCGAATATCCCGGCACCCGCCGTTCTTCCGTAACGTTCGGGGAAGAACCGGCAACTAGTTTTAAATCCAATGTCCCCGCCACACCCTGTTCATCGGATGTCATCGTAGGCGCCGGGCAGACGGAGCGTTACCTTCCCCCTGCTCGCAGGACGCAATGTGGGGCTCCTGACCAACCACACCGGGCTAGTAGGACATACACATTTAGTCGATACGCTGCTCGCGCGCGGCGTGGCGATCCGCCGGATTTTCGCTCCCGAACACGGTTTCCGCGGCGAAGCGGATGCGGGTGAGAGCGTCACGAGCTACCGGGACCAAAAGACAGGAATCGAAGTCGTCTCGCTCTACGGTGCCAACAAGCGGCCGAAACCGGAACAATTAAACGGGATTGACGTGATCGTATTCGACATTCAGGACGTAGGTTTACGTTTTTACACCTACCTTTCCTCGATGCACTACATGATGGACGCATGCGCTGAAAACGGTGTCGACTTCCTGGTCCTCGACCGTCCCAATCCCAACGGTTTCTATGTAGACGGGCCGATTTTAGATCCGGAAAACCGTTCGTTCGTCGGCATGCATCCCATCCCGATCGTACACGGCATGACCCTCGGGGAACTGGCCCGGATGATCAACGGCGAAAAAATGGCTCCGAAACGGGGGACAATGTGCATTGAAGGTAATTCCATGTCTGAATTATACGCACCAAACCCGATACACACTGCCTGTGAAACCGTCGCCGAATCTTCCCAACATGCGGGCGATCTACCTCTACGGGTCGCTGTGTTATTTCGAGGGCACGCCTCTCAGCGTAGGCCGGGGTACCGATGCCCCGTTTCAGATTTACGGACATCCGAAACTCCAAAGCAGCTACTCGTTCACACCGCAGAGTAATCCGGGTGCAAAAAATCCGCCGCTACGGGGCGTGTTATGCCACGGCGAAGACCTGCGCCGGGAGCCACCGGACAGCATACTTTGGAAAAACGGCATCAATCTCGCGTACCTGATCGAAAGTTACCGACAAATCGGAGGAGGCGAGAGTTTCTTCCTGCCGATATTCGACAAGCTGACCGGTGTCAGTTACATCCGCGAAATGATCGTCGCGGGAGCCGGAGCCGACGAAATCAAAAGCCGCTGGAAAGGGGATGTAGAACGCTTCCTTGTCCAGCGCAAACCTTACCTGTTGTATGAAGAGTAATCCGATGATAAATTCTTTCCGTTTTCTGGCCATCCTGACGTTTGTGATCCTGCATGCTGTCCCCGGACACGGGCAGCAATTGATCCCGCAGCCCTCGGAACTGGCCTATGCGGAAGGGCGTTTTACCATTACGCCGGAAACGGTGATCGTCCCGCACGAGTCGGACGACCTGGCCGGGTATCTGAACGATCACATCGAAAGAGTTTGCGGTTTCCGGCTCCGAACTGTACCGCATACGCCGGAAACCAATTACATCTCGCTGCGCCGGGGCGGTCATTTGGGAAACGAGGCTTACACGCTCTCGATCGAACCGGAACATATCATCATCCGGGGCGGAGACCGCGGCGGAGTATTTTACGGATTGCAAACCCTTTTTCAACTGATGCCTCCGGAAGTGTACGGCCAATCGGTCGCCTCGGCTCCGCAACCACTGACACTGGATGCCGTATCGGTCAAAGACGGTCCTCGGTACGCTTACCGGGGAGCCATGCTCGACGTATCGCGCACCTTTTTCGACAAGCAGGCCGTCATGCAATACCTCGATTGGATGAGCCGTCACAAGCTCAACAAATTCCACTGGCACCTGACCGACGACAACGGCTGGCGTATCGAAATCAAGAAATATCCCGAACTGACTGCCAAAGGAGCTTGGCGCGGACCGGGAGAGGTGCTACCTCCCTCATACGGCTCGGGACAACGGCGCTACGGAGGCTACTACTCGCAGGACGATATCCGTGAAATCGTCCGTTACGCGGCATTCCGCAACATCGAGGTAATTCCGGAGATCAACCTTCCGGGCCACGCCCTCGCCCTGACAGCCTCCTACCCGGAGACCTTCTGCCGGACGACGGACGATCCGGATCCGAATGGGAACGGAGTAACGGGCAATGTGCTTTGCGCCGCCCGCGAAGAGAATTTCGAAATGATCCGCGACATCATTCACGAAGTGGCCGAACTCTTTCCGTCGCACTACCTGCACCTGGGCAGTGACGAAGTCAGTACACGCTACTGGAAAAAAATGCCCGCACTGCCAAGCGTTGATGAAAAAACAGGGTATGAAATCCCCTCAAGAGATATTCAGTTATTTCGTCCTGCGCCTGGAAAAAATCGCTCATGAAGAGGGTAAACGGTGTATGTTCTGGGACGAAGCATCGGCAACGAACGGATTATCCGCCGGCACGGTAATTTCGGGCTGGCACGATTTGAAAGCCTGTACCGAGACGGTAGACAGGGGACTGCCCGTCATCGTAATGCCCGCATCTTACTGCTACATAGACATGAAGCAAAATGCATTCGACCGCGGACACACATGGGCATGGCTTGTCGACACGCGGCGGGTCTATGCATTGGATCCTGCATCCGTCACCGCTTCCGCCGAAAAAAGCAAACTCGTCCGGGGAGTAGAGGGCGCACTGTGGGCGGAGTTGCTCGACCATCCGGACCGTATTGCCGAATACCAGGCCTATCCTCGCCTGTGTGCATTGGCCGAGGTGGGATGGAGCCGACCGGAGGTACGGGATTGGAACGATTTTTATGTCCGCCTGACCGGCACTCATTTGGCCCGGCTTGACGCCATGGGCATCGGCTTCCATTTGTTCGCACCGGAAATCAAATACGATCACGGTGTTATCTCTGCCGCCTCGTTGCCGCACGCCACGATCCGTTATACCGCCGACGACACCGATCCGACCGCCGGTTCTCCACGCTACACGGCTCCGATCCGGGACACGCTGCCCGAACGCTACCGGTTCCGGGCATTCTACGGCAACGCGCACAGCCCGGTTGTACCGCCTGCCGCCACTTTCGATACAGTGCTGCATGCCAGCAGCCGGCGTACGCTGACCTTCCCGCTGAGTCGCTATACAGACCGAAACGGCATTTGGTACCTGACCGTTACGCCCGGCGACCCGAAACCGTCATCAACCGGCTCGATGTAACGGGACCGGACACCACGTATGCCATCATCATCCGTAACGGACAAAAGGCCAACCCGTTCTCTCCGTTGCGCCTGTATATAGACAACCGCAACAAGTCGGCAGACCTTATCCTGACGATATCGAATAACAGCTCTGCGGCCAATCCGGTTTCGTTCAGTTTCCGGCCGTCGCCCTGTATCGAACCGAAAACCACCATTACTTCGTCGCTGCCGTTCTCCTCACGATTCCCCGCAGCGACTCACCGATTACAACCTGACCAGTTACAGCCGCAGTTCAAGGGCGTGCAAAAAAAGGCGATTACATACAATACACCTTCGCCGAGCCGGTCTCGTGCCGGGCTATCGTCGTCCAGACCGGTATTCCCAACGTCACGCGTTACATCGTCACGCAGGGCACGGTAGCATACTCGACCGACGGAACGCATTTCACCGACTGTGGCCCGCTCGACGACAGCGGCAGTGCAACGTTTTGCCCCGAACAACCTGTTAAAGCCGTCCGGATCAACATTCTGGGCGACAACGGAGAAGCGATCGTCGCCCTGCAGGATTTGCACATTCTGCCTAAATTGGAGCCGCTACCACAAAAATACGTCCCGATGAAATCCGGATTGATCGCCATATTTCTCTTGCTGGGTACGGTGTTGTCAACACGAAGCGGCGAATTGCCCCGTAGAGAGGAGGAGCGGATGGATTCAATGATCCGACGGGAGCTCTCTGCCCGCGCATTTCCCGGTGCAGCGTTTCTGTGCGGTACCGCAGACCAGACTCTTTACACCCATAATTACGGCGACCTCGATTATACTCACACGGTTCCGGTAACGGACAGTACGCTTTACGACGTAGCCTCGTGTACGAAAGTACTCTCGACCACTTTCGTCCTGATGCGCCTTTACGACCAAAAAAAAAGATAAGCCTGGAGCGAACCGTAGGGGAGTTCCTGCCCCGATTTGCAGGGACACCTCTCACAACGCTCACCATACAGGAACTGCTGACGCACACATCGGGATTAAAACCGACCGTCGTTTATCCCGATCTGATCAAACCGGCCCACGGCGGGAAACTGTTCAACGGCCACCGTAACGAACAATATCCTTATCTGGTAGATCAAAATCTTTACATGGTGCGTAATGTCGTTCAGGATTCCGTCTATCTCTCCGGAGTTCCCCGGCCCGGTTACCGGCAGATCGCAGATTCGCTGTGGGTCAATCCGTCCGTCGATACGATCATGGCCCGCAAGATTATCCGCAGCTACGATCCCGGCCGGCGTGGACGCTACCTCTACAACGACACGAACATGTACCTGCTCCGGCTAATCGCCGAACGAATTACCGGTCGCACACTCGAAGAATCGACCGCCGAACTGTTTGCAGAACTGGGGTGTACCGACACAGGATACCGGCCGCTCGAATGGACCTCGCGAGGCGTATTGCACCGACCGAAAACGATAAACTACTGAGGCGGGGACCAATCAAGGCTTCGTGCACGACGAGCTCGCCGCAGTTTCCGGCGGGGCAGGGGGAATGCCGGCCTGTTCTCGACGGCATCCGATATCGCCCGCTTCTGCCAAATGATTCTCAATAACGGTTCCTATAACGGACGGCAGATCATCACTCCGGCCACGATCGATACCTTTACGTCATCCCCGCTGTCGGCCAAAGGTATCTATCGAGGATTGGGCTTCGACAAGCGTGGAACGGCAAGCGCATTCGGCGGTCCGGATTGTTGCGGCCACACCGGATTTACCGGAACGATCTTTTGGATCGACCGCAGCAAAAACTGTTCATGGTTTTCCTTTCAAACAGTATTCATCCGACACGCACGAACAAACGCCTCTCGGCATCGCAGTTGCGCCTGAACCTTTGGAAAACCCTGCAAGCAGCCTATCCATAAACCGGATCCGGCCCGGATAGACAACCCAAAAAATACATACATACCCAAAAGAGCGGGATGCCGTTGCAACGGCATCCCGCTCTTTACATGGGGCAAAACTTTCGACGGAATCTATCCGTACATCGCCCACAATCTATCGTTATCGCCCGGCATCATCGCAACGAACAGGTCGATAAACCTGACGATTATTGGTTCATCGTAACCAACAGTTCCTCGTTCGAACGGGTCGATTCCATATGCTTTTTGATTACTTCCATCGCTTCGGTCGGATTCATATCCGACAGGTAGCGGCGCAATACCCAGATCTTTTGCATCACCTCCTTGCTCAGCAACAGGTCCTCGCGGCGCGTACCCGATGCCACGATATTGACAGCAGGGTAAACGCGCCGGTTTGCCAACTGGCGGTCAAGCTGCAATTCCATGTTACCGGTACCTTTAAATTCTTCGAAAATCACCTCGTCCATCTTCGATCCGGTGTCGATCAGCGCCGTAGCGATAATCGTCAGCGAGCCGCGTTCTCGGTATTGCGGGCAGCGCCGAAAAAGCGCTTGGGCTTGTGCAGCGCATTCGCATCCACACCGCCGGAAAGTACCTTGCCCGAAGCGGGCTGAACGGTATTGTAAGCCCGGGCCAGGCGGGTGATCGAATCGAGCAGAATCACTACGTCATGGCCGCATTCGACCATACGTTTCGCCTTTTCGAGTACCATTTCGGCCACCTTCACATGACGCGTCGCCTGCTCGTCGAATGTCGAGGCGACCACCTCCGCCTTCACGTGGCGCGCCATTTCGGTCACCTCCTCGGGGCGTTCGTCGATCAGCAGTACGATCAGATACGCTTCGGGGTGGTTATCGGCAATCGCATTGGCGATCGACTGCAACAGCATCGTCTTACCTGTTTTTGGGTTGTGCCACGATCAGGCCGCGCTGTCCCTTGCCTATCGGTGCGAAAAGGTCGATTACACGCGATGAAAGGTTATTATGCCCATTGCCGGTCAGATTGAATTTCTCCGAAGGAAACAACGGGGTCATGAACTCGAACTGCACACGGTCACGCACTTCATCAGGACTCAGTCCGTTGATCCGGTTCACCTTGACAAGCGGAAAATACTTTTCACCCTCTTTCGGGGGACGGATCATTCCCTGTACGGTATCGCCGACTTTCAGTCCGAACAGTTTGATCTGCGATGGGGAAACATAGATATCATCCGGTGAATTCAGGTAGTTATAATCGGTAGAACGCAGGAATCCATATCCGTCAGGCATGACTTCCAACACGCCTTCGCCTTCGACATCGCCCAGGAAATCGTCTTTGGCATCGCGCCGGATATGCGGCTGTTTAACCTCTTTGACAGCAGACTCTTCCTTCACGGCAACAGGAGCCTCCTGTTGGAGCCGGAATTCGGCCGACGGCGTCTCTGCGATGGGCAATTCGGGTATATCCGTAAAATCAGTCCCTCCCTCCTGTATCAATATGGCTTCGGGATCAGTCTCCCCCGGCAACGTTTTTCATCGCCTTGTTAACGGTAATCCTGTCCCGCCGGTGACGTTTCATGCCCTCCTGTGAGTCCCCTCGCATTTCACGCGTACTCGGACGGGCGACTTCAGTTTCAACCGTCGTTGCTGAAATTTCCGGATCTCGCTGTTCCGCACCGTCCCGGTTATCCTTAGGACGCCGTCCGCGCTGTTTGCGGTAGGGTTCACCCTGCACAACGCGGCCTATCCTCACCGCAGTTTGCTCTTCAGCGCGGGAGGAGCAGTCTGTTTTTTGGGTCTTCCGACCGGCCGGACTGTTTTCACACCTGTCGGTTCGAACGACAATTCGGCATCGGATGAGGGTTGAGAAACGGCCGGTTGCTGGCGGGCGGATAGTTCGAGTATCTTGTCTGCCAGTTCTTGCTTGCGCATCTGCGCCTTGATCCCGAACTGACGTCCGATCTCGCGCAATTCGGCAAGCGTCTTACCCTGAAGGGCATCTTTATCGTACATGGTGGTAGGAATTTACAAAATAAGGAGGTCACACGGTGCAATTCGGACGAACCGCAGAAGAACGATATGACTTGACAAAGATACCGTTTTTTCCCCGATTTCCCAAATCCCGGACCCTGAAAAGATTACAAGCCGCCATTCCGGGCCATAAACGCCCGCGCCGCTTCGAGGTCTTGCGGCGTATCGATCGCAAGGCTTTCCGAAAGCGTCTCTGCCACTTTAACCTTGAATCCGTTCTCGAGCCAACGCAGTTGTTCAAAGCGATTCACACTGTTCCAAAACACCGCGGGGAAGGTCGGTGATCCGATGCAGCACACCGGTGCGATAGGCATACATCCCAATATGCTTCAGGTATTTGAATCCTTCCTGCCATTGCTGTGGCTCGACACCGCGCCGGTAAGGGATAACCGAACGGCTGAAATAGAGTGCATAACCCTGTGCCGAGACCACCACTTTAGGAGAGTTGGGATTGAAAACATCCTCTTGCGGACCAAAAAGGCTTAACCAAAGTTGCAATATCGGTACCGCTGTCCTCAAAGCATTGCTGTATCAGTTCCAATTGCTCACGCGAGACGAACGGTTCATCTCCCTGGATATTCACAACCACATCGAATGCCGTGCCAGTCTCCCGCTCCACTTCCACCAGCGCCTCCCGGCAGCGGTCTGTACCGCTGGGATGTTCGGAAGAGGTCATGACCACCCGGCCCCCGAACGAAAGCACGGCCTGTTCAATACGCGGATCGTCCGTCGCCACATAGCAAGCATCGAACACGGCATGCGCCTTTTCATACACATGCTGAATCATCGGTTTTCCCATCAGGTCGGCCAGCGGCTTGCCGGGGAAGCGTGTCGACGCGTAACGCGCAGGGATTAGGGCGAGAAATTTCATAATACAGCGATTCTTGAGTAATGCAGTTGGGCAAAGATAAGTTTTTTGTAGTTTTGTTGTATGAATCCCGCTGCAAAATATCCGATCGGCCCCTTCGTAGAGTTAGGCAGAATCCTGCAACAGGAGCTCGACGAAGGCCGACTCGATCCCGTAATCCGCCGGGCCACTGAAGCGAACTGTTGGTTCACCGCAGAATCGGTCGCTTTCGCCATACGGGCGATATGCAGCGATATGCTGCAACCTGAGCTGCTCGAAACATGGCTGCGACCGTACCAAAAGCAGGGAACAAAAACGGTCAGGAGGGTGGGAATCATCATGGCGGGCAACATTCCGCTGGTCGGTTTTTTCGACCTGATGTGCGTACTG
>VOFJ01001778.1_pt1 | contig 24868 bp, 24 predicted proteins | sample 5384081 | NCBI WGS metagenome assembly VOFJ01 (sample SAMN12384729, study PRJNA508395) | human gut metagenome | isolation source: healthy gut I | host: Homo sapiens | reverse complement strand
CAATGCAGCTGCATCTCACTTCGCACAGGCCGCCTGTGCCGCTTTCTCCTGTTCTGATATGAACAGCATGATTATTCTGGACGCCAGCCTTATTCTGCTGGCGTCCTTTATTATTCTGCCTCTGGCAGTACTGGTAAGAAACAAAACTGAACAGCCCGTCCGAATCACGACGCAACTTCGACTTCTCTCCCGATTCTCCGCACGAGATAGAGACTGATATCACGAAAGAGGCTCCGTCGATTCGACGGAGCCTCTTCCTCTTAGCTTTTTCACTTTTTCTCGTTCGGCCGGCGAAAAAAGCGGAAATAGATCCCCCCATTCCACATTTTTCAGAAAGAGAGATCCCTCCAATGGACTTTTTAAACTTCCTCATGGCGCTCAGCCCAATTGTCGTCGTGCTTGTCGGCATCCTGGGCTTCAAAAAATCCGCAAAAACCGTCTCGCCCATCGCCCTTGCCTGGACGCTTATCCTTGCCTTTACCTATTTTAACCTCGACGGCCTCACGTTCGCTGAAAACGTCAAGGTGCTTGACCCTCTGGTCTGGAAGGGCATCAAGGAAGGCCTCAAGATCGTGCTGATGGTCTTCGGCGCGTTCACCATTTTGAACCTGCTGCGCGAGACCGGCGCCATTGAGGATGTGAAAGCCACCATTGCGCAGATCAGCGACGACCGCCGCGTGCAGGTCGTCATCATCGGCATGATGCTCCCGATCTTCCTCGAGGGCGCGGCGGGCGCGGGCGCTCCCGCCGCCATCGCCGCCCCGTTCCTCGTGGCCCTCGGCTTTAACCCCACCACCTCCATCGCCATCGCGCTGCTCGGCGACGCGACGCCCGCCTCGTTCGGCGGCGCGGGGCTGACGACCATCAACGGCGGTGCGGCCCTCGTTGACGCGGGCCTTGCCACCGTCGCACAGAACGCCGCAATGGCCGGCCGCTTCCACATGTTCGGCGTGCTCGTCATCCCGTTCATCATGGTCGGCATGGCGTTCGGCAAAAAGGGCTACAAGGGCATTCTCCCCTACCTCACTTTCGCGGGTGTGAGCACGTGCCTCACGATGTTCCTCCTCTCCAACTTCGTCGGCGCGGAGGTCACCTCCATGGGCACGGGCCTCATCTCCATCCTTCTCTCCGTTGCGTATGTCAAGCTCGTCGGCGTGAAGACTCCAGACGAATTCCGCAATGAAAGCGCCAACCATCAGCGCAAGTACAGCTCGTTCAAGGCCATGTCGCCTTACGTCTACATGCTCGTGCTGCTCCCGCTCATCCGCTACGGCTTCCCCGCCGTCGTCGAAAATGGCTTTGCCATCATGTGCACGTTCGGCTACATCTTCTGGGTCGACCTTGTCATCCTCGTGTGCGGCATCCTCGGCGCGCTCACGCTGGGCGTGAACTTCAAGACCTACAAAGAGGTCTGCAAGCGCACCGCGAGCGGCGTGCTGCCGGTCCTCATCACGATGGGCAGCCTCCTTATCGTCGCCTACATCATGCAGTCCTCCTCCACGGGCATGATGAACCTCCTCGCCTCTGACATCGCCGCCGTCGTCGGCCGCTTCTATCCCGCGGCAGCCGTCCTCATCGGTTCGAGCGGCGCGTTCATCACCGGCACGGGCCTTGGCTCCAACATCATGTTCGCTCAGATGCACATCGACGCCGCGGCGTCGCTCGGCATGAACCCCATCACGATCTTCGCCGGTCAGAACGCGGGCGCTTCGCTCGGCAACCTGATCTGCCCGAACAACACGGTCGCCGCCTGCGCGACGGTCGACCAGGTGGGCAACGAAAGCGACGTCATGAAGAAGACCTTCAAGGCCTTCGCCATCATCCTTGTTTTGTACATGGTTCTCGCCATGCTTTATACCTGCGTGCTCTTCCCCAACTTCGGCATGTAAGGGCCGCACAAACGATCAGTTAACTACACGGGCACACCGTTTTTGAGAAAGGAAGTATTCTTATGGCAAAGAAAAGAGTTCTCGGCGTGGTCGGCATGGGTCATGTCGGCGCACATGTGGCTTACGCTCTGGCGATCCAGGGCATCGCGGACGAGCTGGTGCTCGTCGACCAGAACGAGCAGAAGCTCGCGAGCGAGGTGCAGGATCTGCGCGACGCCGTCGCGTACATGCCCCACCGCGTGACGGTGCGCGCCGGTGACTTCGCCGACCTCGGCGCGTGCGACGTCATCGTCAACAGCGTCGGCAAGATCGAGCTGCTGCGCGGCACACATGACCGCGTGACCGAGATGGACTTCACCATTCCCCGCTGTGCGCGGCTACGCGGAAAAGATCAAGGCGAGCGGCTTTGACGGCGTGCTCATCAACATCACCAACCCCTGCGACATCGTCACCCGCGAGCTGGCGCTGCATCTGGGCCTGCCCCGGGCCGCGTGTTCGGCACCGGCACGGGTCTCGACACCTCCCGTCTGCTGAGCGCGCTGGCGCGCCAGACCGGCCTTGACCACAAGTCCATCACCTGCTACATGATGGGCGAGCACGGCAACCAGCAGTTCGCGCCCTGGTCCTGCGTCAGCTTCCGCGGCGTGCCGCTGGATGAGTGGGCCAAGACCGACGAGCGCTTCCGCTTCGACCGCGACGCGCTGCAGAAGGAGTCCATCGGCGGCGGCTGGGTCACGTTCTCCGGCAAGTTCTGCACCGAGTATGGCATCGCCACCACCGCCGCGCGCATGGCCTACGCCGTGCTGCACGACGAGAAGGTCATCCTGCCCGCCAGCACGGAGCTGTGCGGCGAGTACGGCGAAGAGGGCCTGTTCGCGGGTGTTCCCCTGCGTCATCGGTGAAAACGGCGTCGAGCAGGTCGTCGAGCTGCCGCTGACCGCCGACGAGAAGGCCACCTTCCACGCCTGCTGCGAGGGCATCCGCCACAACATGGAGCATCTCAAGGAAATCTAAAGAGCAAACAAATTTCGACAGGAGGTCATCCTTATGAATATCACGATCACTAAGACTACCCATCCCGGCACGCTGCCCCCGTCCGACCAGCTCGGCTTCGGCACCGTGTTCACCGATCATATGTTCCTGATGGACTACAGCGCCGACAAGGGTTGGCATGACGCGCGCGTCGTGCCCTACGGCCCCATCACGATGTCCCCGGCCGCGAGCGTCCTGCACTACGGCACCGAGGTCTTTGAGGGCATGAAGGCCTACCGCCGTCCCGACGGCGGCGTGCAGCTCTTCCGCCCCTTGGGAGAACGTCGCCCGTCTGAACCGCTCCTGCGAGCGTCTGGGCCTGCCCCAGCTAGATCCCGACGATGCGCTGCAGGCCATCAAGACCGTCGTCAAGGTCGACGAGAACTGGGTCCCGAGCGATCCCGGCACGTCCCTCTACATCCGTCCGTTCCTGTACGGCACTGACCCGACGCTTGCCCTGCACGGCGTGCATGAGGCCACGTTTGCCATCATCCTCTCCCCCCTCCGGCAGCTACTTCAAAAACGGCCTTACAGCCCCGTTCCCATCATGGTCGAGACGGAGGACGTGCGTGCGGTGCGCGGCGGCACGGGCGAGGCCAAGTGCGGCGGCAACTACGCCGCGGCCAACCGCGCCGGCGACCGCGCCATCGAAAAAGGGCTTCTCTCAAGTCCTGTGGCTCGACGGCGTGGAGCGCAAGTACGTCGAAGAGGGCGGCGGCATGAACGTCATGTTCAAGATCAATGGCACCGTCGTCACCCCCGCGCTGACCGGCTCCATCCTGCGCGGCGTGACGCGCAAAGTCCGCCATCGAGCTTTTGAAGAGCTGGGGCGTTCCCGTCGAGGAGCGGCTGCTGAGCGTGGACGAGCTGTTCGACGCCGCGGCATCCGGCGCGCTGGAGGAGGCGTGGTGCATCGGCACCGCCGCCGTCATCTCCCCGATCGGCGAGCTGAGCTGGGGCGACAGAGACTACAAGGTCAACGACAACAAGATCGGTGCGCTGTCTCAGAAGCTCTACGACGAGCTGACTGGCATCCAGTGGGGCACAAAGCCCGACCCGTTCGGCTGGGTCTGCCCGATCGACTAATTTTGCTATTCTCTCATCTCTCTCATATAGGGAAAAGGCGGTGCGCTTGCACCGTCTTTTCCCTATTTTATCGTTTTGTTATCGTTTAAATTCATGCAAATTGTAAAATAGCGCTCCGCTTATTTTGACATATTTTAAGATTTTGCCTCGTTTTCTATGTCTGACTATTGATTTTTTAAAATTAAATGATATACTAACCTCATCAATCAAAATAAAAAGGAGGAGCTTTCCATGCCTACGCAAAAAAGCACCGCACGGCTGTCGAAAAAGCCGCCGCTGTCGCCCGAGGAGCTCAAACAGATCGACGCTTACTGGCGCGCAGCAAACTATCTGACCGCCTGCCAGCTCTATCTTCTCGATAATCCTCTGCTCGAGCGCCCGCTGTGCGAGAGCGACTTAAAGCAGACCATCGTCGGCCATTGGGGCACCTGCCCGGGCCAGAACTTCATCTACACGCACTTAGACCGCGTCATCAAGCGCGATGACCTCGATATGATCTACCTTTCCGGCCCCGGTCACGGCGGCAACGCCATGGTCGCGCAGGACTGGCTGGACGGCAGCTATACGGAGGTCTACCCCAACATCACGCGCGATAAGGAGGGCATGCAGAAGCTCTTCAAGCGCTTCTCTTTCCCCGGCGGCATCCCGAGCCATGTCGCGCCCGAAACGCCGGGCTCTATCCACGAGGGCGGCGAGCTGGGCTATTCCCTCTCTCACGCCTTCGGCGCGGTGGCGGATAACCCCGACCTGATCGCGGCCTGCGTCGTCGGCGACGGCGAGGCCGAGACCGGCCCGCTCGCAACGTCCTGGCACGGCAACAAGTTCATGAACCCGATCACCGACGGCGCAGTCCTGCCGATCCTGCACTTAAACGGCTTCAAGATCGCAAATCCGACCATCTTCTCCCGCATGAGCCACGAGGAGGTCGAGTGCTTCTTCCGCGGCTGCGGCTGGGAGCCGCGCTTTGTCGAGGGTGACGAGCCCGAGACGATGCACCAGCAGATGGCCGCCGCGGTCGACTGGGCCATCCGCGAAATCAAGCGCATCCAGCGCACCGCGCGAGAGAGCGGCAAGGCGAGCCGCCCCCGCTGGCCGATGCTCGTGCTGCGCACCCCGAAGGGCTGGACCGGTCCGAAGGAGGTCGACGGCAACGCAATCGAAGGCAGCTGGCGCGCCCATCAGGTGCCCATCTCCATGGGCGCGGATGAAAGCAAGCACCTGCCGCTGCTCGAACAATGGCTGCGCTCCTACAAGCCCGAAGAGCTCTTCAACGAGGACGGTACGCCGGTCGAGCTGATCGCGTCCTTCCCGCCCAAGGGCGAGCACCGCATGGGCGCAAACCCGCACGCCAACGGTGGTCTTCTCCTGCGCGACCTGCGCACGCCCGACTTCCGCGACTACGCGGTGGATATCCCCGCCCCCGGCGAGGTCGAGGCGCAGGACATGTACGTCCTTGGCACCTATGTCCGCGATGTGATGAAGCTCAACATGGAGTCGCGCAACTTCCGCATCTTCGCACCCGACGAGACGGCGTCCAACCGTTTGCAGGCCGTGTTTGACGTCACGGGCCGCCGCTTCCTCGACAAGCAGATCGAGGGCATCGACGAGCACCTTGACCCCGACGGCCGCGTGATGGACTCCATGCTCTCCGAGCACTTCTGCGAGGGCTTCCTCGAAGGTTACCTGCTGACGGGCCGCCACGGCTTCTTTGACAGCTACGAGGCCTTCATCCGCATTGTCGACTCGATGTTTTCCCAGCACGCCAAGTGGCTCAAGATGTGCAATGAGCTCCCCTGGCGCCACGATATCGCCTCCCTCAACTATATCCTCGCCTCCAACGTCTGGCAGCAGGACCACAACGGCTTCACGCATCAGGATCCCGGCTTCCTCGACCACGTCGCCAACAAGAAGGCCGACGTCGTGCGCATGTATCTGCCGCCCGATGCCAACTGCCTGCTCTCCTGCTTTGACCACTGCATCAAGAGCCGTAACTATGTGAACGTCATCGTCGCGAGCAAACACCCGCGCCAGCAATGGCTGACGATGGAGCAGGCCGTCAAGCACTGCACGCAGGGCATCGGCATCTGGGAGTGGGCCTCGAACGATCAGGGCCAGGAGCCCGACGTCGTCATGGCCTGCTGCGGCGACACGCCGACGCTTGAGACTCTCGCCGCTGTGACGATCCTGCGCCGCGAGCTGCCGGAGCTCAAGATCCGCGTCGTGAACGTCGTCGACCTGATGAAGCTCCAGCCGCACACCGAGCATCCCCACGGCCTGACCGACGCAGAGTACGACACGCTCTTTACCAAGGACAAGCCCATCATCTTTGCCTACCACGGCTATCCCACGCTGATCCACGAGCTGACCTACCGCCGCCACAACCGCAACCTGCACGTGCGCGGCTATAAGGGAGGAAGGCACGATCACGACCCCGTTCGACATGCGCGTGCTCAACGATATCGACCGCTTCGATCTCGTCATCGACACGGTGCAGCGCCTGCCGCAGCTCGGCAACCGCGGTGCTTACCTCATCCAGAAGATGAACGACAAGCTCGTTGAGCACCGCCAGTATATCAAGGACAACGGCGTGGATCTGCCCGAGGTCCGCGCGTGGAAGTGGAACGACGGCAAGGGCGTTGAAGTGTAAAAGGAGGAAAGCAATGCGTATTGCAATCCCTGTTGTGAGTGGGGAGGTTTTCTCCCCGCTCGCCAATGCCGAAGCCTTCCATTTTTATGAGGACGACCACGGAAAGATCGTGCGCGAGTTCCTCGAGCCGATGGAAGAAAGCGGCACCGACGCTGCCGTCGGCCTTTTGGAGCATTACGGCATCGACGCGCTGCTCTGCGGCACGATCGACGACACCGAGCGCACCGCTGTCGGCATGGCGGGCATCATGCTCTTCCCCGGCTATTCCGGCAAGGCAGACGACGCCGCGCTGCGCTTTCTGAGCGGCAGCGTCGTGTCCGACCCGAACAACCACTGCAACGCCTGCGGCTTCAAAGGAGCGTGCTCCCTGAAGGATAAAGGCGGCTGCGGCGGCAACTGAACAGCAAAAAGGAGCAAGCTTTCGGCTTGCTCCTTTTTTGCTTGATATTGTTACGATGCGGGGCGCGTGGTGGAGAGGAAGTCCGAGTTGATCCAGCCAAACTTACCGTCCACGCTAACGAACGTCCACCCATCCTGCTTGGCCGCAGCCTGTACCTCGCTGCCGAGCGACACGGTCGTGACCTTGTCATAGCTCGTGCCCGGGCCGCTGCGCAGATTCACGCCGCCGGTTGTGTAGTAGATGTAATACTTGTCGTACACAGAGTTCGGCTTGACGGAGACCTCGTCATGGCCTGTGAGGTCGAGCCAGTCGATCGTGTCGCCGCCCGTCTGATTATCGCCGCTCATATTATCGCCCTGCGCGGGGTCGCTCACATCGTTCTCTCCGGTGATCGAGCCATCTTCGCCGGTCACAGTCTGGCCGTCCTCGCCGGTCTGCTGGCCGCCGCGCAGCTGCTCGATTTTCGTCTGCGCCGCAGCAAGATCGCTGCGCGCGCTCTTGAGCTTGAAGCCCAGCACGACCACCGTGATCAGGAGCACCAGCGAAAGCGCCAGCAGTCCCATAAAAAGCACATAAAGCGGATTGCGCCGCGGTTTGCGGCGGCTGACCCGACGTCCTTCCATAACGATTCCCCCTTATCGGTTTGTTCGCCTTTATTGTACATAATTTTCACAAGTTATGTCAAGTGCCTTTCCTCTTTAGACGCGCAAATTCACAAAAAGTTCCCGCCCAGTGCAAAAAAAGGAGATGACCAAGGCCATCTCCTTTCAGCGGATTTACTTTTTGTTTGCGCGCTCCTTGCGGCGCTCGAGGAATTCCTTGGGCTCGGCCTCGGCGAGCTTGCGCTCGCGGCGCTCGAGGACTTCCCTGGGCTTTTCGGTGATCGCGCCGGCGGCCTTGAGAGATTCCTTTGTCGCCAGCGGGCCGACCAGCTCGTAGATCAGCACGGAGAAGAGGATGATGTTGCGGATCAGCTCGCCATCCGCGCCGAGCACCTGTGCGCTCACGCACATACCGAGCGCCACACCCTCCTGCGGCAGCAGCATGATGCCAAGGTACTTCTGCACCGTGTGGTCACAGCCCACCGCCTTGGCCGACCAGCGCGCGCCGCAATATTTACCGGCCGAGCGCGCGATGATGTACACAACGCCGATGAGCACGAGCACACCCTGAGAAAAGACGCTCAAGCGCAGGTTTGCGCCGCTCACGACAAAGAACACCGCCAACATCGGCGTGCTCCACTTGTCCGCGCGGTTCATCAAATCGTCCGACAGCGGGCAGATGTTGCAGAACACCGTGCCGAGCATCATGCACACGAGCAGCGGCGAAAAGCCGCAGTCCACGCCCGCGACGGTGAAGTCCACTGCGGACAGGCCGACCATCAGAAAGATGAACGCGATGCTCAGCGACAGGCGGTTCGAGTTCGAGCGGAACATCGTCTCAAGCTTCGTGAGCACGAAACCCGCAAGCGCGCCGAGCAGCAGCGAGCCGACGATCTCAATGAGTGGAGAGAGCAAAATGCTTGCGAGGCTGAACTGTGCGCTGTCCATCGCGCGGGCAATACCGAAGGATACGGCAAATGCGATGAGACCCACCGCGTCGTCGAGCGCGACGATCGGCAGCAGCAGATCCGTCAGCTCGCCCTTGGCCTTGTACTGGCGCACGACCATCAGCGTCGTCGCAGGTGCGGTGGCCGTGGCGATCGCGCCGAGTGTGATGGCCGCAGGGACGGACAGCACGTCGGGGCGCAGGAAGTGGAAGATCACGAGCGCAACGTCGACAAAGGCCAGCGCGGCCAGCGCCTGCAAGACGCCGATAATCATCGCCTGCCTGCCAGTCTTTTTGAGCTGGCTCAGGCGGAATTCATTGCCGATGGAAAAGGCGATAAAGCCCATCGCCACATCGGAGATCATGCTCAGCGCCTCGACCTGGTCGTAGCTTGCAAAGCCGAGGCCCGGAATGCCGAGCCGGCCCAGCACGAACGGCCCGATCAGAACGCCCGTCACAAGAAACGCCGTGACATCAGGCAGATGCCAGCGGCTAAAAATACGGGTCATCAAAAGCCCTGCGAGCAGCGCAACGGCCAGATTCAAAATCGCAGTCATGGTTACACCTTCACAACAGAAAAAGTACGGGCGAACAGAGCCGCCCAAGGGTCATATTGTAGTCTGTTTGTTCGCAAAAAGCAAGCACTATTTTGCAAGTTTCCTGTCAGAGTAAGAAAAAATGGCAGCTTTTTTGGGCAAAAACTGCCATTTTGTTTCATTTCACACAGTTCAGTCTGTGTTCGCGCGCACACCGGCGAAGTAGCTGTTGCCAAAGCCGTCGGTGTAGACGCCGCGCAGCGTGTCGCGCAGCATGTGCGCCGTGCCGTCAAAATACACGGGCGAGAGCGCCGTCTCACCGAGCAGCATCGTCTCCGCATCGTGCAGGAACGCTGTGCGCGCCACAGGATCTTCCGACGCTCTGGCGACGCCCATCAGCACGTCGTAGGTGCCGTTTTCATAGCCGATCAGGTTCTGCTCATCCTCGCTGCACCAGCGGTCGAGGAAGCCCATCGCGTCGTCGTAGAGCGCGGTGACCTTTTGCAGCGCGAGCTCGTAGTTCCCCGCTTCCATGCGCGCGTTGTACTCTGACTGCGTCACGCCGCGCAGCATCACGTTCACGCCGAGCGTCGTGCTCCACATGCTTTGCAGCGCGCTCTCGCCACGGCGTCATTCTCCGTGCCGGTCACGTACAGAAGCTCGACCGGTGGGAACATGCTCGTGCTGTAATAGCCCGCGTAGGTCAGCTCCTCCTGCGCTTGCGTTGCCCGCGCGCTCATGCCCTCTTCATCGATGGCGCAGAGCTCGCCGCCCGTTGTGCGGAAGTCATCCTCCGTCTCGCCGGAATCCGGAATGCCGTAGGGAACAAGGCCCGTTGCGGGGCTGTTCTCCGCGCCGCCCGCCGCCGTGGCGGCCGCGCGGTCGATGGCAAGGTCAAAGGCCTTGCGGATGTGCTCGTTCGAGAACGTGTCGCTCTCGTTGTTGTAAAGGACGCTCGCCGTCGCGTACACCGCCGTCGGCTTCCAGCTCTCGTCCTGCGAAAGCTCGGCGATCACGCTGTTGGGCAGGTGGGCGATGTAGTCGATGTCGCCCGCCTCGTAAAGCTGCCACGCCTCGTCCGCGCCCGCTGTGAAGATGAAGTGCAGCTCGTCGGGACCGACGAGACGTGCTTCATAATACTCGTCGCTGCGCGCCGCCGTCAGCTCACTGCTCTTCGTCCACGCGCTCACATGGTACGCGCCGTTGCTCACTGTGTCCGGCGTGTCAAAGCCTCCGCCGTTCTCTGTCAGATCGCGGCGCAGCGGCATCGTGGCGACCGCCGTGCAGATGCCCTCGATAAAATAGGCGCACGGCGCACTCAGCGTGACGACAAATGTGGATTCGTCCTTGGCCGAGACCTGGAGCTTCGTCTTGTCGCCCGTCTCGCGCACGTCGTCATAGCCCGCCACCACGCTCATCAGCGCGTGATTCGGCGAATCCGTCGCGGGGTCGGCAAGTCTCTGCCAGGCATAGACGAAGTCATCCGCCGTCACCTTTTCCCCGTCCGACCAGCGCGCGGTCGAGCGCAGCGTAAAGCGGTAGGTCACGCTGCCGTCGTAGTTTGTCTCTTCGGTGTACTCCTTGGCCATGCCGTTCGTCAGCGTCACCTCGCCGCTGCCGTCGTCGCTCTCGCGCATCAGGTTTTCATAGAGCGCGTAGAAAACGCTGTCGGCATCCGCGTCGGTGTTCATCGCGGGGTCGAGTGAGTCGATCACGTTGCAGACGCTCACGTTCAGGACGAATTTCTCGTCCCCCTGCTTCTTCTCCCCGCAGCCGGAGAGAAGGCCCAACAGCATCAGCGCACAGAGCGCCAGAGCTGTGATCCTCTTTATTGCTTTCATCATGCCTCCCATTGGCAAAACGCAGCGAAGGCTGCTTGGTTTTTTTGTAATACGGAGATATTATAGCGAAAATCGTTCGCCTTGTAAAGGTGAGGGAGGAAGAAGTTACAATTTGTTACCAAATTGCATCTGCTTTTCCGCACAGGTGCGGAGGGATATGCTGCCCGCGTGCGGCAGCGTCAAAGGGGCCATTCTCTTTCGCAAAAGAGAATGGCCCCTTTGGAACCCCAAGAGAAAGGCTTAGATTGGCAGTCTCAGGCTTAAATGACTTTTATGCCTCCGGAATGAAAATACCTGCGCGCGGCGTCGCCGCGTTAGCGTTGCTAGACGATTTGGCCTACTTCTATTATCCGCTGCCGCTCTGCCCAGCTCGTAGAAGTGCGGACTAATTTCCGTCCACCGTCAGCCTCCATATTGCAGCGAGTGCCAGCAAGGCCGCCTCGGCAGACAAAACAGTGAAAATCTGTAGTAGACGGAAATTGCGTAAGGTAACGAATCGCAGGCAAAGCGACAGCGAAGATAGAAGAAAGTCAAATCGTATAGCAACAAAAATAGCAGGCACTCGATTCGGCAAGCGCCGCAGCTCTTCAAGCTGCTCGCTTGCAATGCAAACCTTTCTCTTGGGGGTTCAAAAGGGGGATATTCTCTTTCGTGAAAGAGAATATCCCCCTTTTATTCGCTCCCCTGCACGGTGCAGGGGCATAAAGCTCTGTTAGTCTTCGACTAACTTCCCCTCCGCATCCAGATGTGCCTTCTTGACCTCATTGCCGGTGAACTTGGCGATTTCATCCAGCCGCATGCCGGAGGGATAATCCGACACGAGCGTATACGCCACGCCGCGGCGCTTGGCGCGGCCCGTGCGGCCGATGCGGTGGACGTAATACTCGTTTTCAAGCGGCACGTCGTAGTTGAACACCGCATCGACGTCGTCGACGTCGATGCCGCGGGCGGCCACGTCGGTCGCGACAAAAATCGGCAGCTCGCCGCGGCGGAAGCGCGCCATGACGGCCTCGCGCTTTTTCTGCGGGATATCGCCGTGGATGCAGTCGGCCTCGAGGCCTTCCATCATCAAAAACGCCTTGAGCCGCTCGGTCATGCCCTTCGTGTTGCAGAACGCCATCACGCGCTCGTGGCCCTCGGCGCGGATGATCTGCGCCATGACGTGCGCCTTGTCGTTCTGGCCCACGTCGATGCGGTACTGCGCGATATCGGGCTTATTCTCCTCCTTGGCCTGCACGGTGATCTCCTCGGGGTCACGCTGGTACATCCAGCTGATGTCCATGACCTCGCGCGAGATCGTCGCGGAAAACATACCGAGATTGCGGCGGGAGGACAGCTTGTCCAGAATGCGCGTCACATCGTGGATAAAGCCCATGTCGAGCATGCGGTCGGCCTCGTCGAGCACGACGGTCTTGACGTTGTCGAGCTTGACGGTGCGGCGCTTCATGTGGTCGCTCAGGCGGCCCGGCGTCGCGACGACGATCTGCGGGTGCTTTTTGAGCGCGTCGATCTGCTTGCCGATGGGCGCGCCGCCGTACAGGCACACGATGCGCACGCCCGGAAGATAGACGCAAAGGTCGCGCAGCTCCGCCGTGATCTGCATGGCGAGCTCGCGCGTGGGCGCTAAGATGACGGCCTCGGTCTCCTCGCTGCCGGGCTCGATGTGCTCGATGATGGGAATGCCAAAGGCAAAGGTCTTGCCCGTGCCGGTGGGCGCCTTGGCGATGACGTCCTTCCACTCGCGCATCGGCGGGATGCAGCCCGCCTGCACGGGGGTACTCTCTTCAATATTTTTCTTTTTCAGTGCGCGCTGGACCTCTTCGGTCAGTCCGAGAGCGTCAAAGCGCACGCCCTGTGTGAATTCCATAGCGTTTTCCTCTGTTTTCTCATATTTTCAGTCGTGTATGATTATATCACGGCTGTCAATACGGTAAGGTTCAGGGGCACTTGAATTCACGTGCGCTCGCTTCACGGGACGGGCTGAGGACAAGGCAAAGGAAGCACAGCATTTCAACCTTGCCCCTTTTGACCAGTATACGGCTTTCTGTTTGCCAGACTGGGATCGCGTTCATTGATCGTCTTGTGCCCTGTCGACCACAGCAATAGCGCTTTCTTTTTCGATAACTGCGGGCGAGGTCTCCTGAATGCTCCCCCGATAAACGATTTTTACAACATCGCCTATGTTCCATTCCTCTCCCGTTGGAATATGCTTCAAATAGTCATTGACAATGTATTTTTGCCCGTCCTCCGCCACAACGGTCATACTTCCTGTTTTTTCATCAAAATCACAAATCGTTCCCCGCACACTCTTCCAGCTATTGATAAATAAGAAAAGGAGAAGCACGGCACAAAGGAGCAGGATCGCAATTCGTTTCATAACAGTTACCCCCTTAACAAATTAAATTTCAGTTTATATGATATCTACATAGACGACAGCATCGGCAAAAAGTTTCATCTTTTTGCATTGTACGATCATTTTCTGATCCTTATAAGGCTCAAGGGGCCCACAGCATATGCCAAGCTGCACAGATTCGCTCCCTTGTGGGACACTTCGTTTTCTGCCGCAATTTTTGACCGCCGGTTGCTTGTCAGTTGGGGTAAGCTATGGTACAATCATCGTACTAATTCCATGGATGGAGGATAGCAATATGAAAATCGTCATCGTCACCGGCAGCGCGCACAGGCATGGCACGGCCGCTACGCTGACCGATTAGTTCCAGCGCGGCGCGGAAAGCGCGGGACACGAGGTCTTCCGCTTCGACGCGGCGTTCAAGGACGTGCACCCCTGCATCGGCTGCGACAAGTGCGTCCGCACCAGTGAGTGCACATTCGAGGCTGACGACATGAAGGAGCTCAATCGCACCTTCCCGAGGCCGATGCGGTCATCTTCGTCTCGCCGATCTATTATTTTGACTTCAACGCCCAGCTCAAGGCGGTCATCGACCGCTTTTACGCCAACAATGAAGCGCTGATGGGCAAAAAGAAGGCCGTTTTTCACACCGCGATGGCCGATGAAGATCAAAAGACTGCCTCCGGCGCGAACGCTTCGTTTGACCTCATGGCCGACTATCTCGGCTGGGAGATCGTGGGCAGGCTGAATGTCGGCGGCTGCTCCACGGCAGACGATTTTCACGAAGAAGACCTGACCGCCGCTTACGAGCTCGGCAAGAATCTGTAAACAGTTGATCGTATAATAAATATCCCCCGGCCTAGCCGGGGGTATTTCTTAGACGGGCGAAGCCCTATGTTACCAGCCACGCCTCATGCGGCGTTGGTACGATCTGACATCTGCATAGGCTTGTTACCAGCAGCCCGTAAACAGGCTTAGAAGTTGCCCATCGTCAGTTGTTCGCCCATCCTATCTTCCTCTAATTGATTCCGGATGTACTCTTCTATTTTCTTCGCATTCTTCCCCACGGTGTCCACGTAGTATCCGCGACACCAAAATTCGCGGTTTCTGTACTTGTACTTGAGATTTGGGAACTGTTCGTAGATCATCAGCGAGCTTTTGCCTTTCAGGTATCCCACAAAGCTCGAAACCGCAATTTTGGGCGGGATCTCAAGGAGCATGTGAATATGATCCGACATACTTCCGCCTCTACGATATTCACCTTTTTCCATTCGCATAACTGCCGCAGTATTTTCCCAATCTCCCTGCGTTTTTCGCCGAAGAACACTTTGCGCCGATACTTCGGCGCAAATACGATGTGGTATTTGCAATTCCACTTCGTATGCGCTAAACTGTTCGTGTCATTCATTCTTGAGTGACCTCCCTTTGTTTTGTAGTTTGCAGTTGCCAGACCGCATCTCTACTATAACAGAGGGAGTTTTATTTTTCCTCATCGGCAGCAGCCTCTTTTGAACCACTCGCCCAGCGAGTGGTTTTCGGGATACAAAAAAAGAGGACTTGCTTTGCAAGCCCTCTTTTTTATTGTCGAAACATTCTGCTGTTGTACACGGCCAACGCCGCAATGAGCGACAGAACAGTGGAAAAGATCAGCTTCACCGGCGCGAGCGCTTGCAGGCTGGCGAGAAAATACGTCCAGCCGTCGGCTTCCAGCTTGATGCGAAAGGCCGGAATGCAATAGCCCATCGCAACATACGCCGCGGCAAAGATCACGGCAAACGCTATGATCGCCCAGCGTCTCTTTTTCATCTCCCACGCTCCTTTCTTATCACTGCACCGCGCAGCCGCCCCATTCGACGACCGTGAAGCCCGTGCGCTCGGGCGCGGAAAGCCCCTGCGCGGGAAGGTCGACAAATTTTTCCGATGGCTGCCACGCCATGAAGACGCGCAGCAGCGTGTCAGGCGTGGGATCGACCGTGAGCTTGGCAGAATCCGTATAAACGTCCTGCTGGAACGAAATCAGATTGTAGGCGTTGTCCTGCATCTGCGGCAGCCAGTAGATGATAAACTCGTTCGCCTCCTCGCGATTAAGGCCGAGCTGCGTGAGCGCATTCTCGAGGAACGCCGCGGTGTCCTCCCCCGAAACGCAGAAGCCGGTGGAAAAGTCGTAATCCGTCCCCGACGTGCCCTCCCAGTAGAGGTAGCGGTAGGTTTGGCCGCTCTCGTCCGTCAGCGTGCCATCCGGCGCAGCGCGGACGCTCCAGCCGTCGCCGTAGGCGGGATAGGCGCACGTCAGCTCGCCCGCAAGATCAAGCGTCACACGCACATCCGTCTCCTGCTCTGGATATAGATAAATCACAGGCTTTTCGTTACTCACCTCTTCCTTCGGTTCCCGCCCACAGGCCGAGAGCGAAAAGAGCAGCAAACACGCAAGCGCAAGGGAGAGTAGCTTCTTCATAGCAGAGTCCTCCTCATCAGTAGTTGTTCCTTTAGACGCAAGAACCATCAAAAAAGTTCCAAAAGCCTCGCAGAGTTTCACGCCCGCAGGCGTGAAATCTATGTAATCCGTTTTCTGCCGCGACATGTGCGTGGCAGAAAACACTTTGCGCGAAGTGAGCGTCGAATTGTCCGCTTAAATCGGACAACCGAGGCGCAGAACGAAGCGAATCTTTACAAAGAAGTGGCACAGCCACTTCTTTGTAAAAATCAAAAGAGGGACAGCAAAGCTGTCCCTCTTTTGAAATCTTTATTTGTGCGGTACATGCCAGATCGTATCCGCGTACTGCGCGACGGCGCGGTCGGCGGCGAAGATGCCGCTGCGGGCGATGTTGATGAGCGACATGCGGTTCCATTCCTCGCTTCTTGCGTAGGTATCTGCCATGCGCTGCTCGGCGGCGCAGTAGGACGCGAAGTCCTGCAAGAGCATGTATTCATCGTTCATCAGCAGCCGCGAGGCGAGATCGTCGTAGGAAACGCCGTCTGAGAAGCCCGCCTTGAGCTTGTCGATCACCGCGCGCAGGTTCTCGTCGCGCGCGTAGAGCTTCTGCGGGGCGTAGCCCTCGCGCTTGAGGCGCACGACCTCGTCGGCGTGCAGGCCGAAGAGGAACATGTTCTCGTCGCCGAGCCTCTCGTGCATCTCGACGTTTGCGCCGTCGAGCGTGCCGACGGTCAGCGCGCCGTTCATCATGAACTTCATGTTGCCCGTGCCGCTGGCCTCCTTGCCAGCGGTGGAGATCTGCTGGCTCACCTCGCTCGCGGGCATCAGATGCTCGGCGAGCGACACGCGGTAGTTCTCAAGGAACACCACCTGCAGCCTGTCGCGGCAGATGGGGTCGGCGTTGATCTCAGCGGCAAGGGAGTTGATGAGGCGGATGATGCGCTTGGCGACCGCGTAGCCCGGCGCGGCCTTCGCGCCGAACAGGAACACGCGCGGCTGCATGGCGCGGTTCGGGTCGTTTTGCAGCTGTTGATAGAGGTAGATGATATGCATCGCGTTCAAAAGCTGACGCTTATACTCGTGCAGGCGCTTGACCTGCACGTCGAAGATCGCGTCGGTGTTGAGCACGATGCCCTGCGTCTTTTTGACGTAGGCGGCAAAATCGAGCTTATTCGCGCGCTTGATCTCGCCGAGGCGGTCCAGCACCGCGGTGTCGTCTGCATAGGCCTCGAGCTTTTTAAGCGCTTCGGGGTGCAGGAGGTATTCATCCCCGCCCGCGAGCGCGCGCACGAGCTCGTCGAGCCGCGGGTTGATCTGCGCGAGCCAGCGGCGGTGGTCGATGCCGTTGGTGACATTCTTGAACTTCTCCGGCTCCATCGCGCACTGGTATTTAAAAACGTCGTTTCGCAGGATGTCCGAGTGCAGAGCGCTCACGCCGTTCACGGCCATGCCGCCCGCGATGCACAGGTTTGCCATGCGGACCTGACCGTCCCAGATGATGGCCAATTCACGCGTTTTGGCCTCGTCGTGGTAGTAGTTTTCGATTTTTTCCTGATAGCGGCGCGCGATCTCGGTGATGATCGTCCACACGCGCGGCAGAAGCGACTGCATCAACTCCTGCGGCCAGCGCTCCAGCGCCTCGGAAAGCACCGTGTGGTTCGTGTAAGCGACGGAGTGCGTCGTAATGTTCCACGCCGTGTCCCAGTCGAGGCCCGCATCATCCATCAGGATGCGCATGAGCTCGGGGATGACGAGCGCGGGGTGCGTGTCGTTGATCTGAATGACATTCTTTTCGTGGAAGTTCGCCGCCGTACCGTAGACCTCGATGTGCTTGCGCACAATGGACTGCACGGTCGCGGAGACGAAGAAATACTGCTGCTTTAAGCGCAGGCTCTTCCCCTCGGGATGGTTGTCCTCGGGATAGAGCACCTTCGCGATGGTTTCGGCCATCGCGTGCTGCTCCTGTGCGCGCAGATACTCGCCCTGCGAAAAGAGCGACATGTCGAGCGGCACGGGGGACTTCGCGTCCCAGAGGCGCAGCGTGTTGACATGCTTCGTGCCGTAGCCCGCGATCTCCATGTCGCAGGGGATAGCCAGCACCTCGGTCTCACCCTCGGGCACGACATGCAGCCGCCCGTCGTCCCAGAACTGGCGGACCGTGCCGCCGAAGCAGACGGTCTCGGTCTCCTGCGGCTTGGGCAGCAGCCACGCGCCGCCGAGGTCCTTCCAGTTGTCCGGCAGCTCGACCTGCTGGCCGTCGACGATGCGCTGGCGGAAAATGCCGAGCTCATAGCAGATGGAATAGCCCGCGGCGGGGATGTCGAGCGTCGTCATCGAGTCGAGATAGCACGCGGCCAAGCGGCCGAGGCCGCCGTTGCCGAGACCCGCGTCGGGCTCGCTTTCAAAGATGTCCGCTGCGCGGAAGCCCAGCTCGTCGAGCGCTTCGGTCAGAATTTCGCCGACGCCTAAATTGAACGCGTTTTCATCAGGCTGCGGCCCATCAGAAATTCCATCGACAGGTAGTGCACCTGACGGCGGTGTTCCTCGCGGGTCTCGCGCATGGTGTCCACGCTGCGCTCGGCCATCACGTCGCGCAGGACAAGGGCGCTCGCGCGCATCATCTGCGCATCGTTCGCCTCCTCCACGGTGCTGCCGAAGCTGACCTTCAGCTTTTCGCACAGCGCGTCTTTCATTTTCTTCACAGAGTCAATGGTCATAGATCGTTTTCCTTTTCTTTATCGGCAGATGGATTCGTAAATGTGGCGGTATTCCTGCGCCGAGCGCGTCCAGCTGAAATCTGCGGTCATGCCGCGCTGCTGGAGCATCGCGTAGGCGCCCTTGTTGTCATGGTAAAGGTCAATGGCCTCGCAGATCACGTGGCACATGTCGCCAGCGTTGTAGTTGGCAAAGGTGAAGCCGTTGCCCTGTCCGTTCCAGGCTTCATACGCATGGACAGTGTCCTTTAATCCGCCGGTCTCGCGCACGATGGGCACCGCGCCGTAGCGCATCGCGATCATCTGCGAGAGCCCGCACGGCTCGCTCTTCGACGGCATCAGGAAGAGGTCTGCGCCCGCGTAGATCTGCATGGCGAGCTGCTCGGAATAGCCTAGGTAGACGGCCATGCGTCCCCCGTAGCGCTGCTTGGCGTACTCAAAAAACGTCTCGTACTTCGCGTCGCCCTTGCCGAGCACGACGAACTGTACGTCCTTGCCCATAAATGCGTCGAGCGTTTCGCACACCAGGTCAAGCCCCTTGTGGGAGACAAGGCGCGTGACCATCGCAAGGATGGGCGTATCGGGCCGTTCCTGCAATCCCAGCACACGCTGGAGCGCTGCCTTGTCCTTCTTCTTTCCGGCAAGGTCATCGGGCGAATACGCCGCTGCGAGGCTCTTGTCGCGCGACGGGTCATAGCGCTGCATGTCGATGCCGTTGAGCACGCCGTGGAGCTTGCGCGCGTTCATGCTCATCACGTTTTCCAGCCCGTGGGCAAAGTACGCGTACTTGAGCTCCTGCGCGTAGGTCGGGCTCACGGCGGTCACGGCGTCCGCCGTGACGATCGCGCCCTTTAAAAGGTTCACATCGCCGCCGAATTCGATCGTGCCGCCGTCGAACCAGCCATGGTCCAGGCCGAACAGGTCTTCGACCGTGCGGCTGCCGTAGCGGCCCTGATATTCGATATTATGCACCGTAATGACGGTTCGGATTCCCTTATAAAAGTCGTCGCGCACGGCTTCATCCCTGATGTAGATGGGCACAAGCGCGCTCTGCCAGTCGTTGCAGTGGACAACGTCGGGCTTTTGCGGCAGGGACTTGAGCAGTTCCGTCACCGCGCGGGAGAAAAAGCCAAAGCGCTCGCCGTCGTCATAGTAGCCGTAGAGCTCGCTGCGGCGGAAATACGTCTCATTGTCGACAAAGTACCACGTGACGCCGTCGCGCTCGAGCGAAAAGAGCCCGCAGTAGATGCTGCGCCACGCAAGGCGCACGAACGTCCACTTTTCAAAGTGGAGCTGCTCGCCCCACTTGTCCTTCACGCGCTCGTAAAGCGGCAGGATGACGCTCACGCGGTCTCCGTTTGCCGCGAGCGCCTGCGGAAGGCTGCCGGCCACGTCGGCAAGGCCGCCCGTCTTGCAAAAGGGGACCGCCTCGCTCGTCACATACAAAATGTTCATCTGCAAGCTCCTTTCTTCTGTTTGCTGCTTTTATACAATGCTGCCCTTGCTCACGGCGAGCGGGTAGCTCTCGTGTCCGATCAGCGTGCCGCCGCGGCGGATGTGGACGTCCTTGTCGGCGATGACGCAGCCGAGCGTCACGCCGTCCTCCACCACGGTATTCTTAAAGAGGATGCAGTTTTTGACTTGGCTCCCCTTGCCGACCTTGACGCCCGGGAAGAGGATGCTCCCCTCTACGTCGCCCTCGATCTGGCAGCCGTCGGCGATCAGCGAATTGACACAGCGCGAGTCGGGCGCGATGTACGACGCCGCCTCGTCATCCTCTTTAGCGAGGATGGGCCGCTCGGCACACAGGAGCTCGGAGCGGATGGCGGGGTCTAAGAGCTGCATGCTGCGCTCATAGTATTCCTGCACCGTGCGCAGCTGCGCGGCAAAGCCGTCCCACAGAAAAGCGCGCAGGTCGAGCTTGTCGCCCATGGCGCAGAGCACATCGCTGCGAAAGCTGTATTTGTCCTGCGCGGCGCACTCGTCCACAAGGGAGATAAGAAGGTCGCGGCTCAGAAGATAAATTTCCAGGCTGCGGCAGCCGCTCGCCTTGTGCGGCGCGCAGCGCGTCTCGGTGATGCGGCCCGTTTCGTTGACGGTGAAATACGTGGCGTTTTCCACAAACTGGCCGCTCTCGGTGCAGACGCAGGTGATGTCCGCGCCGCTTTCGATGTGCGCGTCCAGCACCTTCTGCAGCGGCAGATTGATGATAAGGTCGCTGTCGGACAGGACGACGTACTTCTGCCGGATCTCGTGCAGGTACGACCGCACGCCCGAGAGCGCCTCCATCTTGCCGCGGAATTCCTCCACGCCGAACTTGCGCGCGTCGGCAAAGGGCGGCAGCAGCTTGAGACCGCCGTTCTTGCGCGCCATGTCCCACGTCTTGCCGCTGCCGATGTGGTCGAGCAGGCTTTGATAGTTGCCGTGCAGCACAACGCCGACGTCTGTGATGCCCGCGCCCGCCATGTTGGAGAGCATGAAGTCGACCACGCGGTAGCGCCCGCCGAACGGCACAGAGCCGGGCATGCGCGCTTCGGTCAGCTCGCGAAGGCCGGGAGCCTTTTCATAGGCAAAGATGATGCCGTGCAGTCCGTTCATCGTACCGTCTCCTTTCCGTCCACGCTGCGCATGCGGTTGGCAGGCAGCACATAGTCATCCGCGACCGCCGCGCCGGGGCCGAGCACCGTGATGCCCCACTGCTCCGGCGGCACCGCCTCGGGCGGCGCGCCGACAAAGGCGTGCTCGCCGACGACGCCGTTCTCGCCGATGATGGCGTAGGAGACGCGCGCGTCCTTTTTGACGACCGCGCCGGGCATCAGGATGGAGTACTGGACGCTTGCGCCCTCCTCCACCGTGCAGCGCTCAGAGAGGACGGAGTTCTCCGCCTCCCCCTCGACCGTGCAGCCGCGCGCGACGACGCTGTGCTCCACGTGCGCGTTGACGCCTAAGTACGCCGGCGGCGCGGAGACGGAGCGGCCATAGATCGGCCAGTCCTTTTCGAGAAGATCGAGCCCGCTGCCGGTCGCGAGCATATCCATGTTCGCATCCCAAAGAGAGTCGAGCGTGCCGACATCCTTCCAGTAGCCGGAGAAGCGGTACGCCGCCATCTTTTCCCCATTTTTGAGCATCTTGGGGATGATATTTTTGCCGAAGTCGTTGCTGCTCGCCTCGTCGCTCTCGTCCTCGATGAGGTATTGACGCAGCTTTTTCCACGTGAAGACGTAAATGCCCATCGACGCGAGGTTGCTCTTGGGATGCGCGGGCTTTTCCTCGAATTCCGTGATCGTGTCGTTTTCGTCCACGTTCATGATGCCAAAGCGCGGCGCATCCTCCCAGGGCACCTCCATAACGGAGATGGTACAGTCCGCGCCCGCTTTTTTGTGGTGGGCGAGCATCTTGGCGTAATTCATCTTGTAGATGTGGTCGCCCGAGAGGATGAGCACATACTCGGGGTCGTACATGTCGACAAAGCCGATGTTCTGGAAGATGGCGTTGGCCGTGCCCTTATACCACGACGCACCGCTCGCGCTCTGATACGGCGGCAGGATGTGCACGCCGCCGTCCGCGCGGTCGAGATCCCACGGCTGGCCCGAGCCGATGTAGCGGTTGAGCTCCAGCGGGCGGTACTGCGTCAGAACGCCGACGGTGTCGATGCCAGCGTTGGCGCAGTTTGAGAGCGGAAAGTCAATGATGCGGAACTTGCCGCCAAACGGCACGGCGGGCTTCGCCATATTCTCCGTGAGCACGTAGAGACGGCTGCCCTGGCCGCCGGCAAGCAGCATGGCGATACATTCTTTCTTCACGCTTGTTCTCTCCTCCTTGTTTCGTTGCCGTCCGGTCACACCTCGGGCGGCTCGTTGGTTTTCTCCTCTTCCTGCCATTCGCCCTCGCCCGCGAAGAACACCGCGCCGAGCGGCGGGATGGTCACGCACAGCGAGCAGGGCTTGCCGTGCGAGGGGATGGACTCGGTCAAAAGCTCTCCTTCGTTGCGCCAGTCGCCCGTGCCGCCGTATGCGGGAAGGTCGGTGGTAAACACCTCGCGGTACGTCTTTTTCGGCGGGACGCCGAAGCGGTAGTCCGCGCGTCCGACGGGCGAGAAGTTGACCGCCGCGATGAGCTCGCGCCCTTTCCGGTCGCGCCGGACGAAGACGACGACGTTGTTGTGGTTGTCGTCGGCGACGAGCCACTCAAAGCCCTCCCACGAAAAGTCAATGTCCCAAAGCGGGCTCTGCGACAGGTAAAAGCGGTTGATGTCCTTGAAAAACCGCTGAGTCTGCTGATTTTCTTTATTTTCGAGCAAATACCAGTCGAGCTGAGAGGCAAAATTCCACTCGTGCCACTGGCCCAGTTCCGCGCCCATGAACGTGAGCTTCTTGCCCGGATGGGCGAGCAGGTACGCCGTAAACGCGCGCACCCCCGCCAGCTGCTGCCAGTCGTCCCCCGGCATCTTGCCGCGAAGCGAGCCCTTCATGTGCACGACCTCGTCGTGCGAGATCGGCAGGACGAAATTCTCCGAAAAGGCGTACATCAGCGAGAACGTGATGTCCTTGTGGTGGAACTGGCGGAACCAGGGGTCAAGCTTCAAATAGTGGCACATGTCGTTCATCCAGCCCATGTTCCACTTGAGGTTGAAGCCGAGGCCGCCATCCTTGGCGGGCCGCGTGACGAGCGGCCACGCAGTCGACTCCTCGGCGACCATCAGCGCGTTCGGGTCGACGGAAAACGCAGTCTCGTTGAGCGCGCGCAGGAAGTCGATGGCCTCTAAATTCTCGTGCCCGCCGTTGATATTTGGCGTCCAACGGCCATTTTCGCGGCCATAGTCGAGGTACAGCATCGACGCGACCGCGTCCACGCGCAGGCCGTCCACATGGAACTCGCGCAAGCCAGAACGCAGCAGGAAAGGAGAAAGCTCTTCACCTCGCCGCGGCCATAGTCGAACACACGCGTTCCCCAGCCCTCGTGCTCGCGCTTATTGGGGTCGGCGTATTCGTAGCAGGGCGTGCCGTCAAAGTCGATGAGGCCGTGCGCGTCCTTGCAGAAGTGCGACGGCACCCAGTCTAAAATGACGGAAATGCCCTTTTGGTGCAGATGGTCGACAAAGTACATAAAGTCCCTGGGCGTGCCGTAGCGCGACGTTGCGGCAAAATAGCCGGTGCACTGATAGCCCCAGGAATCGTCAAGCGGATACTCGGTGACGGGCATGAGCTCGACGCAGTTGTAGCCAAGGTCCAGAACGTGATCCGCCAGCTCGCGCGCGAGCGTGCGGTAGTCGTAAAAATCGCCGTTTTCGTGCCGCCGCCATGAGCCGAGGTGGACTTCGTAAATGTTGAGCGGCGAGCGGTCGAGGGGTGCCTTTGTGCGGCTCGCGCGCCATTCGTCATCCCCCCAGCGGTAGCCGCCGAGGTCATAGAGCTTGCTGGCCGTACCGGGGCGGGTCTCGGCGTGGAAGGCGTAGGGGTCGGCCTTGAGGACCGTTTCGCCCGATTGTGCCGTCACGGCGAACTTGTAGGTATCGTAGCGCTTGAGGGACGGCACAAAGCACTCCCAGAAACCGTCCGCGTTCTTTTCCATCGGGTGGGCGTAGCCGTTCCAGCCGCAGAAATCGCCCACAACGGACACATGCGCGGCGTTCGGCGCCCAGGTGCGGAAGACGTAGCCGTCTTTCCCCGACCGCCGCGTGCGGTGCGCGCCGAGATAGCGGTAGGCCTCGCTGTTCGTGCCGCTGTAAAAGGCTGCGGCGTCAAATCGTCTGCCAGTTTGTTTCATGCCTCTTGTCCTTTCTCCTCATGGAGCGTATGAGAGCGGCGCAGCACCTTATTCCTCATCCGGTGCGCGCTGCACTGCCGCGCCGCCGAGGCCGAAATCGTCCTCCACGCTCGCTGTGTCGCGGCGGAGCATATTTTCCATCACGCGGATATCGCTGTCGATGTCCATCGCCTCATTGCGGTACAAATCGTCGAGCTGCTTGTCAAAGCCCTTGATGAGGGCATCCATCGTCTCTTCGATGCGCTCCCTGCGCGCGGGAGAGATTCTCGCCCTCGATGCCCGCCTCTTCAAACTTGGCGTAGCTGTCGAGCAGCGAGCGTCGTGGGCAGGTAGTAATTGAGGAACGTCGCGGCCTGCTGCTGCTTTTTCAGGATGCTGCTCGACCTCGCGGAAAATTTTGCCCGCAACGGTCTCGAGATGGTCGATCTTCTCGCTCAGCACGGGGTCGGCGATGCGGTCGTTGGCCGAGCGGATGGCGCGCAGCAGTGCGCCCGCATAGCCCTCGTTGGCCTCCTTGGGCGTGACGTTTTCCTTTTTCGCGGCCGCATTCGCGTAGTCGGCAAAGGCGTCGGCGCTGCGGAAGAAGATGCCGCGGCCGCTGTCTAAGTACGCGCCCGTGCCGAGC
>VOFJ01003861.1_pt1 | contig 24886 bp, 29 predicted proteins | sample 5384081 | NCBI WGS metagenome assembly VOFJ01 (sample SAMN12384729, study PRJNA508395) | human gut metagenome | isolation source: healthy gut I | host: Homo sapiens | reverse complement strand
GGATGAGTGCGACACGCTCAAACGCTATGCGGTCAACGGCATTATCGCCAATGCTGACAACAAGCGCTTGAAGGAGAAACTGGCTTCCGCTGAAAAGACGGTTTCCATCTGGAAACAGCGGTATGAAGCAGTAAACGAAAAAATATATGGAACTGAAACAGAAAGCCCAGCCTTTTCTGGATGCACTGGAAATCGCATCCGAAAAGGTTCGGGCTTTTATCAATTCTATCCTCATCAGAGGAAAGCAAACACAGGAACACGAACACCCTGCCCGGAAGCGTGGACAGGATATGGAACTTTGATGGAGGAATCGCCTATTGAAGAAATATTATGAGGAAGCGAAATATAATGCGGCATTTGACCGCTGTGTGGATGTTATGAGCCAGATGCTCCAGAAGTACGGGCATCAGGTTTTGGATAAATTAGAGCAGGATACACCGCAAACGGTGGAGTGTTCCAAGGATGATAAGCAAGCGCAGCCTTTGACGGATAAGGCTGCGTAAAATTTACAATTTACACGTTGCGTACTTGTTGCGGCTATGCTATAATATGTACGCAACGTGTATTTTTGCTTTTTGGAGAAAAGACGAATGGATTGTAAAAACAGAATTATTAAGTTGCGTGAAAGCACAGGACTGAACCGGAAAGATTTTTTGCAAGCTTGTCAATATCCCATACCGGACAATGACCGAGTGGGAACTGGACAACCGCCATGCACCGGATTATGTGCTTAGACTTTTGGAGTATTATATCCGCAACGAGGGATTGATGGTAAAAAAAATGAAATGAGCGAAGGAGGTGGCGATTCTGAAAAAGAAGCAACTTAAATGTTATCTATATACGAGAGTGTCCACCTCCATGCAGGTGGATGGCTACAGCCTGGATGCCCAGCGGGACAAACTGCGGAAGTATGCGGCATACGAGGATATGATCGTTGCCGGGGGGAGTATTCTGACGAGGGATTTTCCGGCAAGAACATCCAAGGGAGGCAGGAGTTTCAACGGATGCTGAACGACATCCAGGACTGCAAAGACGGCGTTTCCTATGTGCTTGTCTTTAAGCTGTCCAGATTTGGCAGAAATGCAGCCGATGTTCTGAACTCTTTGCAACTTATGCAGGATTTTGGTGTCAACCTGATTTGCGTGGAGGATGGCATTGACAGCTCCAAGGATGCCGGAAAGCTTATGATTTCCGTGCTGTCTGCGGTGGCGGAAATCGAGCGAGAGAATATCCGCACACAGACAATGGCAGGACGGGAGCAAAAGGCTCGTGAGGGCAAATGGAACGGCGGTTTCGCTCCCTATGGATACAAATTGGAAAGCGGAAACCTTGTCATTGCGGAGGATGAAGTGGAAGTAATCCGTGTTATTTATGACCGCTACATCCATACCAATGAGGGCGTTGCCGGAGTTGCTAAATATCTCAACCGCAACGGGTTTGTGAAGAAGCTGCGGCAAAATAACACCATCCCCGGATTTTCAAGGAACTTCGTGCAGGACGTACTGGATAATCCCGTTTATATGGGTAAAATTGCTTATGGCAGACGGAGAACCGAAAAGAGGCAAGGTACAAGAAATGAGATGCACGTGGTCGAGCAGTCGGAGTTCCCTGTTTACGATGGTCAGCATGAAGCCATCATTTCCGAAGAAGATTGGTATCTGGCACAGGAAAAGCGCAAGATCAATTCCTTTAAGCGGGAAAAGGTCAACAATCCAGACCACGCACACATCCTATCCGGTATTTTGAAATGCCCGTGTTGCGGAAAGAGTATGTACGGCAATATTGCCAAGGCTCATAGCAAGGACAAGAAAACACGGTATTATTACTACTGCAAAAATACGGTTACGCCGACGGGACATGAGTGCAGCTTCCGGCTGAATATCGAACAGACGGAAATCAACAAATTTGTGGCGAAGGTCATCTCCGCTATGGTCAGCAATCCCCGATTTATAGAAGCAATTCAAGCGAAAATCGGAACGGCGGTTGATACAGAGGATATGGAAAAGCAGATCGCCGTTCTGCAAGGGCAGCTAAAGCAAGCCTTTGGAACGAAAAGCCGCTTGGAGCGTCAGATGGATACTTTGGACATCAACGATGCCCACTATGACAGAAAAATTTTGGATTTGCAGCGCCGATATGATGAACAGTATGATACGATAGAAGAAATCGAAGTTCAGATTGGCGAATTGCAAAGTCAGATACGCAGCATCCAGCAGGAGAAAATCTCCGGCGATAACATTTATCGGCTCTTACTGGCATTTGATGAAGTCTACCATTCCGCAACGGAAGCAGAACAGAAAGAGTTTATGAAAGCCTTTATTGAGCGAATTGAGATGTTCCCGGAAAAGAGAAAAGACGGAAGCTGGATAAAGAAGATTGTATTCAACTTCCCTGTGCCTGTTGATGGCGAGGAAGTGAAAGAACTTCCCTTGGAAACTGAAACAACAGTCGAGACGGTTGTCCTCTTGTCACGGGAAACAAATCCACTGACGGTTGAGGTCAGAATGGAAGTGGAAACCGGCGAGGTCAAGGAGCATCCGACCTATAAGCGTATTCAGGAGTATGTGCAGGAGAAGTACGGCTTCAAAGTCCATACGGCATATATTGCAGAGGTCAAGCGTATGGTCGGACTGGATATGCACAAAGCACCGAATGCGGTGGAGCAGAGAAAACATGAGTATCATCCCTGCCCGCCTGAGAAGGTCGAGGCGATCAAGGATGCGCTGCGGCATTTTGGCTTAATTTCAGAGTAAATCGAATTTGAGGGCAGTAAAAACGCCAAGTTAAAATCGAGCGTAGTGAAAATCGCTTGCGGTTTTCCACGGTTTCCATAGCCGCAGCGAGGGAGAAAAGGGAGAGGTGGCTTTCTCGCTCAGGCGGCTTGCCGCTGCCCTTTGGCTCTCCCTTTTCTCTCTGAATATCAGGGATTATTCTGCGTCATTGCTCGGCGCAACAGGGCGAAAGTCCTCCTGAACACCCTCATTAAGGTCAAAGCACATGGTTTTTGCATCGGCAACACAGAACCCGCGCACCCTGTAACGCTTGCCGGGAATCCAGTCCTCGCCGGTGACAGCGCGAAGCGGGTCAAGCAGATTCTTGTCGGAGATCGTAACAACGCCTTTCTGTTCGCCTCTCGGCTTGGAGAACTTGAATTCCTTCGGTTCGTTGCTCTTGCAGGAACGGATCGCAAATACCTTCGCTTTCGCATCCAGCAGACACAAAACGAAGGCGGGATAGCCCAAGTCCTCAAGCACTTTCTTGGTGAAAGTCACGCCATTCTGATTCAGGAACATATCCGGGTAGGCGTTGATGCAGAATGGTCAAAGAAGTTCTACGATTTGATTGTGCCATGTATAACGGTAGATTGGCAATAGTCCACTCAGGACGAGGAGCACTGATGGCAAATTTAAATTCTGAGAATCCGCACGTCGGACGCAAGTTCCAAGAATTTGTGCAAACGATTCTCAAAAAAATATAATACATATTTTGAGCAAGAAGCAGCAATCCCCATCGGCAGACCGCCAAAGGAACACAAGTTTGATCTTGCCAATGCTGACAGGTCTATCGTGGCTGAATGCAAATGTTATACGTGGACTGATTCCGGGAATGTTCCGAGCGCAAAGTTGATGGGCTTGGACGAGGCTGTATTTTACTTTGGATTTCTGCCTTCTGGGACAAAGAAGTTGCTTTGTATGAAAAAAGCAGTGTTTTGTGGCAAGCAGGAAACACTGGCTGCGCATTATGTTCGAGCACATGGGCATTTGCTTGAAGATGTCTCTGTAATAGAAATTTCTGATGATGGAACAATCAAAATTGTCAGAGATGGATCATCAACCCCAGCAGAGGCATATTAGGGCTATGACGGTGAAATCCCATGCACTTGCGGAGCTGTCAAAGGTTGAGGCGATGAAATCCCATGCACTCGCGGAATCGTCAAGGGTTGAGGCAATGGAATTCGCTAATCCCGAAAAAGTCCCATTTCATGCGGGTTTTCGAAAGCGATTGATATGTTCCCGCTAACGAATGGATTGAGGCGAACGGGGCGAAAAGTGGATAAGTTCAGATGAAAACTGCTGGATTTGTTTCCGCGAACGTCGGGAGGCTCTGACATCAAAATGGACGTATCGAGCCATGTCGAGACTGTGGCACTGCTGACATATGCAGCTAATGAGAAGGAGCACTAAATTTTTAACTTCAACGGAATTGAGAGTGATATAAGGTGGCAAAAGGAATTATCTACATTATGGAGACGGTTGTCCCAGGCCTTATTAAGATTGGAAAAACGGGGTCGGAAAATTTTGAGCAGCGAATGTATTCACTTGAACGCAATGGCTACAACAATGTCGTTGGCTTAAAGAGACGCTTTGCCATTGAGGTAGAAGATTATGATGCTAAGGAAGCGCTGTTAGACAGCTTGTTTGATAAGAGCCGCCTTCAAAATTCAGAGCTTTTTGCATTGGATATTGATATGGCGATCCAGCTTCTCTCCTCATTTGATGGCAGACAGGTTTATCCCAAAAATGAGACCAAAGAACAGGCATTTACGTCGGCTACAGAAAATCGCAAACTCACAGCCGATATTGCGCTCATTCCAAACGGTGTCTACTACATGGACTTGCAGAAAACCGGCTTTGGGCGTGTCACTGCAAAGATGAAAGTTGAGGATGGCCTCTTTACCGTGCTTAAAGGCAGCATTTGTTGTCCGACCAATGCGTCTTGGGTTCCGGCAGCACGGAAGGGCGCTATTATCAAAAACAATGTTCTGATGGAAGACGTCGAATGCAGTTCCCCATCAACTGCGGCTTGGATTCCCACCGGCAGCCGAAACAGCGGATGGTGCGTTTGGAAAACAGAAACTGGAAAGCCGATTGATATTTTCAGAAAGCGCGACTCCAGCAAGGGCTAAAGTCATCAAATATGCAATATACACTATTTTTCTGAAAACTCCTCTTGCAATCCACCAGATGTTGTGATATAGTAACTCCGTTATAATAGATGATTTCCCCTATCATGAAAGGATGAATACCATGACTACTTTGGAACTGATTCTGACGATTATCCAGCTGCTGTCCGGTCTGGCCGTGACCGTGATCGTGCTGATGCAGTCCGGCAAGAGCGCCGGTCTGTCCGGCGCCATTGCTGGCGGTGCGGAAACGTTCCTTTCCAAGGGCAAAGCCAAAACACTCGACGCCAAGCTCGCCAAGGCGACCAAGTGGTTCGGTCTCGTCTTTGTTGTCCTGACGCTGGTTCTGACCGTGCTGATGCACAAGGGCGCATAATCACAGCAAAACAGCGAAAAAGAGCATCCCCCGGGATATTCGGGGGATGCTCTTTTTCATGTAAGGCTCAAAGCGTGATCAGTCCGGGTATTCCGCACGGCTGCCGCCGATGAGCTTCGGTCTGGTGCGTGCTGCGTTGACCGCCGCCTCGCCGATCGTCTTGACCGACAGGCGCAGCGGGACAGCCACGTGCTTGAGGTGCATACCGATCATGGTATTGCCGATATCGAGGCCGGCGTCGGCCTTTACAAACTCGACCGCTACCGGGTCATCCATCGCCTCGTAGACCGCCGTTGCGAACGAGCCGCCTGCTTTCGGGCGCGGGCGGACGCAGACAATCTCATAACCGAATTTCTCGGCGGCCGCACGCTCCATGATCAGGGCGCGGTTGAGGTGCTCGCAGCACTGCGCCTCCAGGCAGAGACCGCGCTCGTTCAGGATCGGCAGGATCTCGTCAACCACGGCCTTTGCCGCCTCCGGCGTAGAGCCCTTACCGATCTTCTGCCCCATGATCTCGCTTGAGGAGCAGCCAATCACGACCTGCTGACCCGGCTTGAGTGCAGCTGCATCCAGCAGTTCGAGCAAAGCCGCGCGGGCTGCGCTGCGTACTTCTTCATACATAAATGGTCATCTCCAGACAGTTATTAAAATTTCTTATTTTCATTGTATCACGCAGCGCCGGATTTGACAATCCTCTGCGAGGCGTGTATCATAAATGTGAACCAAACGTAACAGGAGGACTCTGTTTTGAAACGTATACTTGCATGTCTTCTTGCCGCAGCACTGCTCATCTGCGCCGGCTGCGGCACGAAATCCGAAAAGCCGTCCGTCAGCGGTGCTCCCTCGAAAGCGGAGACGTATTACGCTCCGCTCACCGGCGAGCAGCTGAGCGCAAAGCCGGAAAATACCCGCCCGTTTGCCGTCATGATCAATAACATTGTCTACGCGCAGCCGCAGGTCGGCATCAGCAATGCAGACATCATCTACGAGATTCCGGCTGAGGGCGGCATCACCCGTATGATGGCGATTTTCAGCCACCTGTACGACATCGAGTCTGTCGGCAGCATCCGCAGCCTGCGCCCGTACTATCTGAGCGTTGCCCTGTCGTATGACGCCATCGTCATCCATGCCGGCGGCAGTGAGCAGGCGTACAGCGATGTGAAAACCTATAATGCCGACCACCTCGACGGTGTGCGCGACGGCAATACCAGCTCCATGTTCTACCGCGATAAGAGCCGCGGTCAGCACGGCTCGGAGCACACGCTGTTTTTCCACGGCGCGAACGTGCAGCCGCTCGTGGAGAAATATCAGTTCCGCACCGAGCACAACAGCAGCTACGAGACCGGTCTGAGCTTCGCGGACAACGCGGCGCAGCAGTGCACTGCCGACGCCGCCACCGCACAGGTGACGTTCAACACCTCCAAGAGCACGTCCTTTACATACCACGCCGATACCGGCAAGTACACGGCCGTGCAGTATAAGGGCGACTACAAAGACGGTGCGACCGGCGAGCCTGTCCCCTTCTCCAACTTGCTCATCCTCTCGGCTGACATGAAAACGGTCGACAGCTATGGCCGCCTCGCGGTCGATCTGATCGGCAGCGGCACCGGCTACTTTGTGACCGGCGGCAAATATGTGCCGATCAAGTGGGCGCGCAGCGACATCAACAGCTGCTTTACCTATACGCTCGAGGACGGCACGGCACTGAACCTTTCGCGCGGCACGACCTATGTCGGCGTGATCCCGACCAACGGCGGCAGCGTGAACTTCAGCTGAGAATAAAATTGAAGCTTTTTTGCAGCACTATGTGCGCGGATGGCCGCGCACATAGTGCTTTTTCTCTGAGATCTGTTGCTTGTTTTCCAATACATTTGCTATAATAAATGCGCAGCCTGATGTGCCTGCCGCAAATGCAAAGAAAGGAAAAACGTTATGAACTACAATTTCGATGAAATCATTGACCGTCGCCATACCAACGCGCTCAATACAGACGGTTTTCGCGGTTATATTTTTCATGCCGGTCCGGAAAAGGTGTTTGCTTTTAAGGACGAAGAATTTGTCCGTATGTGGGTCGCCGACATGGAATTCGGCGTGGCACCCGAGATCCTCGATGCGCTGCGCGCACGAATCGACCGCCGCATTTTCGGATACACCGGCCTGTACGACGACGAATACTACCACACTTTCTCAAATTGGTGCAAGGATCACTATGACTGGCACTTTCCCAAAGAGCAGCTCTGTATCTCACCGGGCATCATTCCTGCACTGTATCAGCTGACGGAAATGCTTTGCACAGCGGGCGAAAAGGTGCTGCTCAACACGCCGGCCTACGGTTATTTTCTCCACGCGGCGGAGTATGCCGGCGTAGATGTGCTGACTTCTCCGCTGCACAAAAAGGCGGACGACACATTTGCAGTGGACTTTGAGGACTTCGAGCGCAAGTGCGCCGATCCGGCATGTAAGTTGGTATTCTGGTGCAACCCGCACAACCCCACCGGGCGCATGTGGACGGAGGATGAGCTCCGGCAAGTTGCTGCAATCATCGAAAAGTATAACCTCTGGGTGGTGTCCGACGAGATCCACTGCGACCTGATCCGCTGCGGCCGCCGCCACATCCCGATGGCAAAGGTCATGGGCAATTATCCGAAGCTCATCACCTGCATGGCGCCTACCAAGACCTTCAACATGGCGGGGCTTGCGTTTTCCAATATCATCATCCGCGATCCCGCGCTGCGTGCGCGCTATCAGGAGCGCGACAAGCTGTTCGGCATGGTCAACCCCATGTCGCTGACAGCGGCGCAGGCGGCCTATGCGCACGGTGGAGCGTGGCATGAGGCACTCAAGCAATATCTCGACGAGAATTTCGCGTTTGTCAAGGCGTTTCTGGCTCGGGAATTGCCAGAGGCGGTCATGTACATTCCGGAGGCGACCTATCTGGCGTGGGTAGATCTGTCGCGCTGCCTGCCGGATGTGGCAGACCTGCCGGATTTCTTCGCCAATAAAGCGGGTGTGCTGCTCGAGGGTGGGGATTCCCTCTTCGTCGGCAACGCGCAGGGGTATGTGCGCCTGAATCTTGCCATGCCGCGCGCGATCATTCAGACCGGGCTGGAGCGGATGCGCGATGCGATCCGCGAAGAGCAGGCAGAACATTAAAATTGAATGCAATAGCAAAAGTCCGATATGGCGGCGGCCATATCGGACTTCTTCATGTTTTATTCCCACGTCTTCCATACATCCGGGCAGTAGCCAATCGTGGCCTGTCTGCCGTTGCGGACGATGGGCGTGCGCAGCAGGGATGGGTCATCGAGCAGCCGCTCGATCTTGTCCTGCTCATAGGCCAGATGCTGCACAAGCGCGTAGTCCGCCGCCTTGGGATCGAGCAGCGCCTCGAGCCCCACGGCGTTTTTCACGCTCGTCAGCTCGCCGCGGCTCATGCCATAGCGCAGCAGGTCGATAGCCTGATACGGGATGCGACGCTCCTTAAAGTAGCGCTCGGCCTTTTTTGTGTCGAAGCATTTTGACTTGCCCCAGATCTGGATCTTCATGCTGTCCCTCCGCTCAGACTTCGATGATCACGGGCAGTACCATGGGGCTGCGGCGCGTGGTCTTATACAAGTAGCCGCTGATGTTTGACTTCACGCGGCCCTTGATAGCCGCCCAGTCGCGCTGCTTCTGGCGCTCACAGCTGGCAAGGCTCTCGTTGACAACGCGCTTGAGCTCACCCATGAGCGCTTCTGCCTCCTTGACATACACAAAGCCGCGTGTGATGATCTCAGGGTCAGCAACGGGCTTGCCGTTTTCGGACGAAAGTGTGATGATCGCCATGACGATCCCGTCCTCAGCGAGGTGGCGGCGGTCGCGCAGAACAGCGCTGCCGACATCACCGATGCCGGTGCCATCGATATAGACGTCGCCCGCAGGGACGCTGCTCGTTGCGCGCATACTGCGCTTGGTGATCTCAATGACTTCACCGTTTTTGGCCACGAGCACATTTTTCGGCTCAACACCCATGAGCTTGCCGATCTCGGCGTGCTTGCAGAGCATACGGTATTCGCCGTGCACCGGGATGAAGTAATGCGGTTTTGTCAGCGCGAGCATCATCTTCAGCTCTTCCTGACAGGCGTGGCCGGAAACGTGCAGCGGTGTGTTGCGGTCATAGATGACCTCTGCGCCCTTCTGGAACAGCTCGTCAATGACGCGGCTGATCGTGATCTCATTGCCCGGAATGGCCGAGGCGGAGATAATGACGCGGTCGCCGGCGTCGATCGTGACCTGCTTGTGCTCGGAAAATGCCATGCGGTGCAGTGCGGACATCGGCTCGCCCTGGCTGCCGGTACAGACGATAACCGTCTTACTGCGCGGAAGGCTGCCGATCTGTGACATGTCCATCATGACGCCGTCGGGAATGTCCACATAGCCCAGCTCCGTTGCAACGCGCATGATGTTTTCCATGCTGCGGCCGGTGATGCCGACCTTGCGCTTATACTTTGCCGCAACGTTGATGATTTGCTGCAGGCGGTGGACGTTGGATGCAAAGGTCGTGACAATGATGCGCTTACTGCAGTCTTTGAACAGCTCGTCGAAGCAGTCGATCACGCGCGCTTCCGAGGCGCAGTAGCCGGGGCGCTCCACATTCGTGGAGTCCGACAGCAGCGCGAGCACGCCCTCGTTGCCGAGCTGACCAAGACGCGGCAGGTCGATCATACCGCCCTGAATGGGCGTGAGGTCGATCTTGAAGTCACCCGTGTGGATGACAGTGCCGATCGGCGTTTTGATCGCCAGCGCAACGGAATCGGCGATGCTGTGGTTCGTGTGGATGAATTCGATCTCAAAGCAGCCGAGCTTAAACTTATCACCAGGCTTTTTCGTGAAGATCTGCGTATGGTACAGCAGGTCGTGCTCTTCCAGCCTGAGCTCAATGATCGCAGCCGTCAGCGGGGTCGCATAGATCGGCATATCCAGCTGCTTGAGCACATAAGGAATCGCACCGATATGGTCTTCATGCCCGTGCGTGATGACCATGCCGCGGATACGGTTTTTATTCGCCTTCAGGTAGCTGATATCCGGGATGACCAGATCCACACCATAGAGGTCCTGATCCGGAAAGCCCATGCCGCAGTCGACAAGGAACATATCCTTGCCGTACTCATAGATGGTGAGGTTCTTACCGATCTCACCAAGCCCGCCGAGCGGGATGATTTTCAATTTGGATGCCATGTGAAACTCCTTTTCGTTCGCTTTTGGGCAGACTACTCCCCCAAAAGCAGGTTGATGCTTCGAAAAATATGTACGAAATGCGTCGTCGCGGCGGCGGATAACCAGAGTATATCCGGAAACCCGGGCCGTCAAACCTGTTACATTTCCATTCGGCCGGCCAGCGCCCGCAGGAGCGTGGCATCGTCCGCATATTCCAGATTGGATCCGACCGGGATGCCATAAGCCAGGCGTGTGATCTTCACATCAAATGGCTTGAGCAGGCGCGCGATGTACATCGCGGTCGCCTCGCCTTCCGTGTCGGGGTTGGTGGCCATGATGACCTCCGTGATCCCGCCATCCGCTACACGCTTGATGAGCTCCTGGATCCGGATATCGTCCGGGCCGATATGATTCATCGGCGACAAAACGCCGTGGAGGACATGATATACGCCGTTATATTCGCGGCTGCGCTCGAACGAGAGCACATCGCGCGGCTGTGCCACGACGCAGATCGTACTCTGGTCGCGCTTTGGGGACGCACAGATGCTGCACGTCTCCTGATCCGTGAGATTCTGACAGATGGTGCAGCAGTGTATATTCTTTTTCGCATCCACAATGGCGTCTGCAAACTTCAGCGCCTCCTCCTCCGGGAGGGACAGAATATGAAATGCCAGCCGCTGCGCGCTTTTGCGCCCGACCCCGGGCAGTGCAGCGAACCGGTCAATGAGATTTTCAAGTGCGTTCGGGAAAAATGACATGACAATACCGTCCTGAATCAAGCATTGCGAATGGCGGCGATGGCGGCCGCGCGATCACTCTGGCGGAACACGGCGCTGCCGGCGACCAAGACATTGGCACCCGCGGCCTTGACAAGCGGAGCCGTCTCCGGGTCAATACCGCCGTCCACTTCCAGCTCGCAGCCGGGATTGACCTGCAGGATGCGCTCGTGCAGCGCTGCGATCTTCGGCAGCTGATCGGCCATAAAGCGCTGCCCGCCGAAGCCGGGCTCGACCGTCATGACCAAAGCCAGATTCAGCAGCGGCAGATACGGAATGAGCACGCTTTCGGGCGTTTTCGGCTTGATGGCGAGACCGACCTTCTTGCCATGTGCTTTCACGTCCTCGATCGCGGCAAACACATCCTGCGGTTCGTCCGCCTCGACGTGAAACACGACCAGATCCGCACCGGCATCGCAAAACGCGCCTACATAGCGATGCGGCCGGTCGATCATGAGATGCACGTCCAGAAACATCTGCGTATGCCTGCGCACAGATTTGACAACCGGAATACCGATTGAGATATTCGGCACAAAAATACCGTCCATCACGTCTATATGGATGTAGTCTGCGCCGCCGGCTCCGATCTGCGCGATGTCATCGCCGAGCGTGCAAAGTCTGCCGAGAGGATGGATGGTGCAAGTTTGGTCATGGATGTCACTCCGATCTGAAAGGATCCGGCCGAGCCGGATGCAGTGCTACGCGCTATAACTAATTGATTATACACCAGATATGGCCATTCTGCAAGTGTCGGAAAGAAAAAATCGGCTTGACGAAAGCTGTCGCCTGCGCTATGATGAGCTTTGGATACTTTCCAATACGAGAACAGGAGCGAGGCAAATGTCTATTGAAGCAGGAAGAGCATATTTCCGGCAGTTTGGCATGGAAGACCGTGTGCAGGAGTTTACAGTCTCGAGCGCGACCGTCGATCTGGCGGCAAAGGCACTCGGTGTTGAGGGCGCGCGGATCGCAAAGACCCTGTCATTTAAGACTGCGGACGGCTGCATGCTGATCCTTGCCGCCGGAGATGCGCGTATTGATAACCATAAATTCAAGGAAAAGTTCCACATGAAGGCCAAGATGCTCTCTGCCGACGAGGTGCTGGAGCTGGTCGGTCACCCTGTCGGCGGTGTGTGCCCGTTCGGCTGCAAGGAAGGCATCCCGGTGTATCTGGACGTGTCGCTGCAGCGGTTCGAGACGGTGTTCCCCGCTGTCGGCAGCCCGTCGAGCGCGATCGAGCTGAACCTGGACGAGCTCTACAAATACTCCAACGCCCTTGAGTGGATCGACGTCTGCAAGCTCCCGGCCCCGGCCGAGGCGTGAGCAGGACGCAAAAAAGCCTGACGAACCATCGTTCGTCAGGCTTTTTTCCTTTCCAGGATATTATGCCAGCAGCTTGGTCATGCTCTTAAGGCTGATGGCCAGCGTGGAGGCGTTGTGCAGCAGCGCCGAGGTCGCGGGCGGCAGAACACCGGCCACGCCCAGGCAGATCAGCAGGAAGTTAAAGCTGATAATCTTGCGGTAGTTGCTGTGGATACGCTCCATGAGCGCGTCGCTCAGACACTTGAGCGTCAGCAGTGCATACAGATCATCCGCACTGACCGTGATATCGGCGACTTCGCGTGCTATAGCGGCGCCGTCGCTGATGGCAACACCGGCATCTGCCTCGGAAAGCGCCGGGGAATCGTTCACGCCGTCGCCAAGCATAATGACCTTGCGTCCGGCTGCGTGTTCTGCCCGAACGAAGGCCGCCTTGTCTTCCGGAAGAACTTCGGCATAATAGGCATCCACACCGACCGCCTCTGCGACTGCACGGGCGGTCTTCTCATTGTCACCGGTCATCATGACCAGCCTGGACACACCGAGCGCACGCAAGCTGCGGATAACGTCGGCCGCTTCCTGCCGCAGCGGATCCTCAATGCAGATGACAGCTGCCAGCACACCGGAGACAGCCAGGTACAGGTGCGAATACGTATCCGGCAGGGCGTCGAATTTGGCCTGCTCCCCTGCCGGGATGACGCAGTGCTCATCCTCAAAGACAAAGTGATGGCTGCCGATGACGACCTTCTGCCCGTCGACACTGCTGGAAATGCCATGTGCGACCAGATACTCCACGCGCGAATGGCGCTCCTCGTGGCGCAGGCCGCGGCGCGCCGCCTCTGCGACGACCGCTTTGGCCATGGAGTGCGGATAATGCTCCTCCAGGCAGGCTGCCAGACGCAGCATGTCCGCTTCCTCGTTGCCGCCGAAGGTCACGACCTGCGCAACCTTTGGCTCGGCACGCGTCAGCGTACCGGTCTTGTCAAAGACGATCGTGTCGGCTTCAGACACAGCCTCAAGGAATCGGCCACCCTTAACGGACAGATGATGATCGCTCGCCTCTTTCATCGCAGAGAGCACGGCGATCGGCATGGATAGCTTGAGCGCACACGAAAAATCGACCATCAAAACAGCCAGCGCTTTGGTCATATTCCCCGTCAGGAGCCAGACCAAGGCTGTTGCGCCCAAACTGTACGGAACGAGCTGGTCTGCAAGGTGCGACGCATGATCCTCCGTTGCGGACTTGAGTTTTTCCGATTCCTCGATCATGCGGATAATGCGGTCGTAGCGGCCGCTGCCGGCGCTCTTTTCCACACAAATGGTGCAGTCGCCCTCTTCGACGACGGTGCCGGCATAGACATAACCGCCTTCCGCCCTGCGGACAGCCAGCGGCTCGCCCGTGATGGACGCCTGATTGACCATCGCCTCACCGGCAACGACTTTGCCGTCAAGCGGGATCACACCGCCGGTACGAACGACAATGCGGTCGCCGACCTGAACGTCTGCCACCGGCACAAGCACCGAGCCTGCGTCCGTCTCTTTCCAGACTTTGTCCACATTCAGGGACATGGTCTGTGCGAGATCAGCAACAGACTTTTTGTGCGTCCACTCGTCAAGAATATCGCCAATACCCAGCAGGAACATGATCGAGCTCGCCGTCTCGAAGTCCTTGCGCAGCATAGAGACCGAGATCGCCGCCGCATCCAGCACCGGCACCTGAATCTTCTTGTGCAGCAGACAGTTAAGCCCGGCCTTGATATACGGCACGGAGCGCACGACCGTGATCAGCGTGCGCACGGAGCTCGGGATGAACAGCTGCTTCATACCGCGCCAGCACAGCGATGCAACCAGCCTGTCCTCAAATTCGCGGCTGATGGCGCGGCTGCTATGCTCCGGAGCGAGCGCTTGTTCGTTGGCATAAGCAAACGATGCAAGTGCCTGAATGATGGCTGTGCGCGGCGCGTCATAGCAGATCACAGCGTCACCTGTGCGGTCATAAACCGTCGCTTTGGTTACGCCCTGGATTTTCCTTAAATATGCCTCGAGAATATCCGCCTGCTGCAGTGACATAGCACCCTGCATCGTGCGCACGCGCATGCGGCCTCGGGTTTCATGCAGGATCGTGCATTTCATGCTTACTCAGCCTTCTCCGCCGCATCCTCAATGACCTCGGCCTGTTCGGCTGCGCGCTTTTCGTTGAATGCCTTCGCGCCGGCCAAAATGTCACCTGCGAACTCCTTGACGTTCGTTACAACCGCCATGACATCATCCTTTTCACGCAGGGCCGCTGCCGTTGCATAAACGTATACCTTCTGGGCATCTTTACTTGCGAGAATCTTTGCACCGACTGTTGCAAACAGCGCGCCGCCAACAAATGCTCCCAATTTTTCCATGCTCATAACGATTTACCTCCATGTTATTAGATCCGCAGAATTGCGGTCTGGTTAGCTTGCTCGAATTTCTGTTAAATCAGCTAACTTTCAACTTCAAACTATACCACTCTAATCGGCTTTTTTCAAGCGTTCGGATAAAAAATTACTCATTTCGGCAACGTTAACAAAAGTGCCCCGCCAGAAACGGCGGGGCACGATCAATCTGTCGGACATTTGGTTACTTCAGCAGCATCTTACGGAAATTCTTCTTGCCGCGTTTGAGCACAACGCCGTCGCACAGCTCAGCCTCGGTAAAGGTTGTGGCAATATCGGTGACCTTGCTGTCGTTAGCAGTCACGCCGCCCTGCTGCACATTGCGGCGCGCATCGGACTTAGATGCACACAGACCGCTCTTGACGAGCAGGCTGAGGATGTCATTGCCGTCTTCTTTCGTGATCTCCACCGTCGGCACGCCCTCGCCGGAGCCGCCGAACACAGCCTTGGCAGCTGCCTGCGCCTGATCGGCCTCCGCCTCGCCGTGTACCATCTTTGTGAGCTCGTAAGCAAGGATCTCCTTGGCTTTGTTGAGCTGCTCGCCCTGCCAGCCGTCCATCTTGTCGATCTCCTCGAGCGGCAGGAACGTCAGCATGCGGATGCACTTGAGCACATCTGCATCGTCGACGTTGCGCCAGTACTGGTAGAACTCAAAGGGGCTGGTCTTATTCGGGTCGAGCCAGACGGCGCCTTTGGCGGTCTTGCCCATCTTCTTGCCCTCGGAATTGAGCAGGAGCGTGATCGTCATAGCGTGTGCATCCTTGCCGAGCTTACGGCGGATGAGCTCCGTGCCGCCGAGCATGTTCGACCACTGGTCGTTGCCGCCGAACTGCATGTTGCAGCCGTAGCGCTGGAACATGTAGTAGAAATCGTAGCTCTGCATGATCATGTAGTTGAACTCCAGGAAGCTCAGGCCCTTTTCCATGCGCTGCTTGTAGCACTCAGCACGCAGCATGTTGTTCACAGAGAAGCATGCTCCGACCTCGCGCAGGAGCTCAATGTAGTTGAGCGGCTTGAGCCACTCGGAATTGTAGAGCATGAGCGCCTTGCCGTCCGAGAAGTCAATGAAGCGCTCCATCTGACGCTTGAAGCACTCGGCATTGTGCTTGATGGTCTCCTCAGTAAGCATCTGGCGCATATCGGTGCGGCCGGAGGGGTCGCCGATGAGCGTCGTGCCATCGCCGATGAGGGCGATGGGCTTGTTGCCGGCCATCTGCAGACGCTTCATCAGGCACAGCGCCATGAAGTGACCGACATGCAGCGAGTCCGCCGTGCAGTCAAAGCCAATGTAGAACGTGGCTTTGCCGTTGTTGATCATGTTTTTGATCTCTTCCTCGTTGGTCACCTGCGCGATCAGGCCGCGGGCGATCAGTTCATCATACAGTGTCATCTTCTTATCTCCTCATACATGTCATTCTTTGACCTTGTTCTCAGCAAGGATTTCCTCAGCGCGCTGAGCACCCCATGCGATCATATGGGCACAGTGACCCTTGCCGCCGTTTTTCGCCACAAGCTCCTGACAACGCAGGCAGCCAAACTCCTCGCGGAAGCTCTGCGTCATTTGCTTGGTCATAGCCGTGGCAGTTACCTGATCGGCGGCGAGTCCGAACGCCATCACTGCTCCGGAGATGCTGCCGCAGATCTCACCGCAGCGCACACCGCCGCCAAAACCGGTCGCAACACGCCGGGAGGTATCTTCATCCAGTCCCGTTTCGTTTTGCAGCGCCATCAGCACGCTCTGCGCACAGTTGCAGCCGTTTGTGTGATATGCAACGGCAGTTTCTTGGATGTTCATGATTGTTTATCACCTTTCTCAATGGATTGTTTATAGGCAGCGGCAGAAGCAAGCTGCTCAGCCGCGCTGGCAAGCGTCAGCAACGTGATATGCTCGCCGCCGTAGAGCCGCGCGATCTCTCGCTGTCGGCCGTCACTGTCGAGCAGCTGCACCGTCGTGCGGGTACGTCCGTCCTGCTCGCGTTTTTCGATCAGGTAATGCTGATCGGCCATAGCCGCGATCTGCGGCAGATGCGTGATACAGATGACCTGCTTGGCCATAGAGAGCTTACCGAGCTTTTCACCGACACGCTGAGCGGCCACGCCGGAAACACCGGCATCTACCTCGTCAAAGACCATGGAGGGCACGTCATCGCGTTCAGCGAACACGTTTTTGAGCGCCAGCATGATGCGCGAGAGCTCACCGCCGGAAGCAATCTTACTGATGCGCCCAAGCGCCTCACCAGCATTTGCCGAGATCAAAAAACGCACATTGTCCGCGCCTGTACTCTGAAATCCGGGCGTGCCGCCGAGCGGTGTGATCTCCACGTGAAAGCGCACGGACGGCATGGACAGCTCGCGCAGCTCGCACTCAACCTGCCGCTCGAGCGCGGCGGCGGCCTCCATGCGCTTATGCGTCAGTTCCGTTGCCGCGGCAAGCGTCTGCTGTGCCTGCTTTGCGATCAATGTCTCCAGCTTTTGCAGCCGATCACCGGCGTATTCGATCTGATCAAGACGTTTGCGGACAGAATCGAGCAGATCGATCAGCCCTGCCTCGTCAGTGCTATATTTTCGCTCCAATCGTCGCAGCAGGGACAGCCGCGACTCGATGCGGTCAAATTCCTCATCGGAAAAATCCAGCCCGTCACGAAAATCGCGCAAAGTTTCCGCTGCATCCTGCAGTGTGAACACCGCTCCCTGACCGCCTCCGGCAGCGCCGCGAGTTCGCCCGCGTAGTTTGCCGCCCGCTCGACCTCCGACAGCGCCTCGCCCGCCAGCGCGGATGCGGAATCGTCTCGGCCGGCCAGCAGATCATAAGCCAGATCGACAGCCTCAGAGAGCTTTTCGAAGTTGCGCAGCAGGTCGCTGCGCTCGGCGAGCTCCGCCTCTTCCCCAGCCTTGAGCTGGGCATGCTCCAATTCCTCCAGCTGACGGCTCAGACTGTCGGTCAGCAGTTCTTTTTCGTTTTCGTAGGCCGAGAGCGTGTCGCGTTCCTTGCAGAGTGCCTGATACGCCTGATACTGCGCCTGATAGCGCGCGAGTTCCGGCTCTAAGCGCCCGAATTTGTCCAGACTTCGCAGGTGCTCCCGCTCGTCAAGCAGATGCCGCCCGTCGTTTTGGCCGTGGATGTCCAGCAGCAGCGCGCCCAGGTCGCGCAGCTGCGCCGTCGTGACCGGAACGCCGCAGACACGGCAGGATGTTTTGCCCTCCGCAGTGATCTGGCGGCGGATGATGAGTTCATCGTCGCACTCGATCTCGTTTTCGTCACACCACGCCCTGCACGGCTCAGGGTCAAAGGTCGCACAAACGACCGCTTTTTCCGCGCCCGTTCGCACGAGTTCACGCGAGGCGCGCGAGCCAAGGATCGCGTGCATGGCGTCCACGAGGATGGATTTGCCCGCGCCGGTCTCGCCGGTCAGAATGTTCAGGCCGGGCCCGAGCTCAAGATCGGCACGTTCAATGACCGCGACATTTTCAATATGCAATTCTCGCAGCAAAGCGCTTCACCTCCCGCGGCACGTCAAAGCAGCTTTTCGATCTCTTGGAAAAGTTCATCGGCGGATGTGTTGTCCTTCATGAGCAAAAATGCCGTGTCATCGCCCGCGAGCGTGCCGACAAGGGTCTCTATGTGCATGCTGTCGAGCGCGGCGCACGCGGCGGAGGCCAGTCCGGGAAGGGTCTTGATGACGATGATGTTCTGTGCCTCGGCATAGGACGTTACACATTCACGGAAAATCTTTTTCAGGCGCTCATCATAGCCGGGAAATTCATCCGCAGCCGGCGCGGAGTAGCGATATTTCCCGCTCGACGAGAGCGTTTTGGTCAGGTGCAGCTCCTTGATGTCGCGCGACAGTGTCGCCTGAGTACTCGAAACGCCGTGCTGCGCCAGTACGTCCATGAGCTGATTTTGCGTCTCGATCTCCTGCTCAGAGATGATCTGAAGAATAATGTTTTGTCTGGTGGATTTCACGTCGTCCCTCCTTACAGTCTGTCTGTCAGCTTTGCAAAAGCCGTCTCATAAAAGCTGCGGATACCGGTATCTGCCAGCAGCGTATAATTCTCCGAACGGCGGATGCGGATGTGGTCGCCGCGAATGAGCGCGATGCCGTCTCCGCCGTCTGCTACAAGAATGGCCGGCCGGTCATGTATTCGGTCCGGCACGATCGTGATCTGCCGGCCGGGTGCGAGCACAAAGGACTTTCCGGCCAGACTGTGCGCGCAGATGGGCGTCATGATGATGTTTTCGTTTTCCGGTTCGACGAGCGGTCCGCCCGCCGACATGGAGTAAGCCGTAGAGCCAGTCGGCGTGGCGACAATGATACCGTCACCGTGAAAGCGCGTGATCGGCACGCCGTCGCCGTATGCCGTGATGCCGATGCAGTCCACATGCCCGCCGTGAATGACCACGTCGTTGAGCACGGACTGCGCACAGATGACCCGATCGTTGCGCACGAGCTCCACATCAAGCATCATGCGGCGGCTGATCGTATACTGCCCGTCTGCGATCTCGAGCAGGATATCCAGCTCGTCGTCCTCCAGACCGGCCAAAAAGCCCTTCCCGCCGAAATTCACGCCGATGATCGGTATCGGATGGTCGCGCATCTGGGCTGCAACGTGCAGGATCGTCCCATCGCCGCCCATGACGATGATAAGGCCCGCGTCCTGCGCCGCCTCCGCGAGCGGCTGCGGCGAAATGTCGTCCGGCAAATACGCCTTCGGTGAAAACACCGGGGCAATGACTGCCCGATGGCCGTGCTCTGTGAGCATTCTGTAAACCGTCACCGCTTTTTGCAGGCCAATATCGCGGTAAGGATTGGCCGCTATGACAATATGATTCATACGCCGCTCTCTTTTCCGTGCGCCAGCGCACCGTGCGACTGTGCAACAACGGCAGCCGGGTCGAGCTGCGGCGCGTCATGGCTGCCCTTGCGCAGGTAGCCGAGGTACTCGATGTTGCCCTCGGGTCCCTTTATGGGCGAATAATCCAGTCCCATGACGGTGTAGCCCGCACCGGGAACAAACGCCAGAAAACTCTCCAGCACCTCAAGATGTACCTTCGGGTCGCGGACAACGCCCTTTTTTGCCGACCTCTTCGCGCCCGGCTTCAAACTGCGGCTTGATGAGGCACACGACCTCTGCGTCATCCTTGAGCAGCGGACAGACCGCCGGCAAGATCAGTTTTACAGAGATAAAGGACAGATCCATGACCGCAAGATCCAGCGGTTCGGGATCTGCTCGGCGGTGATATAGCGCACGTTTGTGCGCTCCATGGAGATGACGCGCGCATCGTTTCTCAAGCTCCATGCGAGCTGACCGTAACCGACGTCGACGGCGTAGACCTTCGCGGCGCCGTTTTTCAGCAGCACATCCGTAAAACCGCCGGTAGAAGCGCCGCAGTCGATGCACGTCATGCCGGTCGGATCAATGGGAAAGACCTTGAGCGCCTTTTCCAGCTTAAAACCGCCGCGGCTGACATAGGGCAGCGTGTTGCCGCGCACCTCAATGTTCACATCCGGCGCGACCTGCGCGCCCGGCTTGTCCGCGCGCTGGCCGTTGACATAGACAACACCGCTCATAATGATCGCCTTCGCGCGTTCGCGGCTCTCGCTCAGCCCCTGATCGAAGACGAGCTGGTCGAGTCGTACCTTCTTCATGCGCCGTTCCCCTTCTCTCTGTCATTTGCGCACAGTGCCTGTGCAGCGGCTGCAATGGCCTGCGCGTCCAGGCCATACGCCGTTTTGAGTACATCCGGTGCGCCGTGCGGGATGATGCCGCTGCCGAGATTCAGCAGCCGGGCGGCTTTCATTGGCAGCCCTGCCTGCTCCGCTGCAGACAGTACCTGTTCTCCGATGCAGTTGGCAGCGCACACATCCTCGACCGCCAGCAGCCGCCCTGTCTTTTGCAGCGATGCAAGCACCGGGGCAGCTTCCAGCGGCGCGACCTGCGCAAGCTTCACGACCTCCGCCGAGATTCCTGCTGGGCAACCAGCTCCGCCGCCTGCAGGACATCGTTGATGACGATGCCATAGGTCAGCAGTGTCAGGTCGCTACCCTCGCGCAAAACCGTGACCGGTTCGAGCGAGCACGCCTGATATGCGCCCTCTCCGCCGCGCGGATAGCGCACGGCGACCGGTCCCTCCAGCTCCGTGACCGCCTTGCGCAGCATGGCGCGCAGCTCGGCAAAGCTCGCCGGGCAGAGGATGCGCATATACGGCACGGAGCTCAGATAACTGATATCAAAGCAGCCGTTGTGCGTATCACCGTCGTTGCCGACGATACCGGCGCGGTCAACGCCGAGCACAAGGTGCAGCCGCTGCAGCGATGTGTCGTGGATGAGCATGTCATACGCACGCTGCAAAAAGCTCGAGTAGATCGCTGCGACCGGCTTGAGTCCCTGCTTTGCCATGCCGCTTGCCATCGTGATGGCGTGCCCCTCGGCGATGCCGACGTCATACAGACGCTCGGGATGCGCCTTGGCAAATGTCTCCAGCCCCGTTCCGGTCAGCATGGCCGCCGTGATGGCGACGACAGTCGGATCTTCGTCCGCAAGCTGTGAAAGCGTCTGACCGAACACATGCGAAAAATCCGGCTTCGACGCAGGCAGTGCGCCGGTCACAGGGTCGAACGAGCTGACGCCGTGGTATTTTTCCGGCGCTTGCTCGGTATACGAGATGCCCTTTCCCTTTTGCGTCACCACGTGCAGCAGCACCGGCTGACGCAGGTCGCGCGCCCAGCGCAGCATTTTCTCCAGCTGCGGCTCATCGTGCCCGTCGACAGGGCCGATGTAATAAAAGCCCATGTCGTCAAACATATTGTTCGGCAGGACAAGATCTTTCACATGCTCCTTGATGTGATGCAATATCCGATAAAGTCCGGGCGCTTTTCCGACAGTGCTGCGATAAAACCGCTTGAAATGCAGATACCCCGGCTTGACACGCTGCTTCGACAGAAGCGTTGCCATGCCGCCGACGTTTTTGTTGATCGACATGCCGTTGTCATTGAGCACGATGACCATAGGCTCACCGCTCTGCCCGGCGTCCGACAGCCCCTCATAGGCCAGGCCGCCTGTGAGCGCACCGTCACCGATGAGGGCAATGACGTCATAATTCTCCCCCATGAGCGTGCGCGCCCGCGCCATACCCAGCGCAACGGAGATCGACGTGGAGGCATGGCCTGCTACGAATGCATCGTGCACACTTTCGTCCGGCTTCGGGAAGCCGGCGATGCCGCCATACTGCCGCAGCGTCGAAAACGCTTCGCGCCGCCCGGTCAGGAGCTTGTGCACATAGCTCTGGTGTCCGACGTCGAATACGAGCCGGTCGCGCTCGGTATTGTAGACACGGTCAATTGCGACCGTAAGCTCCACCGCGCCGAGGTTCGAGGCGAGATGTCCGCCGGTTTTCGAGAGACTTTGCACCAGGAAAGAACGAAGTTCCGCACACAGCTCCGGAATTTCTCCCGCCGGCAGCGCCTTCAGGTCAGCCGGTGAATGGATTCGCTCTAATATACTCAAAACTGAATACCTCACGTATCGTATAATAATACAATCTATACTATAACAAAAAGTGCCGGACTTTACAAGTGTAAGCCGACACTTTTCGTATTTTCACCGGATGCCGGTGTTTCGTTGGTTCAGTTTTTCCGGTCTGCAAGCGAGCGGGCAAGCTGCTGCAAGAACGCGCTGTCTGCAAATGCGCCGTCCACAGCGGCTGCCGCCTGTTCGGACAGCTCATGCACATACGCGCCGCAGCGCTCAAGGCCGTAGAGCGCCATGAAGGTATTCTTCCCCTCGCGCGCGTCCGAGCCGATAGGCTTGCCGAGCTCCGACTCCGTGCTGATGACATCGAGCATATCGTCGCGGATCTGGAAGGCCAGGCCGAGCGCCTTGGCATATTTCGCCGCCGCCTCGCGCTGCTGCTCGTTTCCTCCGCCGCAGGTCACGCCCATGAGACAGGCAGCATAGATCATCGCCGACGTTTTGCGGTCGTTGATGTCCATCAGCTCCTCTTTCGTGAGCACCTTACCCTCGCCCTCCATGTCAAGCTGCTGTCCGCCGCAGATACCGTTTTCACCCGCAGCCTCGGCAAGAAGCCGTGCACACTCGGCGCGCATTTCCGCCGGCAGCTCTGTCGAGAGGATCGTGCGGAACGCCTCCGCCTGCAGCGCGTCGCCCGCAAGCGTCGCCGTGCACTCGCCGAACACTACGTGGTTGGTCGGTTTGCCGCGGCGCAGATCGTCATTGTCCATGCACGGCAGGTCGTCATGGATCAGCGAATAAGTATGCACCATCTCGACCGCGCACGCGACCGGAAGCGCCGCGCGCACGTCTCCGCCGCAGGCAGCGCAAAACGCGAGCACCAGCACCGGGCGCAGCCGCTTTTGCCGCCGGCGGCAAGGCTGTAGTGCATCGCCTCAAGCAGACGGTGATAGGACACGCTCGTGTCCGTAAAGTATGTATTGAGCGCCGCATCCGCAAGCGCCTTATATTCGTGATACTGCGTCTGATAATCCATGCGTCATTCCTCTGTTTCAAACGGAAGCTCGACGGGCGCACCGTCGCTCCCTTTTTTCAGCTGCACGACCTTCTGCTCAGCGGTGTCGAGCAGCGCATTGCAGGTTTTGAGCAGGTGCGAGCCCTCCTCGAACAGCGCCAGCGACGCATCGAGCGGCACATCGCCCTTTTCCAGCTGCTTGACGATCTCGTCCAGCCGCTGCATGGACGCTTCAAAGGTCAGTTTCTGTTTTGCCATGGGCTTCCTCCCTGTTGTTCACGGTGCAGTGCAGCGCACCATCCTGAAGCTGTACGCGGATCGCATCTCCGGGCTGAACCTGTCCTGCCGAGCGCAGCACCGCCCCGGCTGCGTCTGACGCCACGGCATAACCGCGGCCGAGCACCTTGAGCGGACTCATCGCATCAAGCGCCGCCGCACATTGTGCAAAGGTCTGCCTGCGTGAGGCAAGATAGCGTTCCCCCGCCGCGATCAGGCGGCTGCGGGTGTAGTCAAGCTCCACCCGCCGGAGATCAAATACGCCGCCGGAGACTGCAAAACGCGCCGGCCGGCCAAATTCTCCAACGCCGCGCGCCGCTGCGTCATCTGCTTTCGCATCGCCTGCGTCATGCGGATGTCATAGCTGCGCAGCGTCTCGCGCAGATCCTCCGCATTCGGCACGGCAAGCTCCGCCGCATTGGACGGTGTCGCCGCGCGCAGGTCAGCCACAAAGTCCGAGATGGTCACATCCGGCTCGTGACCGACGGCGGAGATAACCGGAATGTCCGAGTCATAGATCGCGCGCGCAACGCGCTCGTCGTTAAACGCCCACAGGTCCTCGATCGAGCCGCCGCCGCGCCCGGTGATGATGAGATCACCCACCTGATAGCGGTTGGCATAACGAATCGCCCCGGCGATCTCCGCCGGAGCTTCCGCACCCTGAACGCGCACGGGCAGCAGCACGACCTCACTGGCCGGCCAGCGCTTGCCGAGCACACGGATGATATCGCGCACCGCCGCACCGGCGGACGACGTGATCACGGCGATCCGCTGCGGAAACTGCGGCAGCGGTTTTTTGTGTGCGCGGTCAAACAGCCCCTCTTTTTGCAGCTGCTCTTTGAGCTGCTCATAGGCGGCATACAGGTCGCCGACGCCGCCGGGGATCAACCGCGTGCAATAGAGCTGATACGCGCCGTCGCGCGGATAGACCGCGATGCGGCCGACCGCTGCCACGCTCATGCCGCTCGCCGGACGAAAGCGCAGCGACTGTGCGCTGCTGCGAAACATCACGCAGCGCAGGCTGCTCTCGGCATCCTTGAGCGTGAAGTAGTGGTGTCCGGACGGATAGACCTTATAGTTTGACAGTTCGCCCGTCACGCAGACGTTTCCGAGCAGCATATCAGCGTC
>VOFJ01002358.1_pt1 | contig 24920 bp, 25 predicted proteins | sample 5384081 | NCBI WGS metagenome assembly VOFJ01 (sample SAMN12384729, study PRJNA508395) | human gut metagenome | isolation source: healthy gut I | host: Homo sapiens | reverse complement strand
CTGTTATTACTTCGTTCGAGGGTTACGTATTGCTCCGCAGTGACTTGGAACGGGGGGGCAGCCTTGAGAAATGGATCGGGGTGTGGCACGGTTTCATCCGGGCTGCCCGGAGAGCGAAGGTCCGGAGCAACGCATAAAACGATGCGGCCAGCATCAGAATCAGCGTCAGCTGGGCGATCGTTGCGAAACCTGTCGTGGTGTGGGTGTGATTTCCCCGTATCGGGAGTTTGGGAATAGGGATGAGAGTGGGTGATTCGTATCCCGTTGACAATGTGCGTGTGATAAAAAAGAGTCGCCCCGGCCAGGTACCCGACAAAAAGTACGAGCAGCCAACCGGCTAGAATACGTCTGATCTTATCCGCGAATTTTCTCATCGTTCAGGGTCGCTCCGGGCAAAGATAGCATAAAATGGGAAGCTGAAAAATAGGACGGGTGATTCTCCCGGTCGCAGGGCGGATTTATTTTTGTCCGAATGTGTCGATTAATTTTTCGGTCAACAGCGGCATGCCTTCGGCAGCGCGCATTCGGATTGCTTCGAGCGGATTGCGGATGCCGCGCATGTCGGGTTTGTTCGGATCGACCAGGTAGACCGGTACGTCGGGACGGATATAGCGCACCAGCGATGCAGCCGGATAGACGGCCAGCGACGTGCCGACGATCACGAAAATGTCGGCAGTCGAGGCGATTTGCGCCGCCCGGTCGAACATCGGTACGCTCTCCCCGAAGAAGACCACGAACGGCCGCAACAGCGAGCCGTCCTTGCAGCGGGTATCGTACTCCTGTTTCCAGCCTTCGATCGGGACGGTGAGGGTTTCGTCGATGCTGCTGCGCAATTTGCGCAGTTCGCCGTGCAGGTGTGTGATACGGCTGCTGCCTGCCCGTTCGTGCAGGTCGTCTATATTCTGGGTGATTACCTCGACCTCGAAGTAATCCTCCAGCCGGCGGATGGCGAGGTGGCCTGCATTCGGTTCTTTCGAAAGCAGCTCTTTGCGCCGGATGTTGTAAAAATCGATCACCAGTTGCCTGTTTTTCGCCAGGGCTTCCGGTGTGCAGACATCCTCGATCCGGTATCTGTCCCACAATCCGTCCGCGTCGCGGAATGGGAGAGTCCGCTGTCGGCACTCATGCCGGCACCGGTGAAAACGACGATTTTCTTGCTCATGACGGAATTGATTTGTCCTTGCAAGTTAATAAAATCGTAAAAAAAAGAGCCGCGAAGCGGCTCTTTTTGGTAATTCTGTCGGGCTCGGGTTAGAACCTGTAGCCGACCGTCAGTGCGAATACGCTGTTGCGTGAGGTCCCCTCGGTAGACAAAACGTTCGATACTCCGATATTATAGCGGGCTTCGAGGATAATTCCGAACGGGCAATCATACGAGATACCGATCGGAATGGCGAAGTCGGCACCGTGCAGGGGCACCCGATATATCCTCTTTTCCGTGTGTCCGTCACCTTTTGCCACCGCTTTTCCCCTGAAAGCAGGAATCCCGGCTGAATACCGGCTTTGACGGCCAGGCCGTCAAAAAATATAATAATTGGCCAGAATCGGGACATTCAGGTAGTTAAGACGGGTTTTGACTCTTACTCCGTCTGTTTTCCCGGCGCTTACGCCTTGGCGTGAATAGAGTGCGTCCACCGAAAGCGCGAACTTTTGGGTGAAACGGTAGTCGGCAAAAGCACCCACTACGAATCCGGTTTTCGATTGACCTCCTTCGCTGTTGGTCATTCCCGTGATATTCAGACCGCCTTTAACACCCCAGCCGAAACCGGTCTGTGCCGATGCTGCCGTGCAGATACCTACCAGCCCTAAAGCAAAAAAAGAGTAATTTTTTCATAATCTAATAATTTCTAAATTAATATAACATCACAAAGATAATGTTTCTCGGGATTTTTTGTTGGTGTAAAAGCAGACATTTTTTGTGCCAATTATCTCTTTTTATCCTATTCCCGTTTCAGAGAGCCCTGCATGCCAGTGGAACCGGGTCTGTAAAGCTGCATCGTCCGGTCCGGCGGGAATTACAAACCCAGGTTCAGGAAGAGCGTTTCGACCGCTTCCTGAATCGTGGGGCGATGGCCGAGCGCCTGGATGAATCCGCTGCCGACAATCGCTCCTGCGGCATGTCGCTGTGCAGCTCGTAACGTTTGGGGATTCGATATTCCGAAACCGATGAGCCGGGGATTGCGCAATTCCATTGCATTGATACGCTCGAAGTAACGCAGCGTCTCGTCCGGAAAACACTCCTGCGTGCCGGTCGTGGCGGCGGTCGAGACCATGTAGATGAAACCGTCGGTGTGTTCGTCGATCAGCCGGATGCGCTCTTCGGAAGTTTCGGGAGTGATCAGCATGATGAAACGGAGTCCGTAGCGGTCGGCCAGCGGTTTGTAATCGCGCAGGTAGTCTGCCAGCGGTAGGTCGGGCAGGATTACGCCGTCGATTCCTGTCTCCGCGCACCTTTTGCAGAACGCTTCGATCCCGTATTGCATGATCGGGTTCAGGTAGCCCATCAGGATCAGCGGGATCGACACGTCGCGCCGGATATCTTTCAGCTGATCGAACAAAATTCGCAGGGACATGCCGTTTTGCAATGCGGTGTGGCTGCTGCGCTGGATCGTTTCGCCGTCGGCCATCGGATCTGAAAACGGGATGCCGACTTCGATCAGGTCGGTGCCGCGTGCGGCGAGCGTGCGGATGATTTCGGCCGTGTCGCCGAGGTTCGGGTATCCGGCGGTGAAATATACCGACAGGATTCCGGTGGGTTTTGTCTGGAAAAGATGATCTATTCTGTTCATGATTATAACGTTTTTAGTTGTTCGATAAAAGGTTGCAGTAAACCGCACTCTTTGTGTCCGGGTTCGCTTTCGAAAAGGCTGTTCACGTCTACGCCTGCCAGTTGCGGATGTCGTACTGCCTGCAGTCGCTCCGCATCACCGGGGCCTATACCCCCGCTCAGCAGGAACGGCGTTTCCCCGGAGTAGGCGTTCAGTATATTCCAGTCGAACCGGCGTCCCGACCCGCCGAATCGTTCGGTTTTCGTATCGAAGAGCAATGCCGTGCAACAGCCTTCGTACCGTTGCGTTTCGGCAAGGTCGGCTTCGGTACGGACTGCTATGGCCTTGATGACGGGAAGGATGCGGTTCAGGCGGCGGCATTCCTCGGGCGTCTCGTCTCCGTGTAATTGCGCATAGTCGAGCAGGTAGTGCACAGCGGTTCGGATTACCTGCTGTTCCGTTTCGTTGACGAATACGCCCACACGGCGGATCGGGCGCGGGAGCGCCCGGACGCTCTCTGGCGACAAGTCGCCTGCATACCGGGGCGATAAGGGGTAGAAGATGAACCCCATGTAATCGGGGCCGAGCGCCGCTACCGCGCGGATGTTCTCGGGATCGCGCATGCCGCATATTTTCAGTTTCATCGGTTGGGTATCGTATTATTGGTGTTTCTGTGTCGGTTTCGATGAACAGACCCCATTGTTTCCAGTACCTCGGGGGAAGTCGGTGGAGGAGTGTTCAAGCCGTAAACTTTTTCCTGTCGCGGGAGGATTCTATGGTTAACAGCGGTTATGCCGGGCCCTCCGGTTGCGCGGTTTCGAGCTTTTCGATGAAGTCGTGCAGAGCCGCCCCCGGATCTGGTTGCTTCATAAAGTTCTCGCCCATCAGGAAGCCTTGGAATCCGGCAGAACGGAGTTGTCGCACGATGCGGGGATCGGAAAGGCCGCTCTCGGAGATTTTAACGAAACGCTCCGGAATGCGCCCGCCCAGTTCGAACGAGCGTGCCGGATCGGTGCGGAAAGAGCTCAGGTCGCGGTTGTTGATTCCTGCTACATCCACCTCGTCGCAGAGGTGCCCGAGCTCCTGTTCGTTGTGGATTTCGAGCAGTACTTCCAGCCCGAGCGAGTGCGCGTATCCGGCCAGCGACCGGACGTTGGCCGGGGTCAGTGCCGCTGCGATCAGCAGGACGACGTCGGCTCCGGCGATCCCGGGCTTCGCAAATCTGGTACGGGTCGATGATAAAATCTTTGCGCAGGATCGGTATCGATAGGTTTTTTGCGTGCCGGGATCAGGTCGTCGAGGCAGCCTGCGAAATAGTCGCGGTCGGTCAGTACCGAAACGGCAGCGGCTCCGGCCCGTTCATAACTTGCGGTGATCCCTGCGGTATCGGCTTCCTGTTTGATAAAGCCTTTCGACGGCGATTTGCGTTTGAACTCTGCGATAATGCCGGTCGGGGATGCGAGCAGGGCTTTCCGGAACGAAACGGCCTGCCGTGTTAGGACGGAAGCTTCGGCTTCGATCCGGGCCATGCTTTTGACTGCCTGTGCGGAGGTAATTTCCCTGCGCTTTGTGGCGATGATCTGTTCGAGGATATTCATGGGAGTCGGTTTTCGGGGGAATAGGGGAATGAAGGGAATTTTGGAAGGCTAACGGATGGGTTACGAATTGAGTTCGATGAATTTGCGGAAAGTCGCTCTGGCCCGCCCGCTTTCGACCGTTTCTCGTGCAAGTGCGACGCATGTTTCGATCGGACGCTTGGTGTCGAACGTGCGGATGGCATAAGCGGCATTGGCGATCACGGCATTTTTTGCGCTTCGGATGCGGTATTGTCGAGTACCCGGTCGAAGATTGCGGCAGCCTCGGCAACTGTCTCCCCCGCCGTACAGGTCGCCGTCGTGGCAGCGTTCGAAGCCCAGGGCCTCGGGTGAGACGATCTCCTCGCCGTCGTTCGAAAAGAGTTTGAAGTCGTCTGTCAGCGAAATTTCGTCGTAACCGTCCAACGAATTGACGATCGTATAGCGTGTGTCGGTTTGTTGGTAGAGGTAGTTGTAAAGCCGGCCCAGTTTCAGGCTGTAAACCCCGAGCAGTTGCCGGTGCGGTATCGAAGGATTGACCAGCGGTCCCAGGATATTGAAGAAGGTGCGCACACCGAGCGTCTTCCGTACCGGGGCGACGGCCTTCAGGGCGGGATTGAAGAACTGTGCGTGCAGGAATGCCATGTTGCAGCCGTCCAGCGAACGTTTGAGCCGGTCGATTTCACGGGAGAATTTTACGCCGTGCGCCTCGATGACGTTCGACGAACCGCTCACGGAAGTCGCTCCGTAGTTGCCGTGCTTGACTACCGGAAATCCGGCTGCGGCGGTTACCACGCAGGCTGCGGTCGAAATGTTGAAGGTGTTTTTGTTGTCTCCGCCCGTACCGACGATGTCGATTGCATCGTAGTCGGACAGGTCGACCGGTACGCGCATTTCAAGCAGCGCTTCGCGGAATCCGACGAGTTCGTCGAGCGTAATGCTCCGCATCAGGAATACCGTGATGAAGGCGGCGATCTGGCTGTCGTTGTACTGTCCGCGGGCCATGTTCAGCAATACGTCGCGCGCTTCGTTGCGGTCGAGGTAGCTGTTTTCGAAAAGGCGGTATAGGAGATTTTTCATAAGGCTTGTTTGTCGTTGTTGTTTCGTGTCGTTTGTGCGATCCGTTTTGTCAGGGGGATCGAGCGGATTCCTTTTTGATGGTGATGCCGGGCCGGTTGCGTGTGCTTGGTACATCCGCAATGTTTCCGGTGTCTGGCAGGCTGGATTTTAAGTGCTGAGCGGACGCGGTTGCTTTGACAAAAAGTTTGTCGGGTGGAATTTATATTTTTAACCAGTTTTTCGATCATTTTCCGGCCGTCGGGCGTGAGTACCGATTCGGGATGAAACTGCACGCCGCGCACGTCGTAGCGCCGGTGTGCCAGGGCCATGATCTGTCCGGCTTCGTCTTCGGCCGTAATTTGAAGTTCATCCGGCAGTCCGTCGCGGCTGACGATCCACGAATGGTAACGTCCCGCATTGAGTTCCGTTGGCACTCCTGCGAAAAGCGGGTCGGGCGCCGTAATCCGGATACGGCTCGCGATGCCGTGGTAGACATCCGTGAGGTTCTTGAGCGAAGCCCCGAATGTTTCGCCGATCGCCTGTTCGCCGAGACATACGCCGAAGATGCTTTTGCTCGGTGCGTATTCCCGGATCAGTGGCAACAGGATGCCCGCTTCGGAAGGAATGCCGGGGCCGGGCGAAAGAATGATCTTGTCGAAGCGCCCGACTGCTTCGAGTGCGATCCGGTCGTTGCGGACTACCGTGATGTCGTCCGCCCCGGCCTCGCGTAGCAACTGTACGATGTTGTATGTGAACGAGTCGTAATTGTCGAAAACCAGTAATTTCATCGTCGTAAGCGTTTGGTGCGGTTAATTCTTCAGTTCGTTTGCCAGTTCGATCGCTTTGCGCAGTGCGCCGAGTTTACCTTTGCCTTCGAGCAGTTCGCTTTCGGGATCGGATTTTGCGACGATGCCCGCTCCTGCCTGGAAGTGCAGTACGTTGTCCCGGCTGAGGAAAGTGCGGATCGTGATGGCCTGGTTCAGGTTTCCGTCGAAACCGATATAGCCGATGCAGCCGCCGTAGATACCCCGCGCATGGCTTTCGATCTGGTCGATCAGTTGCATGGCCCGTACTTTCGGCGCTCCCGAAAGGGTGCCTGCCGGGAATGTGTCGGCAAAGAGGCGGATGCGGTTCGTTTCGGACGCCACCCGACCGCAGACGCGCGAAACCATGTGAATGACGTGCGAGTAGAACTGGATCTCCTTGTACGACTTGACATACACGCCGGTCGTATTGCGGTTCAGGTCGTTGCGGGCCAGGTCGACCAGCATGACGTGTTCGGCGTTTTCCTTCGGATCGTCGAGCAGCCTGAGCGCCAGTTCGCGGTCTTTCGCGTCGTCGCCCGTACGGCGGAAAGTGCCAGCGATCGGATCGATCGTCGCGGTGTCGCCTTCGATTTTCAAGTGTGTTTCGGGGGAGGAACCGAAAATACGGTACGATCCGAAATCGAAATAAAAGAGATAGGGCGACGGATTGATCGAACGCAGTGCCCGGTATACCTTGAAATCGTCACCGCGGTATTCCTGCATGAACCTTCTGGAGAGCACGATCTGGAACACGTCGCCCCGCAGGCAGTGTCCGATTCCTTTGCGGACCATCTCCTTGTACTGTTCATCGGTGATCGGTGATGAGACGCCGCCTACGGTATGGAAGTCGTACGAAGGAAAATTCTTGCTTTGCAGTACGCTCATCAGGCGATCCATTCCGCTCGCCGATCCTTCGGGCCGGTTCTCGGTAACGGTCATTTCGCCCCGCAAGTGGTTCACCGCAATGACATAGCGGTAGAGGATGTAGACCATTTGCGGTACTTCGTCGATCGACGGTTTGGTAATCCCTACACTCTCGAAATGGGATACACAGTCATAAGCCGTGTAACCGAACAGTCCGTTGATGCGTCCCTTGTCTCCCTGTACGTCGAAGCGGGCGAGGAAGCGGTTCATCCGCTCGCTCAGCGGGTGTGCCGGGTCGACCGCAAACTGTTGTACGCGGCCGTCGGGATATTGTTCCGTGATTGTGTCGCGCTGGAGCGCGAACCGGGCGATCGGCTCGACGCCGATGAACGAATAGCTGTTTTCCGAAGTGTGGTAGTCCGAACTTTCGAGCAGCGCCGATTCCGGAAACAGGTCGCGGACTTTGAGGTAGATACCGACTGGGGTTTGCAGGTCGGCGAGGAAAGTGCGGCTTTCGGCCTGGATGCGGACGGCTTGATCCGGAGAGGTTTTATCAGGTTTCATCTTCTTTACCGGTTGAAGAGTTTGACGTAGGTTTCCATATCCTTGTCGCCCCGGCCCGAAACGGTCACCACGACCACCTCTTCGGGCCGGAACTTTTTGCATCCGAGTGCCGCCAGCGCGTGTGCCGATTCGAGCGCCGGGATGATTCCTTCGAGTCGGGTCAGTTCGAATGCGGCATCTACGGCCTGCCTATCTGTGACGGCCAGCACTTCGGCGCGGTGCGTGGCGGCCAGGTGTGCGTGCAGCGGTCCGATTCCCGGATAGTCCAGCCCCGCTGAGATCGAGTAGGGTTCGGTAATCTGCCCGTCTTCGGTTTGCATCACCAGCGTGCGGCTGCCGTGGATAATGCCTTTACGGCCCAGGTGGATCGTTGCGGCCGACTGGTCCGTGTCGATGCCCAGCCCGGCGGCTTCAGCGGCGACCAGTTTCACGCGGTCGTCCCCGAGGTATTCGTAAAATGTCCCGGCGGCATTGCTGCCTCCCCCGACGCAGGCGACGAGGTAGTCCGGGTAGTCGCGTCCCTGTTGCGAAAACAGTTGTTGTTTGATTTCACGGCTGATAATCGATTGCAGCCGGGCCACCATATCGGGGTAGGGATGCGGGCCGACCGTCGAACCGATGATGTAGTAGGTGTCAGACGGGTTGCAGCACCAGTCGCGGATAGCCTCGTTCGTCGCGTCCTTGAGCGTTTTGTTGCCGCTGGTGACCGATCGTACCTCCGCACCGAGCATCTGCATTTTCTGTACGTTGAGGTGTTGCCGCCGGATGTCGGTCTCGCCCATGTAGACGATGCACTGCATGTTCATCAGTGCGCAGACCGTCGCGGTCGCCACGCCGTGCTGGCCCGCGCCCGTCTCGGCGATGATCCGCGTTTTGCCCATCCGTCGTGCGAGCAGGATTTGTCCCAGTGTGTTGTTGATCTTATGCGCGCCGGTATGGTTCAGGTCCTCGCGCTTGAGGTAGATTTTCGCACCGTATTTTTCCGAAAGCCTCCTTGCATAGTATAACGGGGAGGGGCGTCCCACGTAATCGCGCATCAGAGTGTCGAGTTCCTTTTGGAAACCCTCTTCCGAGATGATGTTCAGATAATTGTTGCGGAGCGTTTCGACGTTTGCATAGAGGATTTCGGGGATGTACGCACCGCCGAAGGTGCCGTAGTAGCCGTTTTCGTCAACATTGTATTCCATGGTCGTTATCGGTTTTGTTTGTTTTCCGGATTGGAAGGGTGAGGTGCTTTTTCAGGTTTTATGGGGCAAAGTAAACGGGGTAAAAAAAGGCTGTCGTGAGTTCGACAGCCTTTCGGTATAGTTCTGATGATTATCTGGGCTAATCCATCCACATACATACACGCATCCGACACTCACGACTTGTTAGTTGCGAGCGCCACCACCAGAAATTACTGTTCAGTGCGATGCGGTTCATGGATTCGGTCTGTTTTGTTACGTGCGGTCGCGATGGACCGGCTTGGGGTTCGTTTGTCGCAAATTAAAGCAACGGATGTGCAAAATGCAAATTTTTCGATGGAAAATTTCAGCGGATAATAATCGTGTGGGAATTAAATGTCGTTCGATGAACCTGTTATTGGGACGTTAATTTTTTGTGAAACGAACCGCAGCCCAGCCTTTGAGCAGCCGTTTCCCGCCGAAATCGAGACCCAGTGTCCCGGCTTTTTCGACGATACACGGGATGTCCGCCTCCAGAATGCCGCTCATCACGAGCCGTCCGCCTGCGGGCAGTGTAGCGGTGTAGGCATCCATATCCGCGAGCAGGATGTTGCGGTTGATATTGGCCAGGACGAAGTCGTAACGGCGTCCGGCAAGCAGCGATGCATCGCCCTGCCGAGGCGTGATGCGGTCTTCGAGCCCGTTCGCTGCGATGTTTTCACGGCTGTTCGCATAGGCCCACTGGTTGATGTCGATCGCGTCCATCCGTGCAGCGCCTTTTTTTACCGCGAGGATCGACAGTACCGCGGTTCCGCTGCCCATATCCAACCCGCAGAGTCCGTCCAGCGGCATGTCGAGGATCTCCTCGACCATCAGTTGTGTCGTGGCGTGATGGCCGGTACCGAACGCCATTTTGGGCATGATGACGATGTCGAACGGCAGGTCGGGACGCGGTACGTGGAACGGTGCGCGGATCGAACAGCGTCCCTCGACCTCGATCGGCTCGAAATTCGACTCCCACACCTCGTTCCAGTTCCGGTCGGCGATCAGTTCGGTGCCGAAACTCGCGCCGCTCTCCTGTAGCAGGTTCTCTACTTCTTCTCGGCAGGCGGCGAAATCGGTTTCGCGGATATAGGCATGCAATACGCCCTCCTGGTCGTCGAAACTGTCGAACGGCCAGTCGCTCAGTTGTGCGATGAAGATTTCCGACTGTTCGGAGTCGTTTGTGCGGATGTTCAAATCAATATAATTCATCGTCCGAAAGGGTTTGGATTGCTGCAAATTTACTAATTTTGACGTATGGGTTGGGATAAAGAGCTGAAAGATTATCGCTATTACCTCAAGTTGGAGAAAAAACTCTCCGACAATACGGTGCGTGCCTACCTGCACGACCTCTCGCAGATTGCCGACTACATGGAACGGGAGTTTTCGATCGCCGAGCCCGAGTTGGTCACAGCAGGCCAAATCGAGATGTTCCTGTCGCATTTGTACGATACCGGCGTCGAAAAAGCGACGCAGGCCCGCGTATTGAGCGGGATCAAAAGTTTTTTCAACTATTTGATGCTGAATGACCGGATCGAGGCGCTGCCCACCGAGTTTATAGATGCGCCGAAGATCGGACGCAAACTGCCCGACGTGCTTTCATTCGATGAAGTCAATGCGATCATCGGCTCGGTTGACTTGAGCAACCGTTTCGGGCACCGCAATAAGGCGATGCTCGAAACGCTTTACAGCTGCGGCCTGCGCGTCAGCGAACTGGTGACGTTGCGCATCAGCGACCTCTTTTTCAAGGACGGATTTATCCGTGTAATCGGCAAAGGCGACAAGCAGCGGTTGGTGCCGGTCAGTTCCATGGCGGTCCGGTTGATCGAATATTATCTCGATCAGCGGGCTTCGCTGCCGGTGGATGAACACCATGCCGATACGCTTTTTCTGAACAACAAAGGGAAGGGCCTGACCCGTGTGATGGTTTTCCACATCATCCGGGAGTGTGCGAAGGCAGCCGGGATTACGAAGAAAATCAGCCCGCACACGTTCCGCCACTCCTTCGCCACGCATCTGCTCGCCGGGGGGGCCAGCATTCGCCAGGTGCAGGAGATGCTGGGCCATGAGTCGATCCTGACGACCGAAATCTATACGCATCTCGACCGCGAGAGTCTGCGCGGGAGTATCGAACACCATCATCCGCTGTCGGATTACTGATTCGGGCATTGCGGTTGCCGGCCGCAGGGCGCTTCTTTTCCATCCGGGTCGCCGATTGCCTTTTGGGGCGGGGTCGGCGTCATCCGGCGCGGGAAATGAATGGATCCGGCTTCTTTTACTGGAAGAAGCCCAGGTGTCCGGAAACGGATTACCTCGATGCGACAGTCACCGCTACGGCCTTGTCTCCGGGTTTGTACCAATCGCCGCGCGCACGCATCACTTGTTCCACCACGTCGCGCACGCACCCTTCGCCGCCTTTGAATTGCGAAACGTAGCGAGAGACTTCGACCACTTCGGTGGCGGCGTCGGCCGGGCACACCGGCATCCCGACGTGCAGCATCGGTTCGATGTCGGGGATGTCGTCGCCCATGTAGAGAATCTCTTCGGCCTGCACGTCCAGTTTCTGCATCAGTTCGTGCAATGCATCAATCTTATGGAAGCAGTTCGTGTAGACATGCTCCACCCCCAGCATTTCGAAGCGGACGGTCAGGCTGCGTCCCCGGCCTCCGGTGATGATCGCCACGTGGTAACCCCGCTTCATCGCGTAAGAGAGTGCATAGCCGTCCTTTGCATGGAATTTCCGGATGAATTCCCCTTCTGGGGTCACGATGATGCCGCCGTCGGTCATCACGCCGTCCACGTCCAGTACGATAACGCGTACGCGCGCTATATCTTCTTTGAAGTTTCCCATATCTCTGTGCTGATTTTTTGATACAATTCCTGTAACTGCGGATGCCCTTCGAGCAATCCGAGGTGTTTTTGCTGGGTTTGTCGGTCGCCCCGTCGGGCCGGGCCGGTCTGTACCGCTGCAGCCGACGGACTGCCCAGCGCTTTGGCTGCGGTTTCAGAGATCAACGGGCCGATCAACTGCGGCGGTAGGCCCTTTTCGGCGAGCAACTCTTGTGCGATCGCATACATGTGGTTGGTAAAGTTGCATGCGAAAACCGCGGCCAGGTGGAGTTGCGCGCGCTGCTGTTCCGAAACTTCGTATACCGAATCGGATAGTTCTGAGGCAAGTAAGCGCAGTGCCGCGGCCGTGTCCGGATGTTCCCCTTCGATCAGCAGCGGAACCTGCCGGAAATCTATCCGCCTCCCTGCCGTAAACGTTTGCAGCGGGTAGAACACCCCCCGGTGGGACAAGCGGTCGGGCAAGACGTTCAGCGAGACGCTCCCGGCTGTGTGCGCGACAATGGCGTTGCCGAAATCGAGGTTTTCCGCTATTGCCCCGATTTGTGTGTCGCTGACCGAAATCAAGTAGATATCTGCCGGGACAAGCTGTGCCGGATCGTCCGTATGGTCGCATCCCGCCATCCGGGCAAGTTTCGCTCCGCGGGCCCGGTTCCGGGCGTAAATCTGTCCGAGGCGGAATCTTCCGGCGGGATGCAGTCCGCCTAAAGCGACGGCAAACGCTTCGGCTACATTCCCGCTTCCGATCAGGCAGATACGCTTCATGCCTGCGCCTCCTTCCGATCTTCGCCGGGCATATTCGCGGCATTAGGGGCCGGGGCGATATCCATCAACAGGATGTTGTAAGGGGAGTTTTTCGTGATTCGGTCCATGTTGTCGAGGATCGTGTTGATCTCGCGGTATTCGGAGCTCATGCCGATGTCGAGCGGGTCTTTCCAAAGCGCTTCACGGTAACTTTCCGGAATGTTTTTCGCTTTCGATTGCACGGTCGTCGCTACCTGGTGGATGACATCGAAAACACTGAGCGTATGCACGTCGCGGGCCGGGATGTAGAAGTTCGTCTTTTCATCCGGACTGAGGATCGGCGCGATCAATCCGGCCCGTTCGAGGTCGAAAATTACGTCGCGTACGATGCGTACAGGCATGTTGAGCTGTTGGGCGACCGCTTCGGACGAAATGCCGCCTTCGTTGTGCAGGAAATGCCGGACGATCTGTTGCATGACCAACAGCAGTGCCCGTTTGCGGTATTCGTAACTCATTTCGCTGGCCCGCTTCTCGTATTCGAATTTCTTAATATTCTGGTAAGCGAACGATAATTCGCCACCGAAAAGTACGATTTGCCAACTGATTTGCAGCCAGATCAGGAAGAGCGGAAAAGCCGCGAAGCTGCCGTAGATCGCATTGTAACTGGTCAGTGAAGACTGGATGTAGACATAAACGATCTGGAAAATCTGGAAAATTGTTCCGGCGATGATCCCTGCCGTCAGTGCGCTGCGCGGGCGGACTTTCGTATTCGGAATCACTTTGTACAGGAAAGCGAACATGATCCAGAGGGTTACAAGCGACAAGATTCCGAAAAGGAAATCCACGGCGGGGCCGGGGGTGAAATGCAGCAGCTGGTCCTGGGCCTGGAGCCGGATGCTGCTAGAGAGTATCCAAAGGATCGGTACGATTACCACAACGGCGATGTAGTCGCTCACCTTGCGGGCGATACTGCGCGGTTTGCGGACCTCCCAGATGTCGTTGAAAGCCTTCTCGACGTTGTTGAACACCTTGACCACCGACCAGAACAGGACGACCAGACCGACCGATGCGATCAGCCCCCCCTTGGTGCGTTGCAGCATGGCGTTCGCGAACTCGATCACCTGATCGATTACTGCGCCGTACTGCGGGAATTCGGCGTATAGGTAACTGTTGAGTTTCGTCTCTAGGGAGAAGCCTTTGGCGATACCGAACACCAATGCGGCGATCGGCACGAGCGACATCAGCGTGTAGAACGTGAGTGCGGCCGATTTCACCAGGATACTGTGCTCGGCGAATCCCTGTGCGGTAAAGAGGAACACTTTGAACTGGCGCACCGCCCACCGCACTTTGGACGAGCGGTACTCGTGCTCCTTTTTGAACCAGATGTCGTAGGAGATGTATTGGATGATCTTTTTTATCATGATGCCGAGGCTGACGGGCCGAAATGGCCGACTGAACAAAGATAGCTAATTGTTCCGGTTTTCCGCTTCCGTGCCGGGATCGGTTTGTACGAGACGCCGGATTTTGATGTTGCACCAGGCGAACAGGATCGACATCAGCGGACTGAGGTAACAGAAGAACGCATAGGGGAGGTAGGTAAGCGTTGCAACGCCCAGTACGCTCGACTGGGTCGCGCCGCAGGTATTCCACGGGATCAGCACCGAGGTGGCCGTTCCGGCGTCTTCGAGCGTACGGCTCAGCACTTCGGGCGCCAGTCCGTTTCGCCGGTAGGCTTTCGCAAACATCTTGCCGGGGATGACGATCGCAATGTATTGGTCCGATGCGGTCGTGTTGAACAGGACGCAGGTTGCGGCAGTGGTCGTTACCAGCCCCCCGGTCGAGTGTACGCGCCGGATCAGGGCAGAGGTCAGGCGTTCGAGAAAATGGCCTGCTTCCATTACTCCGCCGAAAATCATCGCGGTGACGATCAACCAGACGGTGTTCAGCATCCCGGCCATCCCTTTCGAAGTGAACAGGGCATCGACTGCCGGATCGCCCGTGTTCATCGAGATGGTACCGTACATTGCTTTGGTGATGACCCGGTAGGCTCCGCCGGCCGTGAGTTCCGCGTCGCCGCTCAGTTGGGCGATGACCGACGGTTGGCAAATCAGCGCGAGGATCCCGCCCAGGATTCCGCCGATGAAGAGCACCGGTACGGGCGGCATTTTCCGGACGATCATTACGATTACGATGACCGGCACGATGAACAGCAGCGGCGAAATGTTGTAGTGTGTGGTGATGGTTTGCTGAACCGATTCGACCGATGCTCCCGTGGGGGCGATGTCGCTGCACAGCGAGAGGATCACAAAAATGACCAATGTGATGAGCATCGTGGGACCCGTGGTGAACATCATGTAGCGGATGTGCGTGAAGAGGCTTACTTCGGCGGTCGCTGCGGCCAGGTTCGTCGTGTCGCTCAGCGGTGAAATCTTGTCTCCGAAGTAGGCGCCCGAGATGATGGCCCCGGCAATCATCGCATCGTTGAAACCGAGTGTTTGCCCGATACCCAGCAGTGCGACGCCTACCGTGGCCACCGTGGACCACGAACTGCCGGTCGCTACCGAGATGACGGCCGAAATCACGACCGCCGCCGGCAGAAAATAGTCGGGGCGCAGGATGTACAGTCCGTAATGGATCATCGCCGGAATAATACCGCTGAGCATCCAGGTCCCGGCCAGCACCCCGATCATCAGCAGGATCAGGATCGCAGGTATCGCTCCGGTCAGCGTGTGGAGTATCCCTTTGAGGATATCGTTCCAATGTTTGCGGTTGTAGAATGCGATGCAGGCGGCTACGCCCGAGGCGATCAGCAGCGACATCTGGTTTGCCCCTGAGAGCGTATCGTCGCCCAGTAGCGTAACATTGAGGCCGATCAGGCCGATCAGGGTCAGGATCGGGATCAGAGATTGGAATATGGTCGGTTTTTTAGACATGCGGTGTGGTTTCGGCGGGTAAGCGTATTTCATCGCTTAGCAAGAGTGCGTACAAGTGTTCGCCGATACGGGTGAAGGCCGCGTAGCGGGTACCGCCTTGCCGGATACCCAACGCTTGGGCAATGGCGTCGGCGTTGTGCGGGAACTCTTTTTTCAGCAGGTTGCAGCGGGTGATTCCCGCTTGTTTAAAATGTCGTTTCAGTATTTTCGGCTGGTAGGGAAGCATTTCGCGTATCGGATAGGCGCGGCCGAAGAAATTGGCCGGTATCCGGTCGCCAAAACAGTAACCGCCCGGGGACGGGCCGTGCAGCCGCACCGGGAGGCGTACGCTTGTACGAGTCTGGCCTTATACAGCGTGACGTCCGGAATCAGCAGGTAACCGGGCGCAGCGGCCAGTTCCGCAGCCGGAGTATCGGCTGCCGGGCAGGTACGCTCTTCGGCTGTTCGGACCGGCGCATTCGTATCCGGTTGCTGTAATTCCGTTTTTTGTCCCTGACCGTGTTTTGAAGCTTGTTCGATCGTTGATATTCCTGATCCTGCACCGGATGTTTCCGGGTCGGTCCATGTGCCCGAGGTGCGGTCGAAGCAGAGCGAAGGCCTGCCGACGATGGTTAGCCGGATTTGGCCGTCTTTCCGGTTTTCCAGGACCGAGCCTTTTTTTCGGTTTTCCATTGCTGCGGCCGGCTGCGATGCCCGTTGAGGTGCTTGCCCGGCCTCCTGCCACGGTTGTTGTTTTTCTGGCTGTTCTTGTTGTTGCGGCGCTTGCCGTGAAACTTCGATCAGTACTTCTTTTGCACTCGCCGCGAACCGATACGATCTCGACCGAAGCCGTATCTCCGAACAACCTGAAAGCTTCGTCCACATCGAACAGCGGAGAGGCTTTTGACGACTACCTTCGGGGCAAGCGCGAGCAACTGCGGCATCAGGGCCTTCGCATCCGGAGAGCAGTCTTCCAGCAACCATACTTTTTTTTACCTTGATCGTCACGCCGTGCCGGATCGATGTAGATCAGGTCGATCGTGCCGGAATTCCTGTCCGGGGTGGTTTGCGTTTGTCCCCGGAGTTGTTCGAGAAAAGCCTCGGCCGGACTATTCACGACCCGGATATTCTGTACTCCGAGCAGGCGGAAGTTGATCCGTGCGATTTCACTCAGTTCGGCGTTGCGCTCGACTGCGATGACCTGTCGGAACCGTTTGCTCAGGTAAAAGGCATCGACGCCCAACCCGCAGGTCAGATCCAGGCAGGTGTCTCCCGAATATCGTTTGACGGAAGCCGTTTCTTCGCTGCTGCTTTGCTCGAAGGAGAGCGGCGGCAGGATGCACAGTGCAGCGTAGTACGAGGGGAGTTTGACGCGCGCGCGTTGTAGATACTTAATCTGGGTGGCTATGAGGGCCCCGTGTTCACGCAGCGAGAGGGCCACCCGTCCGGGATCGTCGCTCAGGTGCCCGGCGATGTAGTCGCGTAGCTGCGGGTCGAGCAGGGTGGCTATGTCGTTGCTGGTGATCATCGTGCAAATATCCGTGATTTTTTAGTAACGGCCAATTTTTCGGTTCGTGCATCTTCCCTGATTTTAATCCACACGGCCAACAGGCCCAATGCGGCATAGAGCATCAGTACGCTCATCCCGTCCATGCGGACGTCTTTTATGGCCGCTACGGGTATGCCGGCCGCCCATTCGATCAGCCCGTTCTGTATCCACAGTGCGGTTTTAATAACGAAACTGCATACCGGGTTTAGTATTCCGAGCGGCAGGAGCAACCAGAGCAGCCCCGTACTGATGATGACGAACGAGGTGAGTATCACGATCGGATTGATCAGCAGTGCGATCAGCGGAATGTTGCCGAAACTGTATGCCACCAGCGGCAGTGTGCCGATTTGCGCGGCTGCGCCGAGCATGACGCAGCTCAGGATGCCGTTCGGGATTTTACCCAGGCGTTTGCGATAGCGGTAAAGCCGCGGGTAGAAGAACAGGATCGACAGCACGGCGACGAATGAGAGCTGGAAACTGACGTCGTAGAGGTAACCCGGATGTATGGCGAGCATCAGCGTGGCGGCGCCGAGCACGAGGTTGTAAACCGTTGCCGCGCTGCGAAGTGCCCAGGGCCAGTTGGGCGAACGACATCATCAGCGCAGCGCGGACGACCGGGGCGGAGAGTCCCGCTACTACCGCGTAGCTCCACATGGCGAGGATGACCAGTACGTTTTTGATCAGGTGTCCGCGGCGAAACAGCACGATCCATCCGAGCAGCAGGTTGGCGATCACCAGTACGAAACCCATGTGCAGGCCCGATACCGAAAGGATATGTGCAACACCGGTCACCGCATAGTCGTTGCGCAGTTTCGGGTCGATCCCCCGGCGTTCCCCGGCCACCAGTGTGGCGACGAGGTTGCGGTCGGCTTCGCTTAGGTCTAGCCGCATGATCCGTTCCACGGCTCCGTACTGGACCTGGGCGGCCCGATATCCGGCTGAACGGTATTCGGAGGTTGTCCGGGCAATCAGTGCACCGGGGGTGAGGAAGCTTTTGGCGCTCATGCCCCGGCTGCGCATCAGTCTGCCGTAACTGCTGCCCGTCGTGTCGATCGGGTTGAGGTATCCCCGAAAGGTAATTTGTTCGCCTGCCCCGATCCGGTAGCAGGTGTCTATGTAGAGTTGTATCTTTTCCGATACGGAGACCCACTTTCCAGGGTTTGCCGGAGATTCGCCCGCCTTCGGGTAATTGCCGCGGGTGGTATCCCGTATTGTTCGGGAACGGGCATATTCCATGGGAGGAGCGGCATGTCCGGGGGTAAGGGACATGGAAGGGTCGTAGGCCGATGAAGCAGGCCCTTCGGGCCGGCGCGGAAAGGATCGGAAGTAGCCGATATGCGCCGTAGTGCGTTGCCACCGCCCGTGGGTATACGGCGTATCGTCTATTTGGACGACCATAAGCAGCCGTTCTCCACGCGGCACCTCTTGCTGCGTGTCGTCCAGTTGCATGATCAGCACTCCGGTGACGAAAACCGCGGCCGTTACATACCACCAGCCCGCATCGGTTTCCCGCAGCAGCCATGCCGCACCGTACACCCCGGCGGTGATGGCAATGACGAGCCACAACGGGGCCATTACCCGGGAAGAAAGGATAATGCCAACTGCGAGCGGTACGATAATTCGCACGAACGGAGAGAGGGCGATTTTGTCCGGGAGTTGCATGGCGTTGAGGTGCTAGGCGCCCCACGATGCCCGGTCGAGGCTGCGGTAGCGAATGGCTTCGGCGATGTGGTTGGAACGGATGGCTTCGCTTCGGTCGAGGTCGGCGATCGTGCGCGCCACTTTGATAATCCTGTCGTACGCCCGGGCCGAGAGGTTCAGCCGCTCCATCGCCGTTTCGAGCAGGCGAGCCGATTCGGTGTTGAGCGGGCAGAATTCCCGCAGTTGACTGCTGCCCATCATGGCGTTGGAGTGGACCGGCATCCCGTCGAAACGTGCCTGCTGGATTTTCCGGGCCGCCACGACGCGTTTGCGAATGGTTGCGCTGTCCTCTTCCGGGCGATTATGCGTCAGGTCCGCGAACGGAACCGGAGTCACTTCGATATGCAGGTCGATCCGGTCGAGCATCGGGCCCGAAATATGGTTTAGGTACTTCCCGACACTTCCCGGCGAGCAGACGCACTCCCGGGTCGGATGGTTGTAGTAACCGCACGGGCACGGGTTCATCGACGCGATCAGCATGAAGTTGGCCGGGTACCGGGCTGTATACTTTGCGCGGGAGACGACGATTTGTTTCTCTTCCATCGGTTGGCGCAGCGATTCTAGCGCATTGCGGCTGAATTCGGGCAGTTCGTCGAGGAACAGGATGCCGTTGTGCGCAAGCGAAATTTCACCGGGTTGGGGATTCGCGCCGCCGCCCACCAGTGCAACCTGCGAGGTGAGGTGGTGCGGCGTGCGGAACGGCCGCACGGTGAGTAATCCCTGCCGATAGCCCATTTTCCCGGCTACCGAATGTATTCGTGTCGTTTCGAGCGCTTCCTGCAGGGTTAGCGGCGGCATGATCGACGGCATGCGTCGGGCGAGCATCGTTTTGCCCGAGCCCGGGGGGGCCGATCATCAGCACGTTGTGCCCGCCTGCGGCAGCCACTTCGAGTGCCCGTTTGACCTGGGCCTGACCTTTTACGTCGCAAAAATCGCCGTCGAACGATCGTTGGGCTTCGGTAAACGTTTCGTCCAGATTGATCCTGGCAGGAATTAAATTGGTAAATCCCTGCAAGAAATTGACTACTTCGCGCAGGTTGCCGATACCGTATACGTCCAATCCTTTCACCACTGCGGCTTCACGGGCGTTTTCTTCGGGTAAGATGATGCCGGCGAATCCCTCTTTGAGTGCTTGCATTGCGATCGGCAATGCCCCTTTAACGGGCAGGATCGATCCGTCGAGCGACAGTTCGCCGAGCAGGACATAACGCGATAGCGGGGCTGCATCGATCTGTCCCGAGGCGGCAAGCATCGCCACCGCAATGGGCAGGTCGTAGGCCGATCCCTCCTTCCTCAAATCGGCGGGGGAGAGGTTGACGACTACTTTCTTGCCGCTCATTTTATATTCGCAGTTTTCGAATGCGGCGCGGATGCGCTCCTGGCTTTCGCGTACGGCGTTATCGGGCAGGCCTACCAGGTACATACCTATCCCCGCCGTGATGTTGACCTCTACGGCGACCGTCACGGCTTCGATGCCGGATATCGAACTGCAATAACTTTTGACGAACATAAATGTTCCCGGGGAAAGTTGGGTTAGTAATATTGTGTTCCGGCCGTTATCCCGAAACGGGTTTTCGTTTGTGTCGACAGTCGGTTAATAAAACAATCCGGTCGTCGATTCGTGTGAATTACCGTATCGGTCAACCGGGGAGCGGCGCAATGCGGCTGTATGCGGATGTTTTCTGTTCTCTCTTTTGATTCTCTCTGCATACTTCTTCTCTCTCTCTCTCTCTCTCTCTCTCTCTCGTGCAGGGAAGCCGTGTCAGCCTTCGTGTGTTAACGGTTATATCTGTTCAGTGGAATGTCAAAACGGTGATCCTTCGTCGTCGGGCGGCGTGTTGCTGCCGAAGGTTCCTCCCAGCGATGAGGGCGAGTTGCCGAACGTGCCTCCGAAAGATCCTGACGGCACGCCGAAATTACCGTATCCTCCCGGATCGTTCAGGCCCTGTCCTGCGCCCAGCGTAGAGCTGAATTCGGTGTTCATGCTGCTGTCGATCGCGCTGTAACTGTCCGTATCGCTGTCGAAATCCATGAAGCGCGCCTGTTCCTTGCGGAAACGCAGCTTGACCGTGTCGACCGCTCCGTTACGGTGTTTTGCGACGATAATCTCGGCCATGCCCTGCGTCGGTGTGCCGTCTTCGTCGACCGTGAGGCCGTAATACTCCGGACGGTGGATGAAGGCCACCAGGTCGGCATCCTGCTCGATGGCGCCCGATTCCCGCAGGTCGGAGAGCTGCGGGCGCTTGCTGCCGCCACGGGATTCGACCGAACGGTTCAACTGCGAAAGTGCGATGATCGGTACGTTGAGCTCCTTGGCGATCGCCTTGAGCGACCGGGAAATCATGGCCACCTCCTGTTCACGGTTGCTGTTGCGGTTGTCTGTGGAGGCCGTCATCAGCTGCAGGTAGTCGATAATAATCAGCTGGATATCATATTGAGTCTTGAGCCGTCGTACTTTTGAACGAAATTCGAAAATCGATAGAGCGGGCGTGTCGTCGATAAAGAGCGGGGCGGTCGAGAGCGGCTTGATCGCCGTCTCCATGTGTTTCCACTGCTCCGGAGTGAGGTCGCCGTTGCGGACGCTGCGCGAGTCGAGTTCCGATTCGGCTACGACCAAACGCATCATCAGCTGTTGGGCGCTCATCTCGAGTGAGAAGAATGCCACCCCCTTTCTCGAAGTCCACCGCGACGTTTCGTGCGAGCGAAAGTACGAAAGCCGTTTTACCCATCGACGGGCGGGCCGCGATGATGATCAGGTCCGACGGCTGCCATCCCAGCGTCAGCCGGTCGAGATGCGTGAATCCTGACGGTACGCCGCTGAATCCGCCTTCCCGCTTGGAAGCCTCTTCGATCATCTGCAGTGTCTTGGTCAGGATGTCGCGTGATTTCTGCACGTCCCGTTTGACGTGCCCTTCCGCGACTTTGAAGATTTCACCCTCGGCGAAATCGATCAGGTCGGTCACGTCGGTCGCCTCGTCGAACGATTTTTTCTGGATTTCGGTCGTCGCGCGGATCAGTTCGCGCTGGACGTATTTCTGGGCGATGATCTTCGCGTGAAATTCGACGTGCGCGGCCGAACCGACCTTCTGGGTCAGCTGTGCGAGGTAAGAGGGGCCGCCTACTGCCGTCAGCTTCTTGATCTGCTTGAGCTTTTCGGTGACGGTGTAGAGGTCGATCGGTTTGAGTTCCATTGACAGGTCGACGATGGCCTTGTAGATAATCTGGTGTGCTTCGTTGTAGAAGGCCTCGGGAGTGATGAGTCCCTGCACTTCGATTACCGCGTCCTTTTCGAGCATCAGTGCGCCGAGCACCGCCTCTTCGAGCTCGACCGCCTGCGGCGGCACGACGGCCATCGGGTCGGATGTGAGCGCTGCCGCCGCACGGGCGTTGTTTTCCTTGGGGGTATATTGTTTGGCCATAATCTTCCTCGTTCGGTGGGTAAAGGTATAAAATTTCTACCGTTTTTTCCAGCCGAAGAAGTAGCTTTTCTGCCGCCGTTTTTCCTCTTGGCTGCGGGCCACGTAGACCTTTTCTCCCGTGTACGGGTTCTCTCCGGTGTAGAACATGACCGAAGAGAGGGTCATCGGCGTCGGGGTCAGGTCCTGGACCTGTTCGAGCCGGAAGTGGAGCCGTCGCGTCTCGTCGGCCAGGTGGCGCATATCCGTCTCGGTGCAGCCCGGATGGCTCGAAATGAAATATGGGATCAGTTGATAGTTAAGCCCCTCTTCCGAGCAGATGCGGTTGAATTGCGCGTTGAGCTCACGGAATCGGTCGAACGGCGGTTTGCGCATCAGTTTCAGGACATGTTCCTCGGTGTGTTCGGGGGCGACTTTGAGCCGTCCCGACACATGGTTTCGGATCACTTCGCGCAGGTAAGCGCCGCCGTCCTGTTCGAACAGATCGTAGCGGATGCCGCTGCCGATAAAGGCTTTTTTAATTCCTTTGACAGCCGAAACCTTGCGGTATAGATCGATCAGCGGACGGTGGCTGTTGTCGAGGTTCCGGCATACCGACGGATGGATGCATGAGGGGCGGCTGCATTTGGCGCAGAGCGCCTGGTTTTTGCCTTTCATGCGGTACATGTTGGCCGACGGGCCGCCCAGGTCGGAAAGGTAGCCTTTGAAACCGGGCATTGCAGCGATTTGGCAAACCTCTCTGAGGATCGACTCTTCGCTGCGGCTCGAAACGAACTTGCCTTGATGGGCCGAAATCGTGCAGAAGCTGCATCCCCCGAAACATCCCCGGTGCAGGTTGACCGAGAATTTGATCATTTCGTAGGCCGGGATATCCCCTTTGCCGTTGTAGCGCGGGTGCGGCAGGCGCGTGTAGGGCAATGCGAAACTGCGGTCTAAATCTGTTTCCGAGATAGAAGGATAGGGGGGGATTGACCACCACGAACCGGTCTCCCACCGGTTCTACCAATGTGGCGGCCTGCATGCGGTTCGATTCGGTTTCGATCCGGACGAAATTTTCGCCGAAGGCTTTTTTATCTTTCAGGCACTGCTCGAAACTGTGGAGCATAATCCGGTTTTCGGGCAGTGTTTCGATTTGTTTGCGTGCGGCCAGGAAGGCCACTTGCGGCAGTTTACGCAGCAGGTTCAGGTTATAGCCGCCGCGCATCGCCCGTGCGATTTCGGGCATCGTCTTGTCGCCCATGCCGTAAATCAGCAGGTCGGCACCGCTCTCGACCAACACCGAAGGCTTGAGCGAATCGCTCCAGTAGTCGTAGTGTGTGGTGCGCCGCAACGATGCTTCGATGCCGCCGATGATGACCGGCGTATCGGGATAGAGCTGCTTGAGGATGCGGGTATAGACTGTCACGACATAGTCGGGCCTGAAACCCGCTTTACCCCCGGCCGTGTAGGCGTCGTCGCTGCGCAACCGCTTGTTGGCCGTATAATGGTTCACCATCGAGTCCATCGCTCCGCCCGAGACGCCGAAGAAGAGGCGCGGCCGTCCCAGTTTGCGGAAGTCGCGCAGGTCGTCCTTCCAATTGGGCTGCGGCACGATGGCTACTCGCAGACCTTCGGCTTCGAGTAGGCGTCCGATCACCGCTGCGCCGAACGACGGGTGGTCGATGTAGGCGTCTCCCGAGAAGAGGATTACGTCGAGTTCATCCCATCCCCGTGCCCGCACCTCCTTGAGCGAAGTGGGCAGCCAGTCTGCCGGTTTATAGGCGGGTGCCTTGCGTCCCGGTGTATGTGTATCGTGTACGGTCAACGTTGCAATTTTGCGGTAAAAGTAGCTGATTCCGCGTCAAAGTCAAAAGGAATCCCTACTTTTGCCATTTAAAAGAGGCGACACGATGGGACATCCTGAACGAAATACAACGACTGCGGTCTCTGCGGGCGATCATAGCATGAAAGGGCATTTGGCATTGTTGCTGGCGAATACGATGTTCGGTTTCAACGTGCCGATCGCCAAAGGGGTGCTTGCAAGCGGCATGGTGTCGCCCTATGCGCTCAATCTGTTCCGTATGGGCGGGGCCGCTTTGCTTTTCTGGATCGCATCGCTCTTCGCTCCCCGCGAGAAAGTCAGCCGAAAGGACCTCGTTTTGCTTTTCTTCGCATCGCTCTTCAGCATCCAACTTAACCAGACCTCTTTCCTGATAGGGTTGTCCATGACCTCGCCGATCGACGCATCGATTGCCGCTTCCACCGTGCCGATCCTGACGATGCTGATCGCCGCCGTCTACCTCAAAGAGCCGATTACGTGGAAAAAGGCGATTGGCGTCGCAGTCGGCGCTTCGGGTGCGTTGTTGCTGATCCTGAGTAACGGAACGGTCGATACGGCGGGACGGTCGGGCAGTATTGCAGGCGACATGATCTGCCTGATGGGTGCGCTGTCGTTTGCCATTTACCTGGCCGTATTCAAGCGCCTGATCGCCCGTTATTCGTCGGTGACGTTGATGAAATGGATGTTCCTGTATGCTGCGATTTGCGCGATTCCGCTGTGCGGCGGCGATGCGGCGGCGATCGATTATGCGCATTTGTCCCCCGCTCTTTGGGGCGGCGTGCTCTATGTGGTTTGCTGCGCCACTTTCTTTTCTTACCTGTTGATTCCCGTCGGGCAAAAGTACCTGCGTCCGACGGTGGTGGGCATGTATACCTACTTGCAGCCTTTCATCGCGTCGGTGGTGGCCGTACTGGCCGGGCTCGACCGGTTCGGGTTTGCAAAGGGGATTGCCGCAGTGATGGTTTGCCTCGGCGTTTATATCGTTAACCAAAGTAAATCCGTGCACAGTTGGATGCGGAACGGGCCGCCCGGCAGCAGGCCGCTTCGGCAGCCCAAACCTCTCAGCACATGCAACTGAACGGCAATACCAGA
>VOFJ01002153.1_pt1 | contig 24946 bp, 48 predicted proteins | sample 5384081 | NCBI WGS metagenome assembly VOFJ01 (sample SAMN12384729, study PRJNA508395) | human gut metagenome | isolation source: healthy gut I | host: Homo sapiens | reverse complement strand
ATGCTGGCAGAGTTAGCATAGAGATCGGTGTTAATGAGGATAAAGTGAAATAACGATGATGATACATCTGAACCTTTTTCATAAACATAGAGTACCTCTATTATGATGAGCTTTAATATGTTATAATATATCATAGAAGATCATCCGGCCAGCCACAATGAAAAAATTGTGGAGTGTTGAGAAAAAAGGCTCACTTAGGTGTCTGCCTCGAGCCCATTAGGCTGCTTGTGAAAGGAAGGGAGCGTCCGTGGAAAAGGTCATTTCCTTTTGATCAAACACTGAGTAAGGTATTCCGAAGAAAATGCAGATCTTTGTTTTTTAGCCAAAACTTCTAGCTTGAGGTTTATCGAGCTGTTTCGATCGGCCCGTGGGCATACTGAAATGGTTTTTATGTGTTGGCTTTTTCTTTCTGGCATATTTCTTGCTTTCAAAAATATATTGTCGAATATTTTTTTCGATCCTATTCTAGATAAAATTAAGAAATCACATAGACGGAGGTAATATCATGTTTGATTTTCATTTCAGTATTCCGACGGAGATCTATTTTCGGAAGGGCATGTGAGCGGAAGGCGGGGGACTCTGATGAAGCAGTACGCTGACCGGGTGCTTCTGATCTACGGCAAAGCGACCGGATCTTCCGCGCCGCCGAGGACGGACAGATGAGCCTGGGACAGACCCTGACCGAGGCTCTGGAAAACGCGGGCTGTACGGTGCTCCGGCTGGGCGGCGTCAGGCCCAATGCCGATACCGTCTATATTCGGCAGGCCATTGACATGGTGCGCAGGGAAGGCATCAACGGTCTGTTGGCAGTGGGCGGAGGAAGCGTCATCGATTCAGCCAAGGCGGTGGCCGCGGGCAGCGGCTTCGATGGCGACATCCTGGAGCTGTATACCGACCCGCAGGCGCAGCCTTCCGGCTTTCTCCCCATCGGAGCTGTGGTCACGATCCCGGCCACAGCCAGCGAATCCAATGAGATGTCCGTGATCAGCGACAGCGTTTCCGGCAGGAAGATCGGCCGCCCGTTTCACAGACAAAGCCGAAGTTCGCCCTGCTGAACCCGGCTCTGACCCCTGAGCGTAAGCTCCTATCAGACGGCCTGTGGCGGCTCTTCGATATCTTCGCCCACGCCTTTGAGCGGTACTTCGACCTGAACAGGCAGAGCAGCCTGCTGGACCGCATGACCATCGCTTTGATGCAGGAGGTGAGAGAGACCTTGCCTAAAGTCCTCGACGATCCGCAGAATGAAGCACTCCGCGGTGAGCTGATGCTGGCGGCCGACGTCGCCCACAACGATATGCTGGGCCCTGGCGGCGACTTTGCCTGCCACGAGATGAGCCACTACATCACCGAAACCTTCGGCGTCAGCCACGGCGCGGCCCTCTGCCATGATCCTGCCCGCCTGGTGCGAACACGTCAGCCATAAAGCGCCGGAGCGGTTCGCGGACTTTTTCTCCCATGTCTTTTCCATCAAAGGGTGTCCGTCTGAGGCTGTCATAGAGCAGGGCGTTGCGGCGTTAAGGACCTTTATCGGCGGTATCGGATTGAAAGCAGACCCTGACAGCAGAAAGGGCGGACGCAGCGACACTGAACCAGATGGCAGAAGCGACACTGGATGGCCGTGAGTACATCGGCTGGGGCTGACAGGTCTGAACGCCTTTGATATCGCGGAGATCTATCGGAGATTCATCATATTTGTTGCGTAACTGCAACAACAGCACCGCTGTTCCGCAACAGAAACGGCTCCTTTGACGGTAAAAAAAGACTGTATAATTCCTCATTTGGCCATTGGCACGCTTTTTGCTTTGGATAAAGGTGTCATTATACAACGTTATGATTTTTAAGGAGGAAGAAATGAGTAAAGCGAAATCATTGGTCGCTCTTGCCAAGGGCGATGACATTCAGGCTAACGTGACGAAAGTCTTTGACCTGATGGGCGGCGTCGAAAACGTCATTCGCAAGGGTACCACCGTGGTGCTGAAGCCCAACGCGGGACACGCTGAACCGCCAGAAACATCGGTATGTACCAATCCGGAAGTGGTCCGCGCGCCGTCATTCGGGAAGTGAAAAAGGCGCAGCCGAAGCGGATCATCGTGGCAGAAGCCGCGGCCATCGGATGCGACACCCTGGAATGCTTCAAGGTAAGCGGCATACAAGCTGTGGCCGAAGAGGAAGGCGTTGAGCTGATGGACATCAAGCGGGATAAGGATCTGGTCAAAGTCGCTGTCCGCGGATTCCGTTCCAACATCGACTCCGTAAAGCTGCCGAGAGATTCCTGCTGGAAGCCGATCACCTGATCAATCTGCCGATCCTGAAGGCCCACGCTTCTATGGTATTCTCCGAGCCCTGAAGAATATCAAAGGCGTGGTGCAGGACAAGGTGCACATGGACATGCACAAGCAGAATCTGACCATGGCCATGATGGACGTCTGGTCGTATGCCCGGGCCGATATTAACATCATGGACGCTCACCGGGCCGCATCGGGATACAGCCCGCATATGCCGGTTCCTATCGAATCCCACATGATCCTGGGCTCCAAGGATCCGGGTAGCCATAGACAGAGTTGCCTGCGAGGTCACCGGCATCGACACGACGGCGGTGGATTACTTCAAGGTGGCAGAGGAGACCGTCTGGGCAACTACGATATGGACCAGATCGAAGTCGTAGGAAACACCATCGAAGAATCCTTCATGAAGATGTGGATCCCTTTATATCGGCGATATGAGCACCAGATGGCCGGAGTACGACGTGAGATGCAAGGGGAGGCTGTTCCAGCTGTCAGGCTCTGCTGGCAATCAACATGGAAGAGCTGAAGGCGGTCGGCGCGTACGATGAAAACGCGGGCATGACCGTGGTCATCGGCGGACTCAACGAGATCCCTGAGGACATTCCAGATGAAAAGATCGTGCTTCACGGCAACTGCACCAGGAAATACCTGAAACAGCACCCTGGCGCTTATCACATCTTGGGCTGCCCTCCAAACGAACCGGCGCTGTATCTGACCATTCAGAGACATGAGACCATCGACGGAACCGGCGATCAGGAAGAGATGAGATCATCCGCCCTTGCATGGCGCGGGGACGCGCAGGTTTGGCACGATTGTCTTCGCCAAATTTGAAGAATACAAGAAGGAAAAATCCGGAGGCAAAATAATGGACGGCTACATCAGAGTCAAAGCAGGAAAAGAATTTTGGGATATTCTCAATATCATCTTTACAGACGCATTCATGCAGAAGTACACTAACTTTGAGAGCTTTGAGTATTTCCGCTATTCCAGCGCCGTCATGGTAAATTGGGGCGGAGAGTATATGATCTATCCGGAAAAAAGTCTTCAATAACTTCGTCGTCGAAAGCACCGTTTTCAAGACCTGGGACGAGATGGTCATGAAGGCGGCGGACGAGAGATTTGCGAAAAGAAAAAAGAATAAGGGAGAATAACAATGGCTGACAATAAACAGAAACTGCAGTCCGAAAATACCAAATCCAACTTTGGCAAAAGGGCTGGCTGATCATCTTTTTACAGCATGATCATGTTCTGGTTCCTCATCGGTTTTTCCATCGACGGACAGAACATCGTCATAGATGTATTTGCGGGAGGAAACTGGGAAGCCCTGGCTTTAAAGACCAGACGACGCTTCACGCGAAAGCTGCTGGAACTGGCTATGTGGGCCGGCTTCATCGGCGTCGTAGCATACTTTGTAATCGGCCGGATCTGCACCAAGATCGGCGGAAGACTGACCTCCCTCTATTTTTTCTGGTGCTGGCAGGCCTGTCCTATATCTACTATGGACACGCTGACAGCATCATGAGCTACTTTCGTCGGACTGACTCTGGTAACCATCTGCATCAACGGCGCTGCCTACATTGGCGGCGGCAACCTGGTGACCCAGTGGTTCCCTAAGAAGAAGGGCCTGGCCAACGGCTATACCACCATGGGGACACAACCTGGGCTCCGCCCTGTACGTACCTCTGATCGCCGCTTTGATCGGCTCCATGGGCATGGCAAAGGGCATGACGGTAACTGGCGTCGCCGCCATCATCATCGGCATTCTGGCATACTTTGTCATCAGAAACACGCCGCAGGAGCTGGGCGTATATCCTGACAACGTGTCCAAAAGAAGTCTATGAGACAGAATACGCTGACCTGGAAGAGGGCGCATCCTCTCGCTGGACCGTTGCCAAGCTGCTGAAGACCAAGGAAATGTGGCTGGTCGCTTTCATCGTCGGTATCAACCAGCTGGTGACCACAGGTGTCATGAGCCAGATGGTTCCAAAAATATGGAGTTCGGATTTTCGCAGACACAGGCAGTATCTCTGATGACCGTCTGCGCCCTGGTAGGTCTGGTCGGTTCCTTCGGCTTCGGCTTCATCGACCAGAAGCTGGGTGTAAAGACCGCCATCCGCGGCTATCTGGTATGGTACGCTGTGGCTCTGCTGATCAACGTTACCATGAACAACGCTGTAGGCGGCTACATCTGCGTCGCCATGGTCGGTATCGCCATCGGCGCGGCTGCCAACTTCATGACTTCCCTGCCGGCATCTGTGTTCGGCAGACACAACTTTGATCTTGTATACTCCATCTACTTCCCGATCATGGAGATCGTGCTGATGCTCAACTACATCGTAAATGCCAAGGCGCTGGAGCTGACCGGAAGCCTTCGCGGCGCGTACGTCGTATTCGTCGTACTCACTTGCCATCAACTTCGTGCTGATTTCCGTGCTGGATACCAGAAAGTACAACCTGGACTACAAAGAAAGAAGAGCAGGTTCTGAAACAGAACGCATAGAGCTGAAAGATAGAGCTGAAGGATAGAGCCTAAAGCTTAAAGTTAAAGTTAAAACACTGACGGGCTGCTTCCAGGCGAGAAGCGGCCCTGTTTTCTATCGAGAGAAAGGTGGATTTTTATGAGAGACGTAGTAATCACGGCCGGCTGCAGAACGCCCATCGGCGTCATCGGCGGCCAGTTCAAGACCCTGACATCCCTGGATCTGTCTATTCCCGTCATGCAGAATCTGGTGCGGCGGGCAGGCATCGATCCTGCTATCATTGAGGATGTGATCTGGGGCTGCAAACTATCAGAGAACATATAAGGAGAACAACCTGGCAAGGGTAGCCGCCGTGAAAGCCGGTCTGCCTGATACGGTTCCCGGCATCACCGTGCATCGAAACTGCACTTCCTCCATGTCCTCCATCCAGCTGGGATATTATCAGATCAAAGCCGGAGAGGCGGACTGCATCATGGCAGGCGGCGCGGACAGCATGAGCACAGCGCCTCACATGGTCTTCAACGCCCGCTACGGCCAGAAATACGGCCATATGGAGATGAGGGATTCCATGTGGGACTCCTGACCAACCTGGGCGTCGGCCCGGCCATGGGCATCACCGCGGAAAACGTGGCTGACGAATATGATGTGACCAGAGAGCAGATGGACGCCCTTATTCCCTCCGCTCCCAGCAGAGAGCTGTGGCGGCTGTGGACGCTGGCAAATTCAAGGATGAGATCATTCCGGTCACGGTCAAAGGCAGAAAAGGCGAAACCGTCGTCGATACCGACGAATATCCGCGCCGCGACGCCAGTCTGGAAAAAAGCTGGCGAAAGCTGAAACCGACGTTCAAAGAAGACGGGCGGGTGACGGCAGGAAATTCCTCCGGCATGAACGACGCGGCTTCCGGCGTGATTTTGATGGCGGAGGATCAAGGCAAGAGAGCTGGGAACTCCGATCCTCGCGGATCAAAAAGCGTTGCGACCACCGGCGTGTCCGTCCGGAGGTCATGGGCATCAGTCCCATCAGCGCTTCCCCAGAAGGCGCTGCAAAAGCCGGACTGACCATCGACGACATCGACCTGTTTGAGATCAACGAGGCCTTTGCCGCACAGTGCCTGGCCTGCCAGAAGACCCTGGGCATTCCTGACGAAAAGCTCAACGTCAACGGCGGCGGCATCTCCCCTGGGGCATCCTGTCGGAGCTACAGGCTCCCGCCTGGTCATCACCTGCATGTACGAGCTGATGAAGCGGGGCGGCAGGTATGGCCATTGGTGCGCCGGCGGCATGGGAACCGCCGTGATCATTGAGATGGTATAAGCCATGGAAGAAGAACTGAAGTATCACCTGGACGATGACGTTCCTGCCGGTGAAAAATTTGATGTACGGTTTTCAGCAGCTGGTTCTCTTTGTAGCCTCCGCCGTGGTCATGCTGGTGGTCGGTTACGCCTTGGGGCTTTCCCAGTCGGAGGTGGCGGCCATGGAGGACCTTCGTTCTCTGCGGCGTCATGACCGTGCTGCAGGTACGCTTCGGTCATCGCTTTCCCATTCAGGACAGTCCGGCGGGACTTTGGTCAGGCCTGTTCCTGCTCATGGTTTCAAGGCTCCCGTCCCTGGGCATGTCGCTGCCCTGCCTGCGGACCAGCCTTTTGGAGATGGGCATGCTGCTGGGCGGCGCTTTGGTCATGGCTCTGGCTGTGAGCGGGCTCATCCTTACTCTGGCAAAGCTTTTACACCCATCATCAACGGCATGCTGATTTTGCTCATGGTGCTATCGCAAAATCCAGCGCCAGCATTCCGAAGGGATGCTGGGTGTCAGCGGGAAAGCGCGGGCATCGGCGGCGAGGCACTTCTCACCGCCGTTTCACCGTTGGTGATCCCAATGGCGGTTTTCACCAGCAGCTACCGGCATGATCATGGGGATGGATTCGGCGGCTGCTTTGGGCATTTGACCGATTTTTCGCAGATGGCTTCCTTTTCTCTGCCAAAGGCTTTTTGCCTGAGGCGCGCCAATGGGCATAGCCATGACCCTAGCGCCTTTGTGCTGATCTCCATGGAAGAAAAGATGAAGCGGTCCATTTTCTTTCACGGTCTTGCGGCCGTTATGACCGGCGTGTTTTTCGTCCATCGCCTTCATGCCCCAGTATCGTCCATCGGCGTGGTGGAAATGACCAGGTGGCGGCGCGAAAAGCCCATGTATCTGGCAGCGGGCGGCATGATTTTCATCGGTCTGGCGGCTCCCTTCGGGGCGCTCTTTGCCACCATTCCCCGCCTGTGTGGGAAACGGGGCATTGATCATCATCTTCGCCCTGTGCATCGGACAGGCTCTGGTGAGTTTGGCAAGGTGAGATTTGAAAGCAGGGAGAATCTGATCGTGGGACTTTCCCTGATTATCGGCGTGGGGATCATGTTCCTGCCCGCAGGAACCTTTTAGCAGCTTGCGCCGCCGGCGGCATGTCTGCTCTCAAACGGACTCATCGTCGGCATGGCCGCCGCGTTTTCTGCTGGAGCATGTGGTGATGAGGAAGAGATAAAAGTATAAAGGAAAAAAATTACAGAAGTTTTGGAATTTGAAAGTGGAAAGCTGCCTGCGGGCGGCTTTTTCTTCTTGTGTTTTTTGGGAAAAATCGCATATACTGATAGTAGGACGAACAAAGGTTTGTAAAAATGAAGGAGGGGAAAGCAGTGACAAATAAGATGGATTCGCCTTCGGATATTCGGCAGGGAGAGATTATCATTTATCAGGCGGAAGACGGGAATACCAGAATTGCCGAATTGACGTAAGATTTGTCGATGAGACAGTGTGGCTGACACAGCAGCAAATGTGCGAATTGTATCAAACCAGCAAGTCGAATATCAGCGAACATATCAAACATATTTTTTGAGGAGGGTGAACTTGATGAGAGTTCAGTTGTTCGGAATTTCCGAACAACTGCTTCTGATGGTAAAAAATAGAATGTTAATTATTATAATTTAGACATGATCATTTCCCTGGGTTATCGCATTAAGTCGCGGATTGCCACACAGTTCCGCCGCTGGGCGACGGAACGGCTGAAAAAAGTATATGATCAAAGGCTTTACAATGGATGACCAGCGGCTGAAGAATCTTGGCGGGGGAAACTACTGGAAAGAACTGTTGGACCGCATCAAAGATATTCGTTCATCTGAAAAGGTAATGTATCGCCAAGTGCTGGATCTTTATGCCACCAGCGTGGATTATGATCCGCGGGCGCTGAGTCGATTGCTTTTTTCAAGATGGTGCAGAACAAGCTGCACTATGCCGCCCACGGACATACGGCTGCAGAGTTGATTTATGAACGGGCTGACGCTGATAAGCCGTTTATGGGCCTTACTTTTTCCGGGGATTTTCCTACGGCAAAAAGATATCGGCATCGCAAAGAATTATCTGGATGAAAAAATTGAAAATATTAAATGGCATTGTGTCTGGATACTTTGATTTTGCAGAGGTACAGGCCATGCGCCATAACCCTATGTACATGAGTGATTATGTTGAGCATTTGGACAATGTACTCAGAACGACAGGCGAAAAGCTTTTTAGAAGGCGCGGGAACTGTGAGTCACAGCCAGGCTATGGAAAAAAGCAAAGCGGGAATATCAGAAGTATCAGGTGCAGAATCTGTCTCCAGTAGAAGAGGCGTATTTGCAGACGATTAAAGATGCAGAAAAAAGACCGTTAAAAGGGAAATAATGGTAGGAGAATGGACAGAAAAGGTAAGACGAATTGTTCTTTTGCAGAGTTAGAAATATAATAATTGGAATAAAAATATTGGTGAGGATGGAGCATACACGATGGATGAATTTGCAGAGATTATGAAAGAACTATAAATCCTCACATATTAAAAACAAAACCCAGCTGTGGTTCTGCATCACGAATCAGAACTCCGCGGCCGGGTTTTATTATTTTCTGTTGAGCTTATTGAGTTCCCGTTATTTCCTCATTGTTTCCCAGTTTCACTACTTCGCTCCCGGATAATCGATGCCGTACTGTTTGATCTTGCGGGGAGATGGTGGAGGCGTTGACGCCCAGCTTGGCGCCCGCGTCCCGCAGGCTGGTGGATTCCCCGCAGCACGGATTCGATCAGGCTCTTTTCGTAGTTTTCTATGGACTGGGACAGGGTGCCGCCGCTGGTAACGGTGATGGTTTCGTCGCCCTGGGAGATGTCCAGCAAGCCGCGGAGCATTTCATCAGCCACCTCTTTTGGTCCCGGAGGCGCAGATGGTCAGGTATTCGATGACGTTCTCCAGCTCGCGGATGTTGCCGGGCCAGGTGTACTGCTTCATGATGGCTCTCTGATCGTCGGTCAGGGGTGAAGGCGCGGCCGTGCTTTTCCGTAAAGAAGGCCACGAAGTGGTCGCACAGGTCGTCCAGATCGTTGAGCCGCTCGCGGAGAGGCGGGATGTAGATCGGAATCACGTTGAGGCGGTAGTACAGGTCCTGACGGAAAGTTCCCTCTGAGATCTTTCGCTTCAGATCGCTGTTGGTAGCGGCGATGATGCGGATGTCCAGCTTGATGGGTTTTGTGCCGCCGACCCGGGTGATCTCCTTGTTCTGGATCGCGCGCAGCAGCTTGACCTGCATGTCGAAAGGCATATCCCCAATCTCGTCCAGCAGCAGGGTGCCGCCGTTTGCCATTTCAAACAGACCCTGCTTTCCGGAGGAATTCGCGCCGGAAAACGCGCCGGGCTCATAGCCGAACAGCTCGCTTTCCAGCAGATTTGCCGGAATGGAAGCGCAGTTGACTTTGACGGGAAGGTCTTGTCGCTGCGGCTGGAGAGCCGGTAGATTTCGTCGGCTACCACTTCCTTTGCCGACGCCGGATTCACCGGTGATCAGCACGGTGGCGTCGGTAGGGGCGGCCATTTTTATGGTGTTGTAGACCTTCTGCAGACTGTAAGACGAACCGACCAGGCGGGCGGAGCGGGAATCCGCGCTTTCCAGGATGCGGACGTTTTTCTTTGCTGTCGTTGATGGAGTTGGCCTCCTTGAGAAACTTTCCAAAGTCCTCCTGCAGGGCCTGCAGGGACAGGATGGGACGGCTGCTGACCACCACCTGGTGGAAGCTGCCCGCTCTGATCAAAAGATCGGCACGCCGACGGTATATCCTACGGAAGGGGGATCCGTTTTCTGCACCGTGGACAGACGGAAAGCTCTTCTTCTGGCTTTTTGATCACGTCCAGCGTAGCGCCGCCGGTGAACAAAGTGCCTTCCGCCACGATGTCAGAGACTTTACGGCCCAGAACCTCCTCCGGCAGGATGGTGGTGTTGCGCTGATGGGCCGGGTTCACGTAGAGACAGACGCCGTCTTTGTCGGTGATGAAAATGCTGTCGTCCAGCGTATCTACCACGATCTTAAAATCGATGCCCTGGGCCAGAAAGACCCTCCAGGTCGTTGTCGATCTCCTGAGAAAGGCCGACATCTTTTCCGGGCTGTCATAATCGCCGCAGTCCAGCGCTTTCTTGATTTTTTTCCTTTACCTTTTGTATCGCTAAAAACCTGATCCATAACGCCATGCCTCCTTTTTTCAATTATCATCAGTATAGCAAAAAACGGAGAAAAAGGAAAAAGCCTTTTGTTGCCCGGGTGCAACACAGTTTTGCGCGGCGCAACATCTGGCAGAAGCACATCTTTGGAATTTCAACGTTTTGTTGTTGGCATGGTATTTGCTATATATTACTGCAAAGGAGTGACATGGATGAAAAAGCTATATATCAACTGCCAGTCCGGCCTCAGCGGGGACATGATGCTGCGGTGCTTTGATCGATTTGGGCGTGCCGGAGGATTATCTGAGAGATAAGCTGGCGAGGCTGAACCTGGACGAGTTTGAGCTGTCCGTGGGAGAACGGAAGGTTCAGGGCCGCAGAGCCACGGACGTGGACGTGATCCTGAAGGAGCCGGAAAACCTGAACAGGGATCCTTACAGCTGCGGCGGCAGAAACTATGGACAGATCATCGACATGATCAACGGCAGCACCCTGAGCAACAACGCCAAAGTGCTGAGCCGACGGATCTTTGACATCAAGGCCAGAGCGGAAGCCAGGGTACATCAGGTGCCTGTAGAGGAAGTGCGCTTCCACGAGGCGGGCGCGGTGGATTCCATCGTGGACATCGTGGGAACGGCGATCTGCTGCGACTATCTGGACGCGGACCAGGTGATCGCAAAGGAAGTTCCCCACTGGCTACGGCAAGGTTCAATGCGCCTGCGGCGAGCTGAACGTACCGGCTCCGGCAGTGCGGCAGATCCTGGACGATGAAGACATACCCCATTACCGGTCGGATATCCCCCAGGAGATCCTGACGCCTGCCAGGCGCGTCGATTCTGGCAGGGGTTGCCGATGGATTTGGATGGGAAGAGATCGAAGAAAAAAAAGTATTATCCAGAGGCTATGGCACGGGGAAGCGTGAAACCGGCCTGTCACCTCTTGAATTGATATTGGTAGAAGCAAAGGAGAGCTGAGATATGTTAGAAACCAGAAGAATGAACGACAAGAAAAAAGTGATCGTATCTGCCGCTTTGACAGGAGCAGTGACGACAAAGGCTGACAACGCCAATCTTCCCGACCCAGCCGGAGGAGATCGTAAAGTCTGCCATCGCCTGTTACGAGGCTGGCGCGGCAGTGGCTCACATCCACGTCCGCGATGACGAGGACAGGGCCAGTATGCGTTTTGATAAATTTGAAGAGACCGTAAGGCTTCTGAGGAAGTCCGGCTGTCCGGTGATCATCAATCTGACATCCTCCGGCGGACAGGGGATTTTCCTGGGAAGAGAGAATCAAGCCGTTCAAGGAGCTGAAGCCGGACATGGCATCCTTTGATGCGGGTACCATGAACTGGCTCAACTCCGTGGTGTTCATGAACGAGCCGGGGCTTTCTGGAACTTTGCGGCAGGGGAGATGATCGCGGCAAAGGTGAAGCCGGAAATCGAGATCTTCGACATGGGTATGCTGAACACGGCAAAAATATTACATCAAAAAGCATCTTGCAGGAGCCTGCCCACTTCCAGCTGTGCCTGGGCGCGCCGGGCGGCATGGAGGCCACGACAGAAAATCTGGTATATCTGGTCAATCATCTGCCGGAAAACTGCACGTGGAGCGCTTTCGGCATCGGCAAAGGCGCCAATGAGATCCTGCTGGCGGCTCTGGCCATGGGCGGCAACATCCGCGTGGGGCTGGAGGACAACGTTTACTACAACGCCGGGCAGAAGGCTGATTCCAACCAGCAGTTCGTGGCCCGTGTCAAGCGGCTGGCGGAAGAGATGGGAAAGACCGTTGCGACGCCGGAGGAGGCCAGACCATTCTGGGCCTGAACAGATAGCAAAGCGATACACTATACATAGTTACTCTCAATAGATGAGGAAAGAAAGCAGTCCGGGCGGACTGCTCTTTCTGTTTTATTTTCAGGCCGCGTGCCGCCTGTGAAACTGCTCATTGTTTTTTAATACCACCACCATCGGCAGGTCGTTGTTGACGCCTTTGGACATCAGGATCTGATGGATGTCGATGATGCCGTTGTGGAAGGTAGCGGCGCAGGAGGACAGGTACATATCCCACATGCGGATGAACCTTTCGTCGAACATCTTTCTGACGTCGTCGATGTGATCGCGGAAGTTGCGTTCCCAGCAGAGCAGGGTGCGGTTGTAGTGGTTGCGCAGATTCTCGATATCCAGGGTATGGAAAATCCGCTTCCGCCATGCAGGTGAGCATTTCCCTCAGGCTAGGCACGACGCCGCCGGGGGAAGATGTATTTTTGATCTACGGATCGCCGGGGGTGCTCCTTCAGGGCGCTGATGAAGTGGAGCAGGAACAGCCCGCCCGGCTTCAGTACGTGGGCGGCGCAGTCGATGAACTGCTGGTAGTTGCCGCGTCCGACGTGTTCCACCATGCCTACGCTGACGATGCGGTCAAACTGCAGGTCCGTCTTTTCCAGATCACGGTAGTCCATCAATTTAACTTCCAGCTGTCCGCTCAGGTCCCTGCCTCGATGCGGCGCGGGAATTCATCGTGCTGTTCCCGGCTCAGTGTGATGCCCAGGCCGTGGATGCCGTATTTTTCGCCGCCTCGATCAAAAGGAAGCCCCAGCCGCAGCCGATGTCCAGCAGGCTCATGCCTTCCTTCAGGTACAGCTTTTCCAAGATGTAGTCTACCTTGTTGACCTGGGCCTGATACAGGCTGTCGTCCTCATGGCGGAAGTATCCGCAGGAATAGCTCATGGTTTCATCCAGCCACAGCTTGTAGAAATCGTTGCCGATATCGTAGTGGCTCTGTACTTTTTCCTGATTTTCTTGGACATGGAAGTGAAAAAATCAGCTTTTTCAATGCCTTCTGGTCTGTGGAGAACTTTCCCATCTGGCCCATGAACAGGTCCAGAGCTTCGTACAGGTCGCCTTCCACCTCCAGGTTTCCGTCCATATAGGCTTCTCCCAGAGCCAGAGATGTGCTGGTAGCCAGTTCGGTGAGGGGGATCATCTTATGGAATTTCACGGTGAACGCAGGATTACCATCCCCAATCTGGATACTCTTTGCCTTCCAGCTTTACCGTGAAAGGAGTCGCATCAAATTTTTTTAAAAAATTTATCATCACATTTTCTTCTAGCATTTTTTACCTCCTGGATACATTTCACACTTGGTATCATTCCATTTAATTCTATAAATTATAGCACTCTATTTTGTTATTTTTGTGAATTTGGTGAAGAAAAAGTGATGGCGCTGAGGCTGATTTTGCCCCGCTCCGCGGCCCGTTTTGGCCGGACAGAGACGGTAACGTTGCCCCTGCGCAACAAAGATTCCTGCTCTGCAACAAAGATCTGGGCCGGCGTCAGAAAAAACGTTGAAACTGCGCGGTTTCTTAGTTGGCACGATTCCTGCTTAGAAATAAGATAGAGCATAAGACAGAGAATAAAATTGAAAACAGAATGAAGCAGAGGTCTCCTCTCTGCCGGTGACCGGCAGACCTGTGGCGGCTGACATGGGCCGACAGTCGTGGGGCGGCCGGCAGGTCCGCCCGGTTGTGCCGGCGGGGCAGAGGAAGCTCGCTGATCATGGGGGTTCAATTGATTATGCAGTCCATTTGAAGCATTAAAAAATATATACAAAAAGGAGATTATCATGTCTGAAATCGCTGTAAGACACACACGTGAAGAGTGCTTCGCGCACACAAATGATTGGAAGAAGCCGTACGACGGAAGCATCTTTGATATGTTCAGAGACGGTTCCCTTTGAACTGATCGACCTTTCAAAACCCGTTCGGCAGAGGCAATCCGCTCTGGCCGTCCAATGGAGACTTCCACATTGACAGAGTCCAGCATATGCCGATGCATTACCGTCTGCTGCAGACCTTCAATGACTTCCATATGCACAACTCCACTCACGCCGATTCCCCCGGCCCACGTAATTCCGGAAAGCCCGTTCACCCATGAGCTGCCGATCCAGAACTACTTTGGCGAGGCTGTCTGCCTGGACGTTCCAAAGGGAAAGTGGGACTGATCACAGTAGAGGACATTGAGGAAGCCGCGAAGAAGGTTCCGGGCGGGATCAAAGAGGGAGACTGGGTTCTGCTGAACACCGGCACTCACAGACGCTGGGGTGAGAACGACGATTACTTCGCGTACAGCCCGGGCCTTGCCATTGAAGGCGCAAAGTGGTTTGTAGAACACCATGTAAGAGGCGTCGGCTTCGACATGCAGGCTATCGACCACATCCTTCTACACCTACGCGGCAGACCACGGTCCTGGCCCCGTATGTTCCGCGTATCGTCGAAGAATACGAAGAACAGTTCGGACATCCCGCGCTGGAAGACTTCCCTGAATGGGAGCCATGCCACGATATCCTGATGGCCAACAACGTCATGGGCATTGAAAACCTGGGTGGAGATCTGGATAAGGTAACAAACCAGAGATTCCTGTTCTGCGCCTTCCCGCTGGTACATGGGTGACGGCACCATCGTTCGCGCCGTCGCGTTTGTTCCGTCTGACAGAATCGACAGAAGCGTACCGGACAAAGAGTATCCGTACGGCGTATATTAAAACAACCTGACGGAAATTCCGCTTGCGGGATTTCCTGTCTTTCTAAAGGAGAATGACAAAAAATGGAGAACAAGAAAAAAAGGTCGCGATCCTGGGCGCGGGCGTTATGGGCACCGGTATTGCCCAGACCTTCGCCATGGCGGGCCATGAGGTGAAGGTCATCTATGTCTCGACGACGACAAGCTGAGGGCAAAACCGATGGAAACCATGGAATCCAATCTGCGGGTGCTGGCGGAGAACCAGGCGCTGGAGGAGAGCCGGATTCCGGAGATCCTTGGCAGAGTCAGCCTCACGGAGGATCTGGAAGAAGCGGCCGCCTTTGCCGACATCATCTTCCGAGTGCATCGTGGAAAATCTGGCCCGTGAAGCAGGATTACTTCGCCAGGCTGGACGCCCTTTGCGGGGAAAGCATCATTCTGGCTACCAATTACACATCTGCCATCAGCGTAACAGAGATCGCTGAAAAAATCTGTTCATAAAGAGAGGATCATAGGCACCCACTTCTGGAATCCGGCATATCTGGTCCCACTGGTGGAGGTCATCAGGACGAAGTACGTGTCGGACGAAGTCGTCGAGGAAACCTTTTGCGCTGATGGAGAAAGCGGGCAAATGCCGGTCATCGTCCAGAAGGACGTCCCTGGCTTCCTCGCCAACCGGATGCAGCACGCGCTGTTTCAGAGAGGCCATCTCCATCGTGGAACGGGGAATCGCCACTGCTGAGGATGTGGACAAAGCCATCAAATACGGCTTCGGCATGCGGCGTCCGCGCGCCGATGGAGGTCATCGACGCCGGCGGCACAGATCTGACCTACAGCATCCACCAGTACCTGTTCCCTCACATTGAGAACAGCACCGAGCCGTCAAAGCTGCTGAAGCAGAAGATGGACCAAGGCAAGCTGGGCTTCAAGAGCGGCGAAGGCTTCATGAAGTGGAGCCAGGAGGAGATCGACAGGGTCGCAGAAGGATCTCATCGAGGGACTGATCAAAGTGGCGCGGGCCCTGGATCGTCTGTAGCGGCGGAAAAAGATCCGGAAAAAGACTAAGCGGATTTAAGCGCATAGAATCACAGAAGAGGCGCATATATAAAAGGAGGAAACATTATGTCACTGATGACAGGGGCTGAATATATTGAAAGCCTGCGCAAATTAAATACGAGAGTATACATGTTTGGAGAAAAGGTCGACAACTGGGTAGACCATCCCATCATTCGGCCGTCCATCAACTGTGTGGCTCAGACCTGAGCTGGCCCAGGACCCGGAATACGCGGATCTGATGACAGCAAAGTCGAACATTACCGGCAAGACGGTCAACCGGTTCACCCATCTCCACCAGAGCACGGAGGACCTGATCAAAAAGGTGTAGATGCAGAGGCTCTTAGGCCAGAAGACAGCTTCCTGCTTCCAGCGCTGCGTAGGCATGGACGCGTTCAACGCTGTCTATTCCACCACCTTTGAGATCGATGAAAAATACGGAACAGCATATCACCAAGCGATTCGTAAAGTTCCTGGAAATGGTCCAGGAGGAGGATCTGGTGGTGGACGGCGCCATGACGGACCCCAAGGGGGACCGCAGCAAGGCGCCTCACGCCCAGGCCGACCCGGATCTCTACGTACATATCACGGAACGCAGGGAGGACGGCATCGTGGTCTGCGGTGCCAAAGCCCACCAGACCGGCTCCATCAACTCCCACTGGCACATCTTCATGCCCACCATCGCCATGGGAGAAGAGGACGCGGATTACGCGGTATCCTTTCGCGTGTCCAAGCGACGCGGAAGGCCTGTTCATGATCTACGGCAGACAGTCCTGCGATACCAGAAAGCTGGAAGAGGGCGCGGATGTGGATCTGGGCAACAAAAAGCCTTTGGCGGGCAGGAGGCCCTGGTAGTCTTTGATCACGTGTTTATTCCTTATGAATACGTGTTTATGGCAGGCGAATACGATTTTGCCGGCATGATGGTGGAGCGCTTCGCCGGCTATCACCGCCAGAGCTACGGCGGCTGCAAGGTGGGCGTGGGCGATGTGGTCATCGGCGCCGCGGCCTTAGTCGCCGCCGAATACAACGGCGCGGAAAAAGCGTCTGCCGTCAAAGACAAGCTGATCGAGATGACCCATCTCAATGAGACCCTTTACTGCTGCGGCATCGCCTGTTCCAGCCAGGGACAGCGGACGAAGGCCGGAAACTACCAGATCGATCTGCTGCTGGCTAATGTCTGCAAGCAGAACGTAACTAGGTTTCCGTATGAGATCGTCAGACTGGCGGAAGATATCGCGGGCGGCCTCATGGTTACCATGCCGAGCGAAAAAGGACTTCAAGTCGGATACGGCAGCAGGCAGAAACGGTGAGACCATCGGCCAGATCTGCAGCAAGTATTTTGCGGGAAGACCGGGCGTATCCACGGAGGACAGGATGCGCATTCTCCGTTTCCTGGAAAACATCTGTCTGGGCGCGTCCGCCGTGGGCTACAGAACCGAATCCATGCACGGCGCAGGTTCGCCGCAGGCCCAGCGCATCATGATCGCCCGTCAAGGCAATATCCAGGGCAAAAAAGAGCTGGCGAAACAGATCGCCGGCATCAAAGGGTAGGAAACAGGGGAAATAATTTTTTCCTGTCGACGGCCTTTGACAGGTTTTCTGGCTCCCCTTTAGCTATACTGTTAAGTACCAGCTAGAGGGGAGTTTTTAATTTTTTTGGTTATTTACGGTGAATACCTTTTCCTGGAAAAATTTTTTTTTTGACAGGCCTGATCATTACGTATTTTTTTACGGGCAGGATCGCGGGCGCCGCGGCGGGGCGGCTCCGCCTGCTGCTCTGCGGACTGCTGTGCGGCGCTTTTTCCTTCACCATGTTTTGCCGCTCTGCCGGGGGCGGTTACTGCCGCCTCCAAGCTGCTCTTTTGCCTTTGCCGCCGCGGCGGCCTTTGGGTGGCAGGGCTTGCGGCGGACGGCGTTTCTGGCGGCAGTTTTCCCTGATCGTGACGGTGTTTTTACGGCGGAACTGCCGTGGCATTATTATCCTTCTTTGGCTGGCAGGGCGTTGCCGGCAGCTCAGGGGTTTACCCTGCGGGGAGCTACCTACCTGACGGTCAGCGCGGCGGCCATCTGCGCCCTGCTGTTTTTGCGGCTGGCCGTGGAACTGATCCGCGCCCAGACGGCAGGCGGATCGGACTTTGATGGAGGTCTCCGTTTCCATGGGCGGACAGCTTTGGCGGATGACCGGGTTCATCGATTCGGGAAACCTGCTGCGGGAGCCTTTGTCGGGGAAACCGGTAGCCCTGGTCGGAAAGGCTTTGATGGAAGAAATGCTGGCGGGGCTTTCCGACGCGCGGACGTCCTGGTATGCCCGCGGTGCCGTACCGGGCAGTGGGCACGGAGCGGGACTGCTGGACGGATGGAGGGTCGATTACATAGCCTTTGAGGGCGGACAGGTGAAACGGCCTGTGCTGGCTGTCTGGGGAGACGGCCGGTTTTTTTACCGGGAGAGAAGGGCGGACAGATCCTGCTGCCGGCAGAGATGTTAGAAAGGGGTATCTATGCTGAAGCTGAATGATTTCAAGGATTTTGTAATAGAGGCTTTTGGAACGGCCGGGAAGAGCGTGTTCTATATAGGAGGCAGCGACATATTGCCTCCGCCGCTTTCCAGAGAGGAGGAGCGGGAGATGCTGGAGGCCTATGCGGCGGGCAGTCAGGGAGGCCAGGGGCGGTGCTCATCGAGCGGAATCTGCGGCTGGTGGTCTATATCGCCAAGAAATTTGAAAACGCCGGGGTCAACGTGGAGGATCTGATCTCTATTGGGACTATAGGACTGATCAAAGCGGTCAATACTTTTAAATTGGAGAAGAACATCAAGTTGGCTACTTTATGCGTCCAGATGCATTGAGAACGAGACCCTGATGTATCTTCGCAGAGATGTGAAGCGGAAGAGCGAGGTGTCTTTAGATGAGCCTTTGAACGTGGACTGGGACGGCAACGAGCTGCTGCTGTCGGATATTCTGGGGACGGAAAACGACGTGGTCAGCACTCATCTGGAGGAGGAGGTCAACCGGAAGCTGCTGTACACGGCGCTGGGAAAGCTTTCGCTCCGGGAAAAACAGATCATGGATATGCGTTTTGGTCTGAAAAATGGGAAGGAGATGACCCAAAAAAAGGAAGTGGCGGACGTCATGGGGATCTCTCAAAAGCTACATATCCCGTCTGGAGAAAAAGATCATCGAACGCCTGCAGCGGAGGTCCAGAAGCTGGGATAATTTGTTTCCGCATGTTTTATGCCTGTAAAGCACACCCTTATACATATGAAATTATATAGAACAGGCTGGTGTGAAGTATGGCGAACAAAGTAGAAATCTGCGGTGTCAATACCGCAAAGCCTCCGGTTTATAAGGACTATGAAATGCAGGAAATGCTCCCTTGCGATCAAAGCGGGGGATATGGAAGTCAGGGACAAATTTATTACGGGAAATCTGAGGCTGGTTTTTGAGGTGATCCAGAGATTTACAGGACGGGGCGAGAACCCGGACGACCTGTTCCAGGTGGGGTGTATCGGATTGATCAAGGCTCTCGACAATTTTGACCTGAGCCACGGGGTTAAGTTTTTCCACCTATGCGGTTCCCATGATTATCGGTGAGGTGAGGCGGTATCTGCGGGACAACAACAGCATCAGGGTGTCCCGGTCCCTTCGGGACATCGCCTACAAAGGCCCCCAGGCCAGGGGAACGGCTTTCCAGTGAATTGTCCTGGAGCCCTCGATCACGGAAATCGCGGAGGATATCGAGGTGGCCAGAGAAGATGTGGTGCTGGCCCTCGACTCCATTCAGGAGCCGGTCTCGCTGTTTGAGCCGGTTTTTCACGATGACGGCGACGCGGTCTATGTCATGGACCAGGTGCAGGATACGAAGAACACCGACGAGCGGTGGATCGGAGAATATCTCCCTGTCAGAAGCCATGAACAAATTGGCCCCGAGAGAGAAACATCCTGCAGATGCGTTTTTCGAGGGAAAGACACAGATGGAGGTGGCGGAAGAGATATCCATCAGCCAGGCAGGTGTCCAGATTAGAAAAAAACGCGCTGAAATATATGCGCAAGTAGTTTGATGCGCCCTAGCCCTTCGATTGTTGGCGAGTGAGAAGCGAGAAGCAGATGGAGGTTCATGGGAAGAGAATCCAGCCATCGACCGCAGGCCCAGGGTTCCAAGTCAGAGACGTAGGAAGAACCGCTGGCAGGTCCAACATATGCGCAAGGCCAGGCCGCAGGCTGATTGGCAGAAACCTACGGCGAGATGAAGCCCTTCAGCCCGATTGGCGAGCGAAGCGAAGCCAGAGAAGCGGCAGGTTCATGGGAAGACATGGCCCACTGATTGGCAGCCATCGACCGCAGACAGCCCGATTGTTCCGAGTCAGAGACGAAGGAAGAATCGCTGGCAGGTCCAACGTCAGGGTTTCCCAAGAAGCCAAGGCCAGGCCGCAGGCTGATTGGCAGAAACCTACGGCGAGATACGCCCTAGCCCTTCGATTGGCGAGCGAAGCGAAGCCAGAGAAGCGGCAGGTCTCATGGAAGATGGCCCAATCTCTGATTGGCAGCCATCGACCGCAGACGGCCCGATTGTTCCGAGTCAGAGACGAAGGAAGGAAGAATCGCTGGCAGGTCCAACGTCAGGGTTTCCCAAGAAGCCGAGGCCAGGCCGCAGGCTGATTGGCAGAAACCTACGGCGAGATGCGCCTAGCCCTTTGCTTATGTGTGATAAAGAAGCAATAGAAGTGCAAAAAATTTTGCCGTTCCTATCCGACACTTGCCCATTGTGTCGGATAGGTCGGGCGTTATTTCGGGCAAGTCAATCTTGCCGACAAAGCTGTAATAAATCTCAATGTCCTGCCTGCGGGTGCCGTTCTCATCATAGCTGCACTCATGCACCACAATTTTCTCGATCATTTCCCGCAAGAGAGTGGGGGTAAGTTCCTCAAAGGCAAGGTGCTTGCGGACGATACCCATAAACTTTCTCCGCGTTGACGGTAGCGGCCTGTGCCTTGTCCAGTTCGCCTGCAAAGCGGCGGCTCGTGTCTTTCAGTTCCCGCTGCTCCTGCTCGTAGTCAGCGGACATTTCCATGAAACGCTCATCGCTGATTTTGCCGTTCACATTGTCCTCATACAGCCGCTTGATAATGCGGCTGATTTCAGAAATGCGCTCCTGCGCCTGTTCAAGCTGCTTGGTGGCTGCGGCGGTCTTTCGCTTGCCGCCGATCTCGTTCTGCTGGACAAGTAGTTTCACAAACCGGCTCTCATGCTTGGCTGCGTATTCGGTCACTTGCCGGAGATTGGCCAGCACACCAGCGGTCAACAGATCGGTGCGGATAAAGTGTGCCGTACAGTTACGGGTACGCTTCTTGTAGCTGCCGCAGATGTAGCAGTCCTGCTTGCGGTTCTTGTTCTGATACCGCTGCTGATACAGCACATGACCGCAGTCGGCGCAGAACAGCATCCCAGAGAACAGCCCCACTTCATCGTAGCGGTTCGGGCGTTTTCGCTGTTTGCGTAACTCCTGCACACGCTCCCATGTTTCCTTGTCGATAATCGGCTCATGGTGATTTGGAAAGATGGCCTGCTTCTCGACGGGGTTCTCAATGCTGTGCTTGACCTTGTAAGAGGGCTTCTCCGTCTTGAAGTTCACCAGACAGCCAGTGTACTCCCGGTTTTCGAGGATATGGACGACGGTGTTGGTCGCCCATTTGCACTCATAGCCGGGGTGGTAGCGTCGGGTGCTGCCCGTCCTGCGGTATTCCAGCGTCCCCGGCGTGGGGATTTGCTGCTCCGTCAGCATACGGGCAATCTTGGTCGGGCCGTTCCCCGCAAGGCAAAGCTGGTAAATCTGCTGGACCACCGGGGCGGCTTCCTCGTCAACGATAAAATTCTCGTCCTTGTCCATGAGATAGCCGTAAACTGGCTTGCTGGTAACAGGCTTGCCGCTCATGCCTTTTGACTTTCTTTACTGCCTTGATTTTCTTGCTCGTATCTCTCACCAGCCATTCGTTAAATAGATTCCGCAGAGGGGTAAAATCATTGTCCATGCCGCCGTTTGCGCTGTCCACATTGTCGTTGACAGCGATAAAACGCACACCCTTTTGAGGGAACAGCATTTCCGTGTAAAACCCTACCTGCAAGTAGTTACGCCCTAGCCGGCTCATGTCCTTGACGATGACCGTACCCACTTTCCCGGCTTCAATGTCCGCAAGCATGGCTTGAAATCCGGGCCGCTGGAAGTTCGCGCCTGAGTAGCCGTCGTCGGTGTACCAGCGCAGATTGGTAAAGCCATTCTGCTTGGCGTAGGCTTCGAGTATCCGTTTCTGGTTCGATATGGAATTACTCTCGCCTTGCAATTCGTCCTCATGGGACAATCTCGGATAAAGGGCGGTAATGAGGTTTTGGGTGGCTTGTCTTAACATAAAATCCTCCGTTTCCGACAGCCAGCCCCACTATTCCGTAGCTTCATTGTACCACGGAACAGGGGCTGTACAGCGGTAAAAGTGTTAAATCTGCTTCTTTACAGCTTGTCAAATCGCCTTTTTTTGTGTAGCAGCGGCTTCCGCTTCCAGTACCCGCGCCATTTTGTCGGCGGCGGTGCTGGTGGTGTCTTTCTTGAAATAGCCGGACACGACAAGGACGGTATTGCCCATGCGGATTTCCGTCACGCAGTCGGGGCGGCGGGCGGTACGGGTGTCGTGCTGCTTGATATTCTGCCATAGGCAATACTCCTTTCAGTCGGTAATCAGTTTCTTCATGGTTCTCCATTTTCCGCTGCGCGGCTTCCTGCCGGAAGTTGTCGCCAGTAAAGCGTATCGGGACGCACATGGAAGCAGTCGGTCATAAATCCGGGAATGGGCCGTGTCTGTCGTTTTGCAACTCGTCCAGCGGGCGGTTGGTGGTGGCGATCAGCGGCTTGCCGCTGCGGTATCGGGTATCAATCACATGGAAAACCTGTTCCAGCCCATAGTCGGTCCCGCGCTCCATGCCGAAGTCGTCAAGGATAAGCAGCGGATAGCGGCAAAGGCGGGAAATGTACTCATTGCGGTTTTCAAAGCCGGGAGAGAGGTCATTGGGATAACGGCAAAGTTCGTCATATAGACGGGGACTTCTTTCTCCATGAGGGCGTTTGCGATACAGCCCGCAAGGTAGCTTTTCCCGTTTCCCACGTTCCCCCAGAACAGGCAGCCGATATTTTCGGCTCGCATATCTTCCCAGTGTTCCGCATACCGGCGGGCAATCCCGGCCTGCGGGTTCCTGCCGTTGTCGTTCTCAAATGTCCAGTCCCGCATGGTGGGGTCGGTAAAGCCCCGGCGTTTCAGTTCCTCCACGGTGTCAAGGTGCCTGCGCCGCTTTTCGGCGGCTTGCCGTTGCTCACGGGCGGTTCTCTGGCAGTCGCACTCTGCCGGGTGGCGGTCGCGGCCAAAGAGCGCCTTATCCGGCGCAAAATAGGCTTCTTTCGGCTTGCGGCACTTGCCGCAGTACAGTAAACCGTCCTCGCCGGTGTAGTCCTCCGGCTCCGGGGTGGCAGTCGTCATATTCAAAAAACGGTATCGGTAAATTCACTCATAAACTCTCGCCCTCCTTAAAGGTGTAATCGGGTATGCCTTTTTTCGGTGGTTTCTTGTTCGTCCTCCTGCCGCCCATCTTGTATATCGTGGCTGCATGGCTGCGGTATTTCGTTCCTTTGGACGCTATATGAGTAGATAAGCGGTCAATATAATACTCCCATTTGTCGGGCAGTTCCGCTTTCAGCTCGTCCAGTTCCGTATCGGAAAGAAAAACATTGTTGTATCTGCCATAGCTGCGGGCGGGGGCTTGTCCCGTTTCTACCTCTCTCTCTTTTTCTATCTCTATATCTATCTCTTTCTTTATCTCTAACTCTGGTGGACGAATGTCGGACAAATGTCCGCCATTTGTCCGGGGTGGTGGCAAAGCCTTGTTTGCAAGCCTTGCCGCCCGTTTTCGTTCCGCTTCGGTAGAGGATTGCCCTATCATCAGTTCAATATCGGTCATGTAGAGCAAGCCGCCGTGTAGCTGCTCCACAAGCCCCAACTGCTGAAAAATCCCTAACGCCCGTTCCACCGTGCCTACCTGCTGACGGGTAAGAGTGGCGATATTAACATCTGTGCTGTGTAAGGGATATTCTCGTCAAGCTGCAACTTCCCGCCGTTTTTCAGCGATTTTAAGTACAGCTTCAAGAGAATGTTGGAATAGAGGATACCGTCCTGCATACTCTCCAACAGCACGATAGCGTCATCATCAAAATAGCTTTCTTTCAGTTTGAGGTAGTAATATTTGCGGTTATCTGCCATAGGCGGTGTCCTCCTTTGGTTTCCAACGCTTGGAGTAATACCGGTGGCAGAGGATAATCACGGTCTCGGAAACTCTGCTTGCAATCGGGGTTTGCAGCCCCGACAAAGGTCGTTATAGGTAATTCGGTTTCGGTGGTTGAGGAAAAAGCTCCATTCAAGCCGCCGTTTGTTGCTCATGCGTGGCATTGGTACGCTCCTTTCTGCCGTTTCCGTGGGTATCACGGATAGGGCGGGAAAACTGTATCTTCTCGGTATCATTTTCGGGGATTTTTTGGCCCCTGTACGCCCTGTTTTGAGGTCGGGGAGTATTGCGGATAGGGGTAAGGGGCATATCCCTGTTTTTGTTTGGTTTCGGTATCATTTCGGGGCGGTCCATTAACGGCTTATCGTTCATGGCTCTGCTCCTTTCTGCGGTGGGGTTCGTCCCGGCGCAAAATCTGGTCGATGTTCCGCTTGACGGTCTGCAACTCCCTGAACCGCTGCTTCTGTTCGTGGTAGGTGTTGTACAGGCCGTCTTTCTCGGAGATAAGCTGCTCGATCTCGGCCTGCAACGCTTTTCGGCCGGGCAGCTTGGTAAGCCCCTGTGCCTTGAAATACCGGGCGGCGGCGTCGGCTATGATAAAATCGCTCTCATGCGCCTGCCGGTATGCGGCGCGGGCTTTCTCGGATTTCTGCGCTTTCAGCCCGTCGCGGGCGGGCTTCGTGCCGATATAGCCCAAAAAGGTTGCGCTGCAACTCCTTTTCTCCCGGATAGTAGCTTCCAGCCCTTTCAATCCGGCAAGGCTCTCTCCTGCATATCAACGCTTAATACGTAACT
>VOFJ01003510.1_pt1 | contig 24964 bp, 52 predicted proteins | sample 5384081 | NCBI WGS metagenome assembly VOFJ01 (sample SAMN12384729, study PRJNA508395) | human gut metagenome | isolation source: healthy gut I | host: Homo sapiens | reverse complement strand
TCAGTATTGCTTCGTTCAGTTGCGTGTTATATTTGCGGAGATGAACCAATGGCAGACAAGATCACATGTCCAAAGCCATTATCCATCGCTGTAGAAGAACTTTACGAGGGCAAAGTAAAGATTATTCCAGACACAGAAGATGAGGAGTAAAGAGAACCCGTCAGGGTCGCCGCACTTTTTGAACGCAATTGTGCGACAGCCCTTTTGCCATAATTAATGTAGAAAGAGAGAATCGAATGAAATTATTATTTGTATCCCTCGGATGCGACAAAAACTTAGTAGACACAGAATTTATGCTTGAATGCTCCGTGATGACGGAATCGAGATTACGAATGATGAGACAGAGGCAGATATCATCATCATCAACACCTGCTTTGCTTTATCAACGATGCGAAGGAAGAGAGCATCAACACCATTTTGGAGATGGCAGAGTACAAAAAGACCGGTCCGTTAAAGGCTTTGATCGTGACCGGATGCCTGGCGCAGCGCTACAAGGAAGAGATCCGCAAGGAGATTCCGGAGGTGGATGCGATCCTTGGAACCAATTCCTACGAAGATATCGTAAAAAGCTGTACATGAAGCGCTTGGCGGTACTTTTTATGAGAATTTCAAAACATTGGAGGGACTGCCGTCTATCCATACAAAGCGAAGCGTGACAACCGGTGGCCATTTCGCATATTTAAAGATCGCAGAGGGCTGTAATAAACGCTGTACTTACTGTATCATTCCATATATCCGCGGCAATTACCGCAGTGTACCGATGGAAGATCTGATCGGCCAGGCAAAAGAGCTTGTTGCAAACGGCGCAAAAGAGCTGATTTTAGTTGCCCAGGAAACAACTCTTTACGGTATTGACCTCTACGGTGAAAAATCATTGCACAAATTACTGGACGAATTAAATAAGATCAATGGTTTATTCTGGATCCGCATTATGTACTGCTATCCGGAGGAGATCTATGAAGACTTAATTGATTCCATGATCCGCAACGAAAAAGTCTGCCATTACCTTGATATCCCGATCCAGCATTCCAATGACACAATGTTAAAGCGCATGGGACGGAGAACAAGTCATGACGATCTGATTCGTATCATCACACATTTAAGAGATCGTATCCCGGATATCACATTGAGAACCACGTTGATCTGCGGATTTCCGGGAGAGACGAAGGAGATGCACGAGGAGCTGATGCAGTTTATCAATGATATGGAGTTTGACCGGTTGGGAGCGTTCACCTACTCTCCGGAGGAGGGAACTCCGGCCGCCGCCTTCGAAGATCAGGTGGATGAGGAACTGAAGAAGGACTGGCAGGCAGATGTCATGGAACTTCAGGAGGAAGTGATCTTTGATAAAAAATGAAGAGATGAAGGGCAGAGAACTTTATGTGTTTATCGAAGGTCAGGTAGAGGATGATAATGCCTATGTTGGAAGAACCTACCGTGATGCTCCGGATATCGATGGCTATATTTTCATCAATACGGACGGAAACCCTTATGACCGGTGACATTGTTAAAGTAAAAGTCACAGGCGCTTACGAGTATGATTTGATTGGAGAAATCTGTCAGTAGATTTCGGAAAGAAGGAAAAAAATTATGAATTTACCTAACAAATTAACAACTTTTCGTGTAATTCTTATTCCATTTTTGTATTTTTTATGCTTGCACCAAATATGACAGGCATCAATAATTACATTGCAGTGGCTATCTTTATTGTGGCAAGTCTTACCGATCTTCTGGATGGTAAAATTGCAAGAAAGTATAATCTTGTCACAAACTTTGGAAAGTTTATGGATCCTCTGGCGGACAAGCTTTTGGTGTGTTCTGCGATGATCTGTCTGATTCAGACCGGACAGCTTGCAGCATGGATTGTTGTCATTATTATTGCAAGAGAATTTATCATCAGCGGATTCCGTTTAATCGCGTCCGACAATGGAGTTGTCATTGCAGCAAGTTACTGGGGCAAATTTAAGACTACATTCCAGATGCTTATGGTGATCGTGCTTATTTTAAATATTCAGATGCCATTTTTCCAGATCCTGGGCGTGATTCTTACCTATGTTGCCTGATTCTTACAGTTGTGTCATTAATTGATTACATTGTAAAGAACAAAGATGTTCTAAAAAGAACAGAACTAAGAACGATAAAGCATAATAGATTTTCTGGAAATAAGGAGAACCGAAAAATATGAGAATTATTGCTGGTACAGCAAGAAGCCTGCCTTTGAAAACGATTGAAGGCATGGACACAAGACCGACAACAGACCGTATCAAAGAAACGTTATTTAATATGCTTCAGAATGATGTGCCGGGTTCGTATTTTCTTGATCTGTTTGCAGGAAGCGGACAGATTGGTTTGGAGGCAGTGAGCCGTGGCGCAAGATATGCTGTTTTTGTGGAAAATAACAAAAAAGCGTGTGCATGTATTGAGGACAATATTCATTTTACGAAGTTTGACAGGGAAACAAAATTACTTCAGAGCGATGTCATTTTCTGCCATCCGCAGCATGGAAGGAAAGTACAAGTTTGATGTCATTTTTCATGGATCCTCCGTACAAGCACGAGTATGAAAAAAGAAGTTCTGGAATGTTTAAAAAGATTCCTCTATTTTAAAAAGAAGATACGCTGATCATTGTCGAGGCATCTTTGGACACTTCTTTTTGATTATTTAAGTGAGCTTGGTTTTGAATTAAAAAATTAAAAACATATAAGACAAACGTTCACGCTTTTTATTACAAAGGCAGAATAAATCATCATAATTTCTATCATTGGAATTATGATTTGCAGTCTGGAAAGGCAAATACATTATGAAAAAGGCAATTTATCCTGGCAGTTTTGATCCGCTGACCTTAGGACATGTTGATATTATTAAAAAGAGCATCCAGTATCGTAGATGAACTCGTTGTCGGAGTGCTGAACAATAGTGCAAAAAACTCATTGTTTTCTCTGGATGAACGTGTTAGTATGATTGAAGAGATGACAAAAGATCTTCCCAAAATGTGTCTGTCACATCGTTTGACGGACTTTTGGTCGAGCATATGAAGCAGATTGGCGCTACGATTATTGTACGTGGTCTGCGTGCAGTGACAGATTTTGAGTATGAATTGCAGATCGCACAGACGAACCATGTAGAGAGTCCGGAAGTGGAGACGATTTTTTCACGACGAGCCTGCAGTATTCCTATCTGAGTTCCACCATTGTGAAGGAGTTCGCATCCTACGGAGGCGACATCTCCAAGTTCGTTCCTGCGCAGTTTATAGACAGAATTTATGCAAAAATATAACATATCGAAATAAGGAGTGTTTCCTATGGCAAGCAGAATCGAACAGATTATTGAAGAAATTGAAGAGTATATTGATGGTTGTAAATATCAGGCATTGTCCTCTTCAAAAATTATTGTGAACAAGGACGAGTTAGAAGAACTTCTGAACGAACTCCGTTCCAAAACACCGGAGGAGATCAAACGCTATCAGAAGATCATAAGCAATAAGGAAGCAATTCTGGCAGATGCCCAGGCAAAGGCAGATGCGATCATTGCAAAAAAGCCCAGGTGAAAAACGGATGAGCTTGTAAGTGAACATCAGATCATGCAAAGAGGCATATGCGCAGGCGAATGAAGTGGTCATGATTGCAACCAAGCAGGCACAGGAGATTTTTAGATAATGCGACCAACGATGCGAACAATATCCGTATGGGAGCCATGCAGTATACAGATGATATTTTAAAGAAATCTGGAGATATCAATCTCTCATGCAATGGATTCTGCAAAGGCAAGACATGAGAATTATATGTCATCACTGCAGGAGTTTTATGATGTTGTATCTTCCAACCGTGCAGAATTAAATCCGGCGGCAGAGGATACTGTTTCAGACAACACAGAGAATCTGCCTAAGATTGACATTTCTTCTGATATGTTAAAATAAAAATACACTGACTGCGACAGCGAGCAGGAACGTACATAGTGTGAGAAACAGTTTTTTACATGAAGACAGTATTTTTTCATGGACAGAGAGGTACCTTTTACCATGGAAGATGTCTGGGCGATACCGCTTAATCCACCGAAGGCGGTGGCGGTCATTGCAAGGATATATTTGGTTTGAATACTCCAGTCTGTGTTGGCGAGACAGTTGATCCCGTTGGTGATTTCAAGAACGTTTTCCAACAGGATCAGGACAGGCTTTGGCAACGGAAGTTTTTCTACCAGTGAGATCAGGATTGAGAATAGCATGATATACCCACCGATCCTGACAAGTGTTTCAGAAACCGTTCATAATGGCGGCATCTATGATCTTAAAAGTTATTTGAGATTGGGATGCCGTTTTTTTCTGCCTGTTTTCCTCTTTTTTTTGTGCAATAATAACATACCGAGTATCAGTGCAGGGGCATACAGGATGAAAATACTGATTCCGAACATTCCTGTGAGCTGTAACTGCTTTGCAACAAAATATAACTTCCGATAAAAACCGGACTGATGTTATTGGTGATGTAAAATAAAAAATTTCAGCCTCTTTCGGATGAATTTTATTTGCCTTTAAAAAGTTCGGCGCAGTTTTTTGCTTCCCATTGGAAAGCCGAATAAAAAACCGCGCACAAAATAAATACGCCTTCCCCGCTGACAGGCATAAAGAAACGGAAATATTTCGTCAGGTGCTTTGTGAGGGCATCCATGTAGCCAGAATGAATCAAAACATTGGATATTATGGCGAAGGGCAGAAGGGTGGGAAGCACTTTTTCATACCAGAGCATCAGACCATTTCTGGATGCGTTTACAGCATCTGCCGGATAAAGCAGGATATATGCAGTTAAAATAAGAATGGCAAAGCATATAAATTTCTTTTTCATAGTAAAATATATTGTTTTGAATTGTAAAAAATGTAATTTGTTTGTAACTTTCGTAACATTTATCAGGAAAGAGTGGGGATGTGATTTTGCTTTGCAACAGAGATTTCTTCGTGATCTGTTACTTTTTATGCTGGTGGTTCTTACTTATTAATGTATATCTTGGAATCTACATTGATAGTGAAGTGCTTAAGAAAAACTGTTTTCCTTATGAAACAGCGTTTGAAAATTTCCGGGATGAAGAAGTATCAGAAGAGGTAATAAATTCTTTTTCTGTATGATTCGGAACCTATGGAAGAGAGTGATATTACGGAACAGAAAATCAAATCTGTAAAGTATGCAGACTTCGCAAAGCTCAGTGAATACCTTGCAATGTACTTCGCCTTAAATAATACCTGTTCGGATTATGATTTATTAGAAGAAAATATTTCTTTTTGTGAAAGAACATCAGCCGGAAAAATTTGAACGGATCCAAAGCAAGATTGAAGCGATGTGGACGGATGCGGTTTTGTTTCCGGTAGGAGCAATTGAAAATGAACCCGGAGCAACCGTGGACTTTGCAAATTCATGGCGACAGAGCAGAACCTTTGAGGAGACCGGTTCCATGAAGGCTGTGATATTATGGCATCTGTGAACCAGCGTGGAATTTTATCCGATTTACAGCGTATCGGATGGGGTTGTGGAAAATATCGGATGGTCGCGGGCTTGGCGGTTACCGCATTGGAATCCGGAGCAGGCATGGCGCTTATTTTTATTATGCACATCTCTCGGATTATGCAAAAAGATTTCCAGATCGGAGAAGAAGTGAAAGCAGGAACTCTGATTGGCTTTATGGGAGATACCGGGTATAGGATACTCCGGTACAACCGAAATTTTCCGGTGCATCTTCATTTTGGAGTGTATTTTGATGATGAATCCGGAAAGGAGTTTAGTGTGAACCCCTTCCCCTTGCTCCGCTATTTAAAAATCATTGTAATAGAAAGCAGACCTATGCTAAAAATAATTTTATACATTTTATGAAATTTGGAATGATCGATCAGGAAAATGCCACATCATTACAGACAATAGAAAAAAGGAAAGAACGAACTTATGCGCTTGGATAAATTTTTAACAGAGATGGGTCTTGGTACCCGCTCAGAAGTAAAGAAAGATTTTGAAAACAAAACAGATCACAGTCAATGGAGAGATCGTTACAAAACCGGAAACAAAGGTTGCACCGGAAAAACGACCAGATATCTTATAAAGGTGAACCGGTCACTTACTGTGAATACGAATATTATCTTTTTATAAACCGGCAGGGTGTGTGACTGCAACGGAAGATCAGCCGCATAAGACGGTTATGGATTACCTGACCGATACGGTGCGCTCTGATTTATTTCCGGTAGGACGGCTGGACATTGATACGGAAGGTCTGCTTCTGATCACAAATGATGGGGCTTTGGCACATGATCTGTTAAGCCCCGCAAAACATGTAGAAAAAGACATACTATGCAGTTATCGATGGCGTAGTTACAGAAAAAGATGTCAACAGCTTTGAAAACGGGGTTGACATTGGAGAGGAAAAGCTGACAAAACCCGGCAAATTACGCATCCTAAAAAAGTGAACCAGAATCATAAATTGAGTTAACAATTACAGAAGGCAGATTCCATCAGGTGAAACGAATGTTTGAGACAGTCGGAAAGAAGGTTTTATATTTAAAACGTATTTCCATGGGCCATTGCAGCTTACCGATGATTTAAAGCCGGGAGAATATCGCCCGCTCACAGAGGAAGAGATTATTGCATTGAAAATTGTGAATAAATAAGTTATAATGTTAAGGTTGCTATTTTTTGCAGAAAATTTTATTTTTAGATAGAAAGGTTATCACAAATGAGTCATGGATTTTTACCGATCAGTAAAGAAGATATGAAAGAAGCTGGCATCGAACAGCTTGACTTTGTATATATCTGTGGAGACGCTTACGTAGATCATCCATCTTTTGGACATGCCATCATTTCACGAATTTTGGAGGCTCATGGCTATAAAGTCGGGATCATTGCCCAGCCGGACTGGAAAGACAGAGAATCCATTAACCGGTTAGGCGAACCACGGCTCGGCTTTCTTGTTTCAGCCGGAAATATGGACTCTATGGTCAATCATTATTCCGTTTCCAAGAAAAGAAGAACCACGGATGCATTTACACCGGGCGGTGTGATGGGAAAAAGACCGGATTATGCCACGATTGTATATTGTAATCTGATTCGACAGACCTATAAACATAAGCCAATCATCATTGGTGGAATCGAGGCAAGCTTGCGTCGTCTGGCACATTATGATTACTGGTCAAATAAGTTAAAAACGTTCCATTCTGCTCGATTCCGGTGCAGATCTTATCTCCTATGGAATGGGCGAGCACAGCATCGTTGAGATTGCGGACGCTTTAGACAGCGGTCTGGATATTAAGGACATCACCTTCATTGATGGAACTGTTTATAAGACGAGAGACCGTGAGAGCATTTACGATGCAATCGAACTGCCACATTTTGAGGCTTTAAAAGCAGATAAATTAGAGTATGCAAAGAGTTTTTACATACAGTACAGCAATACCGATCCTTTTTCGGAAAACGGTTGTTCGAGACTTACGATGAAAAAGCTGTTTGTCGTACAGAACCCACCGGCAAAACCATTGACACAGTCGGAGATGGATTCCGTTTACGCACTTCCTTATATGAGAGATTATCATCCTTCTTATAAAGAACTTGGCGGAGTTCCGGCGATTGAAGAAGTGAAATTCTCACTGATCAGCAACCGTGGCTGCTATGGTGGCTGCAGTTTCTGCGCGCTGACTTTCCATCAGGGAAGAATTATCCAGACGAGAAGCCACGAATCTATTTTAGCGGAGGCAAACAAGATCATCTGGGGATCCTGACTTTAAAGGTTATATCCATGATGTAGGTGGTCCGACTGCGAATTTCCGTGCGCCGGCGTGCGACAAGCAAATGACAAAAGGTGCCTGTCCGCATAAGCAGTGTCTTTTCCCGAAGCCTTGCCAAAATTTAAAAGTGGATCATTCCGATTATCTGAAACTGCTCCGGAAACTGCGGGAGCTTCCAAATGTGAAGAAAGTATTCATCCGTTCGGGTATCCGTTTCGATTATCTGATTTATGATAATGACCGCACTTTTCTGCGGGAACTGTGTGAGCAACACCATGTCAGTGGACAGTTAAAGGTTGCACCGGAACACATTTCCGACGCAGTTTTAGAGAAAAATGGGCAAGCCGGTGTGGATGTCTATAACCGGTTTGTAAAAGCCTATAAAGATATGAATGAAAAGATTGGCAAAAAGCAGTATCTGGTTCCATATCTGATGTCCTCCCACCCTGGTTCCACCTTGAAGGAGGCAGTGGAGCTTGCAGAATTTTTGAGGGATCTGGGATATATGCCGGAGCAGGTGCAGGATTTTTATCCAACCCCTTCCACGATCTCAACCTGTATGTATTACACAGGTGTTGATCCGAGAAATATGCAGCCAATCTATGTCGCGGTCAATCCGCATGAGAAGGCAATTCAGCGCGCATTGATCCAGTACCGGAATCCGAAGAATTACGATCTTGTCTATCAGGCACTGGTAAAGAGCAGGAAGGACAGATCTGATCGGATTTTGATAAGAAATGCCTGATCCGTCCAAGACAGGGTGAGTATCAAAACCATGGGGGAACGCAATATGCGCCATGATGGAAAGAAGGGCAGGACAGATCAGAAACCTGCAAAGAAAAAGACAATCCGGAATGTGCATAACAAGAAAAATGCCTCTGGAACGAACATGAATAAATCTGCAAAGAATCGTGCGGATCACAGCAATCCTCAAAGATCTGTCAGAAAGAAAAAAATAAGAAAGCGAACCTGACTTTATATGAAACAGTTTACGATCAGCCCCAACGAATCCGGGCAGCGTTTTGACAAATATTTAAAAAAATTATTGAGCAATGCATCCGGCAGTTTTGTATACAAGATGCTGCGCAAAAAAGAATATCACCTTAAATGACCGCAAAGCAGATGGAACAGAAAAATTAAATGCGGGAGACCTTGTAAAATTATTTTTGTCCGATGAAACTTTTGAAAAATTTTCCGGTAAAGATGAGACAAATTCCGGCTACATGAAGTTAAAGTCCATTGATTCAGGCAGACTTCAGGTTGTTTATGAAGATGATGATGTGATCATTATTAACAAACCATCCGGGATGCTTTCACAGAAGGCGGTTCCGGAGGATATTTCGGCAAATGAATATATTCTTTCTTATTTGATCCGAAAAGGTGCCTTAAGTGAGGAGCAGTTCAAAATATTTAAACCATCCATCTGCAACCGCTTAGACCGGAACACATCCGGGCTTTTGATCGCAGGAAAAACGTTAAAGGGACTTCAGACAATGGCGGAAGCGTTAAAAAACGTACTGTCCAGAAATATTACCGTTGTATTGTAAAAGGAGAGCTGCGCGAAAAAACGCATTTGAAAGGCTACCTGTCCAAAGATGAACAGAACAATAAGGTGAAAGTTGTTTCCCATATCCGCCCGGAGGAAAAAGCAGATTATCTGCCAATTGAAACGGAATACCGCCCGGTGGCAGTTTCGAATGGATATACGGAACTTGAAGTCCATCTTATTACCGGCCGATCCCACCAGATCCGTGCACATCTTGCGTCCATCGGTCATCCAATCGTCGGGGATGGGAAATATGGTGATCTGAGAACGAACGAACGTTTCCGTAAAGAGGTTCATGTTCGTTCTCAACTGCTTCATGCTTACCGTATTGTATTGGAAGACGGAAGAGAAGTAATCGCACCGTCCGGCAGGGAATTTGAGGATGCATGGGACTATATACAGACATCAGCCTTTTAATTCCAGAGTTGGAGCGGCATCGATAATATCCTGCAATGGTGTCCATGACATCAGATCGCCGGAATTATCGGAGCCGCTGTCATCGTCGTCTGCTTTTCGTTCAAATCCATTGTCACCGTTGTGCTTCCGCTGTTTTTTACATCCTCCGGTGTGTCCGGAAGTCTGTGGTAAGCAGAAGAGTGGTGAAATTCTTTGGAAATCTCATTGAAAGCTCGCAACCAGACATTCTTTATCCGGATCATCGTCCGGGATTCCATTTAAAGCTGCGGCAATATAGCCGTCTGCCTCCTGCTTGGATTTTGCATGTTTTAACTGGTTTTCAAGCATTTCAGCCATTTTCTGAATGCGGAGTGCATGCTGATATTCATCCGGATAATTCATCCGCAGAAATTCCATCTCCTGTGCCGTCAGTTTTTTGCCGTGCTTTAATTTGTTTACAATATGCCGCAGTTTCTGCCGCTTTTTATCTTCCGTGTCCGCATTGTTTGTGCCCTGCGTGACTTTTTTGCATATATTGTAAAAGTGCGTTATCAGCCGTTGAAACACTTTTTGGACAGTAAGGAAGAATGATTGTTCTCTGTGAGAATGTTCAGATTTATTTGCATAAGAATGACCTCCCCGATTCTTTGTATTGTATATCGGCACATTCCATAAAATTATGAAAACATTTATGCATAAATCCGGAAACACAAACGCATGTTCTTATCTTCTGTCAGGACAGAAAAAAGTCTCCAGTGAAATATTCCCCCGGAGACTTTTTAACGTTTTTTTACTTGAAAACACTGTTTATGTGACGTTTGATCGCTTCAAAACTTTCGGCGCTGACATCATGTTCAATCTTACATGCATCTTCTGCTGCAATGCGGGGATCAACCCCAGCATGACAAGCCAGCTTGAAAGAGTGGTATGGCGTTCATAAATCTTCTCAGCGACTTCACGTCCGGATTCTGTAAGGTGAATATATCCTTCAGGGCTTACGGTAATAAAGCCATTTTCCCGGAGATTCTTCATTGCTACGCTGACGCTTGGTTTTTTTGAAATTCATCTCATTTGCAATGTCGATGGAACGAACATTTCCCAGCCTATGATTCAGCACCAGAATGGTCTCCAGATAATTTTCAACTGATTCATTCATTACCATAAAAATAATACCTCCCACAAAACTTCTGTATTTATCAATGTATGATTCTTTGATAAATGTATATAAAATAATCATATCATACAACCCATTTTTTTTACAAATCGGAATTGAATATTTTAATAAAAATTTATCATTCGGGATATAAGAAAACAGCGTGCAATGTTTTCATTTTTCTGGCGTGTCATGCAAAAGTTATGATATAATCATGAAAAGAAGCGAAGAAGGCAGGAAATAGAAATGGCAACGTGGAATTCACGTGGTTTAAGAGGTTCTACTTTAGAGGAATTTATCAACCGCACCAACGAAAAATATTTAGAAAACGGACTGGCTTTTGATCCAGAAAGTCCCGACTCCAATCACTCCCATTAATATTGATAAGGCAACCAGACATATTACGCTGGCGTATTTTGACCAGAAGAGTACCGTCGATTACATCGGCGCAGTGCAGGGATCCCGGTCTGTTTTGACGCAAAAAGAATGCAACACAGACACTTTCCCGCTTCAGAATATACATGAGCATCAGGTAGTCTTTATGGAGAACTTTGAAAAACAGATGGGCATTGCCTTTTTTTTTGATCAGTTTTACTGCAAGAGATGAATTTTATTATCTGCGGTTTGCAAAACTGCTGGAATTTTGGAACCGGGCAAAAGAGGGTGGCAGAAAAAGCTTCCGCTATGAAGAACTGGAGCCTGATTTTTTTCTCCGGAAGAGCAGAGGCGTCCTTGTTCCATATCTGGATGCGATGCAAAAAAAAGATTTGGCAATGAGGATTGACAAGCAGATATTCTTTTCATATAATAAATCAAACAGTTTCATTTGCTACCACATTAGCACACTAAAGTGTATAAAATGAAATAACTGACAGAATCATCCGCATGGGATGAGCATAAGGGAAAGGTATTAGATTCAATATGAAAAAAACAATTATTACATACACCGGAGGGTGTGCGTGACATTTATAACGAGGAATGTGAGAAAAAGCTATTACTCCAGTCGGATTTACTTGGCATCTTAAAGGGTTACGGATATCATCCGATCCAGACGCCGACCTTTGAATTTTTGATATTTTCGGAAAGGAGATCGGAACCACTTCCTCGAAAGAATTATATAAGTTTTTTGACAGAGAGGGCAATACGCTTGTCTTAAGACCGGATATGACACCGTCCATCGCAAAGAGCGGCTGCAAAATATTTTATGGATGAGGATATGCCGATCCGTCTCTGCTATATGGGAAATACGTTTATCAATAACAGCAGTTATCAGGGCAGATTAAAAGAGAGTACGCACTTGGTGCAGAGCTGATCGGGGACAGCACCGTGGATGCAGATGCGGAGATTTTATCGATGACGGTAGAATGTCTGCAAAAGGCAGGACTGAAGGATTTCCAGTTAAGTGTCGGTCATGCGGATTTCTTTTCAGGGACTTGTGGAGGCTGCCGGGATCAGTGAGGAGGACGAGGAAGAACTGCGTGAGCTGCTCGCCAACAAGAATTTTTTGGTGTGGAGGAATTTGCAGAGACCTTAAACCTGAAGGCAGAGTTAAACGAGCTGTTCCATATGCTCGGCAGTCTGAATGTGGACTTAAACGACCTGAAGCGTGCGAAAGAAGCAAATGCTGCTTCTTACCCTAGGATTTTAGCAGCCGATCTACAATTTAGAAGAACTTCAAAAAGTACTTGAAGTCTATGGGATTCAAAAAGTATATTTCCTTTGAACTTGGTATTATCAGCAGTTATCAGTATTATACCGGTATTATTTTTTCCGGATATACATTCGGAAAGCGGAGAACCGATCGTAAAAGGGGGACGTTATGATAAACTTCTGACCTATTATGGAAAGACTTCCGCATCCATCGGATTTGCGATTGTCATTGACCAGTTAATGGCGGCATTATCCAGACAGAAAATCAATATCACTATAGAAACGAACGGTGAACTGATCGTGTATGGAAAGGCTCAGGCAGGCGAAAGCCATTTTAAGCGCAAAAGAAAAGCGTGCGGCCGGGACCCGGTCGAGACGATTTTAAAGGATGACACGAAAACAAACGAAGATTACCAAAACTATGCAAAGCGTAATCGTATCAGGACAGTTACTTTTATGGAGGATTAGAAAATGGAAGATATGAGATACTTAACCTTTGCATTGGGAAAGGGCAGACTCGCAAAAAAACACTGGAATTATTCGAACAGATTGGCATTACCTGTGAGGAGATGAAAGATAAAGACACACGAAAACTGATTTTTGTCAATGAGGAACTAAAGCTTCGATTTTTTCCTTGCAAAAGGACCGGATGTTCCTACTTATGTAGAATATGGTGCGGCTGATATCGGAATCGTTGGAAAAGATACCATATTAGAAGAAGGCCGTAATATTTATGAAGTATTGGATCTTGGATTTGGCAAATGCAGGATGTGTATCTGCGGACCGGAGGAAGCACGCGATCTGTTACAGCACCACGAGCTGATCCGGGTGGCAACCAAGTACCCGCACATTGCAAAAAGACTATTTTTACAATAAAAAGCATCAGACGGTGGAGATCATCAAGCTGAACGGTTCCATCGAGCTGGCGCCGATCGTCGGGCTCTCGGAAGTCATCTGCGATATTGTGGAGACCGGCTAACCACACTCCGGGAAAACGGATTGACAGTGTTAGAGGAAGTGTGTCCGCTCTCTGCCCGCATGGTAGTAAATCAGGTGAGCATGAAGATGGAAAATGAGCGGATCACAAAACTGATCTCTGATCTGAAGAATGTGATCAATACAGAAAGGAATGCAGTCCAATGAGAATTTTAAAACTGACAAAAGAAACACAGAATAATATATTGGAGAATTTATTAAAAGAAGCCCGAACTCTTACGGCGAATTTGAGAGCCGCGTCAATGACATTATCCAGAATGTCAGGGAAAAACAGGTGATGAGGCAATTTTTTGAGTACACATAAAATTTGATGGTGCCACCATCAATCAGGACAATATCCGCGTGACGGAAGAAGAGATCAAAGAAGCTTATGAGCAGGTAGACCCAAAGCTTTTAGATGTCATCCGCAAGGCACTTGTCAACATCCGTGACTATCATACAAAACAGAAACAGTACTCCTGGTTTGATTCCGATGAATCCGGGTATCATATTAGGCCAGAAAGTGACACCACGTTAAAAACTGTGGGTGTGTATGTGCCGGGTGGAAAAGCAGTTTATCCGTCCTCTGTACTGATGAATGTCATTCCTGCAAAAGTGGCAGGGGTTTCCAATATCATTATGACGACGCCATGCGGCAAAGATGGAAAGGTTTATCCATCTACATTGGTAGCTGCCAAAGAGGCGGAGTCGATGCGATTTATAAAGTCGGTGGTGCACAGGCAATCGCAGCCCTTGCCTTTGGAACGGAGAGCATCCCGAAAGTTGACAAGATCGTAGGACCGGGAAATATCTACGTTGCCCTTGCCAAAAAAGCAGTGTTTGGTTATGTCAGCATTGATTCCATCGCAGGTCCCAAGTGAGATCATGGTACTTTGCCGATGAGACGGCAAATCCACGTTTTGTAGCGGCAGATTTACTGTCACAGGCAGAACATGATGAGATGGCATCCGCAATTCTTGTGACAACCAGCGAGACATTAGCAGAGAACAGGTTTCTGTGGAAGTAGATAAATTTGTTGCAACTCTTTCCAGAAAAGAAATCATCCAGAAATCTCTGGATAACTATGGATATATCCTTGTGGCAGACACGATGCAGGATGCCATTGACACCGTCAATGAGATTGCTTCAGAACACTTAGAGCTTGTGACAAAAAAATCCATTTGAGACAATGACAAAAATCCGCAACGCGGGAGCAATCTTCATCGGAGAGTATTCCAGCGAACCACTCGGCGACTATTTTGCAGGTCCAAACCACGTTCTTCCAACCAATGGAACCGCAAAATTCTTTTTCACCGCTCAGCGTGGATGATTTCATAAAAAAATCAAGCATTATCTCTTATTCCAGAGAAGCACTAAAGCCTGTATACAAAGATATCGTGCAGTTTGCAGAGTGTGAAAAAAAACTAACGGCACATGCTAATTCCATCCGGGTACGGTTTGAAGATTAATTGTATCTATTCAGCACCCATTCGCAAAACCGCTCTTTCAGAGCTTTCCTTTTGCTCATGTGGTTACTTCGCCAAAGAAATTTTCAAAATTATGCTCATTCATGCAAGCATGATTCGCAAATTTATGAAAATTGCCTTGGCTCTGAATAGTTACAAAGAATTAATAATTACTTAAGTTGAAAAAAGAAGCAGAAAGGTTTAAAATAAAATGGCACGTACAGCAGATTATGTTCGTAAAACCAAAGAGACAGATATATCATTACATTTGAATTTAGACGGTACCGGCAGTTCCTCTATCCATACAGGAATCGGTTTTTTTTTTGACCACATGTTAGACGGATTTGCAAGACATGGCCTGTTTGACCTGAAAGTCAATGTTGCCGGAGATCTTGCAGTGGACTGTCATCATACAATTGAAGATACAGGTATTGTTCTGGGCAATGCCATTAAGGAGGCCGTTGGTGACAAGAAGGGAATCCGGCGCTACGGAGGTTGTATTCTGCCGATGGATGAAACACTTGTCCTGTGCGCAGTGGGATCTTTCCGGAAGACCTTATCTTGTGTTCGATGGAGAATTTACGACCGACCGCGTGGGATATATGGATACGGAGATGGTGAAGGAATTTTTCCATGCCATTTCTTATACCGCAGGAATGAATCTGCATATCAGGGTGCTTTCCGGCGAAAACAGCCACCATATCATCGAGGCGATGTTCAAGGCTTTTGCAAAGGCACTGGATCAGGCAACGGTCATTGACCCGAGGATCACGGATATCCTTTCTACCAAAGGAAGTCTGTAGTTGACAATTCACATATATCACGTGCGAAATATGATTAGAAAAGAAGCGGTCTGACGTATCAAAAAATATGTGCAGACCGTTTTGTATGGAAAGGTATGAATATTAATATGGAACACAAAAAATATCGTGGCAACAATTTACTTAAAGGATGGAAAAGCGATCAAAGCCAGAGACAATTGCGAGGAATATCCGGATGTCATTGAACTTGCAAAAACTCTATAATGACAGTGGCATTGATAAAATCATGATTTTTGACCTGTCCACAACAGATGAAGAAGAGCATGAGCGCAACATACAGGTTATCCGCAACATTAACCGTAATATTGAAATCAAAGTCTGTGCAGGCGGTAACATTAACCGTATGGAGGACATTAAGAAGTTCATCTATGCCGGATGTCTTCAAGTGATCGTCAACGGCTCCAAACCGGAGAGTATGGCACTGGCTGCAGAGGCAAGCAAGCGTTTCGGGAAAGACCGTATTCTTGTTTCCGTGACGAATGTGGATTTTATCTTCAAACATCAGGATGAAATGGCTGATACATTCCATGAAGTGCTGATCTTAAATAAAGCAGTGTTAGATGCAGTGGAAGGAATGACCGATGTGCCTCATGTTGTCTACTTAAACGATGCTGATTATGATGAGGTTTTATCAATCTTATCCCGCAAAAATGTCCGTGGAATCGCAGGTTCCCTCATTAATAATCCGAAAACAGATATTATGGAGATGAAATCCCAGTTTGTCTGCCTCCGGCATTAAGATGGATAACTTCGAGCCAGCCTTAAAGTGGAGTGACTTAAAGAAAAACTCTGACGGTATGGTTCCTGTCATTGTGCAGGATTACCGTACGGATGAAGTGTTAATGCTTGCTTACATGAACGAGGAGGCATTTGACACAACAATCAACATCGGAAAAATGACGTACTACAGCAGAAGCCGGAATGAACTTTGGACAAAAGGTCTTACTTCCGGTCATATCCAGTATGTCAAATCCCTGACAGCAGACTGTGACTATGATACCATCCTTGCAAAAGTTTCCCAGATCGGTGCTGCATGCCATACCGGAAACCGGAGCTGTTTTTTTTCAATGAGATCGTGAAAAAGAATACGTTGAAAAAAAAAATCCTCAGAAGGTGCTGGGGGATGTCTACAATATTATTTTAGACCGCAGGGAAAATCCGAAGGAAGGCTCCTACACAAACCTTTTATTGGAAAAAGGTCTGGATAACATCCTCAAAAAAAGTTGGAGAGGAAAACACTGAAATCATTATCGCGGCGAAAAACACTGACCACGAGCATTTGAAATATGAAATCTCTGATTACATTTACCATCTCATGGTCTTAATGGCAGAGAAGGATATCACATGGGAAGAGATCACACAGGAACTTTCACAGAGAAAATAAAACGACAGGTTTATCTCGACAAACTGCGGGTACTTGCCACGGTTCTCGTGATTGCTGTCCACACAGTCTCACTCGGTTCCACGCTTGTTCCGGAACGGAGTGCGGTGTGGTATGGATTTGAGATCAGCAATTACCTGTTTTTGTGCTGCAACCTGCTTTTTATCATGATAAGCGGAGCCCTTCTTTTTACCGGTGAAAGACGAATCCGCCGGGCAGTTTTACCGAAACGGTTTTTGAAAGTGCTTGTTCCAATGGTTATCTATTATATTTTATATGTGTGTGCCAAAGAAGGTTTCGTCTGGCTTCTCCCAGATCACTGGGGGAGCCATGTTAAAAACGTATTCTGCTCGGTGCACCGGAGGAAGCGCCGCATTTCTGGCTGATTTATGTGATCATCTGGTTATATGTGCTGACACCGTTTTTCCGCTATGTGGTGCAAAGATATTCCGGATTCTGTTTTAAGCGGGCTTGTGGTTGTGATTCTGATTTTCCAGATCCTTGGAACTTACTGGGATACGCTTTATTATAATTCCATTGCTTCCGGGATCCTCGGTTCTTTTGCCGGTGTTTTTATATTGGGATATTATCTGACAAGAGAGCAGGGGCGCAGAAAGTACTTCATTTATGGAGCGGGAATCCTTTCTGTCTGTCTGGCAGTCCGTCATATCTTCAGTGGGGCACAATATCATCGTTATTTATTTAACAATGCGCCGCTTATGGTATTTTATACGATGGCTGTTTTTTCTTTTCGTGAGACAGATTTATGTGAAAGCAGAGACGGAACATTTTTTTTACAAAGCTGATCAGCCGCTACAGTTTCGGGATCCTTTTGATCCACTGGGGCGTGCTTCATTATCTGGTCAAACAGATTTTTCATGTCAGCCCGACAGATTTCGGAGTGATCGGTGGTTCGCTGCTCATGATCGTGCTCACCTTATTTTTTTTCACTGATAGGTGCAATGGTTCTCGATCGAACGCTGATCCACTGGTGTCTGTTGCTTATTGCATGGATAGAAAAAAAGTTCTAATGAGATACAAGACTTCATATGATTTCAATGAGAAATCTATGGAGTCTTATTTTATGACCGATGAATATGTGGAAAGACGCAGAGCTTACGTCAACGAGATACGGCGCTCGTTTGACCGGCCGGAGGTGGAAAAAATGGCACCGCAGAAGAGGAATCACAGCCTTTGGTTCCGTGGATTTTTCTGAAAATCCGCATAGTGCTTGCAGTTCTTCTTATGCTCGCATTCCTTCTGTTAAAATATAATGCATATGAATTCCATGGCTATCAGGCAAAAGATGTCATTGACATTATTTCTGATAATCAGTATTATACAATTTTGCAGGATTATGTTATGATAAATGAGCATGACTGATTTCCCAGTCGTTTTCAGGAAAAATGAGAAAGGACAAACCGAATGACAAAATTAGCATTATCAGATGAGATACTGATGAAAATCGATAAACCGGCGCGTTATATTGGAAATGAGTTAAACAGTATCAAAAAAGATAAAGAAAAGTAGCAACCGTTTTGCCATGTGCTTCCCGGATGTATATGAGATAGGGATGTCACATCTTGGCCTTCAGATTTTATATGATATGTTTAATAAAATGGAAGATGTGTGGTGTGAGAGAGTTTACCTCCATGGCCGGATCTTCATAAAATCATGAAAGAAGAGCATATTCCACTGTTTGGATTAGAGTCCCAGGAACCGATCAAAAATCTTGATTTTATCGGTCTTACGCTCAATTATGAGATGTGTTACACAAATGTGCTTCAGATTTTAGACCTCGGACAGATCCCACTGCTTGCAAAAGACCGTACAGAAGACGATCCACTGGTGATCGGTGGCGGCCGCCGCACTTATAATCCGGAGCCGATGGCAGACTTCTTTGATCTGTTTTATATGGGAGAGGGTGAAATTTCTTTCTATGAACTGTTTGATCTTTATAAAAAAATGCGCGCAGAGGGAAAAAACACGCCATGAATTTTTACATGAAGCTTCTAAAGTGCCTGGTATCTATGTGCCATCCCTCTATGAAGTGACTTATAAAGAGGACGGAACGATCGCATCCTTTGAACCAATTTATGAAGATGTTCCAAAAACGATCCAGAAGCAGATCGTACTGAATATGACAGAAGCTGTTTATCCGGAAAAACCTGTCGTTCCTTTTATCAAGGCAACACAGGATCGTGTGGTTCTCGAGATCCAGCGCGGCTGTATCCGTGGCTGCCGTTTCTGCCAGGCGGGAATGGTTTACCGTCCGGTCCGTGAAAAAAAATGTAGAGCACTTGACAGAGCTTGCCTACAAAATGTTAAAAATCAACCGGACACGAAGAGATTTCTTTAAGCTCTTTAAGTTCCTCCGATTATTCTGAACTGGAAGAACTGGTGAATTTCCTGATCGATGAGTTCAAGGGAAAAGGTGTGAATATCTCACTTCCTTCCCTGCGGATCGATGCCTTTTCGCTGGATGTTATGAGCAAGGTACAGGATATCAAAAAGAGCAGCCTGACATTTGCACCGGAAGCCGGTTCCCAAAGACTTCGTGATGTCATTAACAAAGGTCTTACCGAAGAGGTGATCTTAAACGGTTCCAGACTTGCTTTTGAAGGTGGCTGGAACAAGGTAAAATTATACTTTATGCTTGGACTTCCAACCGAGACGGAAGAAGATATGAAAGCGATCCCGCAGCTTGCCAATGAGATCGCAGCTCTTTATTATGACACGGTTCCGAAGGAAAAACGGAATGGAAAATGTCAGATTACGATCAGCACCTCTTTCTTTTTGTGCCGAAGCCATTTACCCCGTTCCAGTGGGCAGGAATGTACACACCGGGAGATTATCTTGCAAGAGCGCGGGTGGTCAATGAGGGTGTGCATGCCAGCTGAATCATAAGAGTATCAAATATAACTGGCACGAAGCGGATGTGACGGTTTTTAGAAGGGATTCTGGCACGAGGCGACCGTAAGATCGGACAGGCACTCTTAAAAGTTTATGAAAAAGGCGGCATTTTTGATGCGTGGAGCGAATATTTCGATTATCAGAGATGGGAGGACGCTTTTGCGGAATGTGATATCGATACCGATTTTTACACGATGAGAGAGCGTGATCTGGATGAGATCTTCCCATGGGATTTCATTGATATCGGCGTATCGAAAGAGTTTTTAAAACGTGAATGGAAGAATGCACATGATGAAAAAAGTAACCCCGAACTGCCGCATGAAATGTTCCGGCTGTGGAGCCATGAAATTTGGAGGAGGTGTCTGTTTTGAAAATAAGGATTAAATTTCGAAAATCTGGTGTGATGAAATTCATCGGACATCTGGACGTGATGCGCTATTTCCAGAAGGCGATGCGGAGAGCAGATATTGATATCTGTTATTCAGAGGGATTTTCCCCTCATCAGATCATGTCGTTTGCGGCACCGCTCGGCGTTGGAATTACAAGTGACGGCGAATATTTAGATATTGAAGTACACGAAAGCAAGTCTACAAAAGAGGCGATGGCAGATTTAAATGCGACGATGGTAGAGGGCGTGGAGATCACCGGATATGTGAAGCTTCCGGACAATGCCAAGACAGCGATGTCCTTAGTTGCCGCATGACCGATTATAAACTTTTTAAGGAAGGTTATGAAGTACCATTTACGAAAACAGAAGCCAAACAGGCGATTTTAGATTATTTTTATCACGCCTTCTGAGGTACTTATCACCAAGCAGACAAAGAAAAGCGAAAAAAAATCATGGACTTAAAGCAGCTGGTTTATGATTTTAAAGTAGAAGGAACCGAGGAGGCACCGGAGTTTTACATCAATCTCTGTACCGGAAGTTCCGACAACTTAAAACCGGAACTTGTGTTAGAATCCCTTTTTCGGCTATATGAACATTCCATATAATGCCAATGCAATCCAGATCCATCGTTTGGATGTGTATGCAAAAGAGGGGGGACAAATTTGTTTCTCTACTGGATATGGGCGAAGAGATCGCATAAAGAGGTTCTTTATGAATAAATATATTATCACACATGAAAAAATAAAAATGCAAAACAGGGAAGAGCAGGACTTTATTGTCTCTGCTCTTTATAATCAGGGCAAAAAAATGATTGAAGTAAGCCTTACACCCCCAGATGAAGATAGTTTACTTGGAAACATTTATATTGGCCGTGTGGAAAATGTCGTACAGAATATCCGGGCAGCTTTTTGTGAAGATTTCGCCGGAGCAGACCTGTTATTTGTCTTTAGATGATCTGAAAAATGCACATTTTACCAAAAAGCTCTCTGCAAGAAAAAGAAATTGTGGCAGGAGATGAGCTTCTGGTCAGGTAGAACGTGAAGCTTTAAAGACGAAAGAACCTGCTGTCACTGCGAATTTAAGCTTTGCAGGAAAATATGCTGTTCTTACAAGCGGAAACCGCAGGCTTGGAATTTCTTCCAAATTAAATAAAGAGCAGAAAGCACATTATAAGGAATTATTGCACGAATTTGATACAGAAAGCTACGGACTTATCATTCGAACCAATGCCGCAAGTGTCGCAGATGAAACACTAATTGCAGAGATTCGAAGCCTTGAGCAGGAATGGTCACAGATGCGTGAGAATGTCTGCCATAAAACCTGTTACAGTGTTTTGAAAAAAGCGAGACCAACGTATCTGGAAGACGTCAAAAACCAGCGGGAAGGTTCTGTCAGCGAGATTATCACCGATGACCGCGGACTCTTTGAAACCATCTGCACGGATTATGGGATCCATCCAAAACAGTTTATGACAAACGGTTCTGTCCCGGTTCCGGTCGATCAGTTTCAGGTGCCGACAATCTCTGGAACAGCAGATTCCCTGACGTTAACGTATTACCATGATCCGATGTTAACGTTATCTTCCCTCTACAGCGTGAAGTCCTCCTTAGAAAAAGCTTTAAAGGGAACAGATCTGGTTAAAGTCCGGTGCATCCATGGTTTTACAACACACAGAGGCACTTACGGTCATTGACGTGAACAGTGGGAAAAATATCATAAAAAAAAGAGATGCGCGAAAATCTGCTCCGTATTAATTTAGAGGCGGCGAAAGAGATTGCCTATCAACTCAGATTGCGCAATATCTCAGGCATTATCATCATCGATTTTATCAATCTTCTTGCAAAAGAAGATGAGGCAGTTCTTTTTAAAAAGAATTCCGCACATATTTAAAAGACGACCCGGTGAAAACGGATCTGATCGACATGACCAGACTAGGACTGGTGGAAGTGACCAGAAAGAAGATTAAGAAATCTTTGCGGGACAGTTTAAAGATGAACTAAAAAAGTGAGCAGACCACACTGTAAGGTCTGCTCACTTTTTAATAGATTTATGCAGATTCAATCTCATACGTAAATCCGGCGTCCTCGATCACCTTGATGGTATCCTCGATCCCCTGGCCATCCTCGGTGAGATAACCGGATGCGAAGATAGAGTTGACAACGGACAATAAACGTTTTTCCTCTCCTTTAAAGTAAACCTCACGTCCGGCGGCACAGCGGATGTCTGCCTGTGGAACAAGAAGCCTTGCAAGGGGCGAGAACCTTAAGACCATATTCAGGGGTTAAGCCTGAGGTATCTTTGTGTGCTAAAGGTGTTCCCTCAATTGGCAGCAAAAAGTTGATCGGGATTGCTTCCGGGTTAATTTCACGGAGTTCTAACAGCATATCAACAACATCCTCTTTGCTTTCCCCATACCAATGATACCACCGCTGCAGATTTCATAACCCAATCCCTGCAAAGATTTTGATATTTGCAACACGCTGGTCAAATGTATGCGTAGAGCAGATGTTCGGATAAAATGCACGGCCTGCTGTTTAAGTTGTGGTTAATACGGTCAAGTCCTGCCTCTTTTTAACATGCGCGCCTGTTTTTTAGTCAAAAAAATCCGATGGAACAGCAGAGGTGTGTTCCGGTTTCTTTCATTTTACGGATTTTTTTCGGCTGAGTTCTTCAATCTCAGCGTCTGTGAATTTCATGCCGCTTAATCCGATGCAATGTCTTGCGAGATGATTTTTATTTACAAAATCATTGTCACGGTAAAGTTTCTCATCGGAAACCCATTTATATTTTTCAATATCTGCTGATGAACGACAGGATTGTGCGCAGTAAGCACAGTTCTGGGAGCAGTTTCCGCTTCTTGCGTTTGTCAGAATGTGGATTCCGACATTGCCTCCTTTGTATTTGCGGCGCAGTTTCTCAGCGCGTGCAATCAGCTCGTCCAACTGATCATCCGGTGTATTTAAAATTGCAAGAGCATCCTCTCTGGTAAGATATGGATTTTCGGCTTCGGTTGTCTTTGGTTGTGTTGTCATTTTTGTACTCCTTTGTTACGTTTACAAAATTCAAATAAGTTACGGTATGAATTCACAAGTTTCTAAATTCAATTGTTTTTAAAGTAGCACGAAGTATGGTTAATTGTCAACATGATCACTTATAGAAGTTGACATTTATTTGTAAAAGCTAGTTAACATTAGTATAAATATCTACATATGCAGATATTTCATTTTATTGTACTAATCTTGTGTCTAATATGATATGATATTATTTGAATTAGGGAATTTTGTAAATAAGAAGTGAATCTTCCAAAAGATAAAATTTTGTAAGGAGTTTTCTTATAATCAAAAAGGGAAGAAAAAAAGCAGAAGTATTAAAGCGCTTTTGGGCAGTATGGGAACAATAGGTGCAGGAAGTGTTGTGACAAAAAAGATATTCCGGCCAATTGTGTTGCGGTTGGAAATCCATGCCGTGTGATTCGAAAGATAAAGGAGGAATGTTGAATATGAATTATAACGATTTTTTAACCAGACAACAGCAAATCAAAAACTGTCTATTGCGGAGCAGAAAAATTTTATGAACAGCTATTGAAAAAAGAAATACGACAAAACCGAAGTGCGCATACTTGCAAGTTTTTATTATGGGCGACTATTTTATCAGGAAGGAAATTTCAGAAAAACCATAGAGATTATAGAACCAATCATAGTGGACTATCAAAGCTATCCGTATACCCCTAAGTTATTGTCCTGTTTTAACCTGATAGGTGTGGCAACACATTGCGAGACAGAATATAATGTTTCCCCGTTTTTTTTCTATGAAACGGCATTAAAAATTGCCATGGAAAATGATGAAAAAAATACTATTATGCATTTGAGTATAATAATATTGCATTGACCTACATTGAGGAACAAAACTATGAGGAAGCACTTAAAAAGTCTTGCGCTCGCAGAAGACGTCCTGAAAGACTGTGATGAGGAAATGGGTGCTTATATCTATATCAATAAATCTATTTCACTTCAGAAACTGAACCGTTTAACAGAGGCTTTAAAGGCGTTTGAACTTGGAGTGAGCCAATATCATGCAGATACAATCGTTCCGGATGATGTCACCCGCTGTCGAAAAACACTTTATTATAAATTGGAACAGCCAGAAAAAATATGAGACTTACAAAAAACAGATCCTTTCAAAAATGGATGAAATGTACGCGGCTGAATTTATGGATGCCTGTCGGGAACTGTTTGAGTGTGGAAGAGATTCTTGTGATGATAACCTTATGAACCACATTTTACGATCCATGAATCAGTATATGGAAAAAATATCCGGATGAAATCAAGGTTGGACTTGAATTTGCAGAATTAATATATGTATACGCTGTTGGTAAAATGGACAAAGACGCAATTTTAGAGGCATTAGAGGCGAAAAACTATTATAAAGACCGGATTATTGAATATTCGAAAGAAAACCATATAAAATCTTTACAGCAATACATAGAGATTAATTCGCAGATATCTGAATTAGAGCGGGATGCATTAAC